>ERZ773010.368-NODE-368-length-32534-cov-5.914776_pt1 | contig 32534 bp, 38 predicted proteins | sample MGYA00580842_ERZ773010 | MGnify/ENA primary metagenome ERZ773010 (study PRJEB29015, sample SAMEA2737982) | human oral metagenome | biome: human oral; feature: human-associated habitat; material: dental | place: China | collected 2107 ... | reverse complement strand
TAGCTGTTTCAGATAAAATTGGTAGCGGTATAGGATAAAACAGGTAGCTGTTTCAGATAAAATTGGTAGCGGTATAGGATAATATAAGAAGTCCTGTTGATAACTCTGCAATCCATTGATATACATAACACCAAACGGATTATCTTCACTGAAAAAATATCAACTTTCTACAAGAATGCGCGCGCGCGATAAAGTATAGAAAAGTATAGAAATACTAAAAAAGGTATAGAAATCGCGCGCGCGCGCGACCCCTGTGGATAACTTTTCCAACCCATACAAGATCACCACCCTCATAAAATAAAACGAGTAGTGATTTAAGAATAAAATACCTAGTCAGCAAAAAAGGGAAAAGGAATGACCGCCTAGAAGCCCCTCTAAGCCCTCTAATTTCATTGACGCATATCAAAGTATAGGCAAGCGGTATAAACGCGCTCTACGAGGCGTACAGGCGACGAGAAAGGGAAATGCAAAGAATAGAAATCCCCTACGAAATACACATACAAGATCATCAATTCCATATGAGCAAAATAATTAAATTATAAAAACAATGAAAAAGACTTTATTTATATTGTAAATATAGTTTAATTTAACATTAAAAATACTATTTCTTAGCTGTTTTTATATTGTAAATATCCTTTGAAAACTTTCTTATTCCTCTCATTGAAAAAGGGGGTGCAGGGGGATTTACTCCCTGTGGTGGAGGGTGGGGAGGAGGTTTGTACGCAGCCAACACAGGTCAAGAACATGATCTATTCGTTCTTGACTTTTGTTGCTGCGTTTCGATCAAAGAAAATGGGGGCTTGCAGAATGGCGTTATGTTTTCCGGAGTGCGTGCATTGCGAATTGTGCGGAGCATCGTGAAGCATATGCAGCAATGTAAAGCGCGAAGGAAATGATAACGCTGCAAGCTCTCTCTTTCCTCCATAGATCGACAGAAAAAAGGAATAAATAGACGTATCGAATCAGTGAGATAACATTGACGATACAGGTAAAAAAATATATAATTAAATAATATAAGCGATAGAAAAAACTTAGAAAAACCATATAGAAGAAGGTGAAAAGGTGGTTTTGACGATTGATGAAATAAAAAAAAGGATTCGCCCTGTATGCGAGAAGTACAATGTAAAAGAGCTTTTTCTTTTTGGGTCATATGCGAGAGGCGAAGCAACTGAAGATAGTGATGTCGATTTTCGTCTAATATCCGGCAGAGATATTGATTTATTTAAGATGGTCGGGCTGCGCCTTGACTTGAAAGAAGTTTTGGAAAAAGAGGTTGACCTTATATCCCAAATATCAGAGGACAGCAAAATTTTTAAGAGACATTATGAAAGGGACGCGGTGTTGATTTATGAAAGTGAACAAACGAGATGCACAGATTCTTCAGGGCATTCATATGTACTGTAAAGAAATAGAGGATACGAGAAGGTTGTTTGGTGATCGTGAAAAAATATTTTTAGAAAATCACGTTTATAGAAATGCTTGTTCAATGGCAGTTCAGACGATCGGCGAACTGGCAAAAAAATTATCGAATGAGTTCATGAAAGAATATTCAAAAGCAGAAGATAAAGAGAAGATTCCGTGGAGAGAAATAAAAGGTATGCGTACTTTTATAGCGCATGAATATCACAGCGGAATCGATATGAAAAAAGTTTGGGAGAGTATAAAGACGGGCGTTCCAGCTTTGGAGAAGTTTTGCAGAGAAACTTTACAGGAAAACAATTTTGAAATAACGAGGATCAAATCTGTTGCGAGAGGGATGAACTATACTCGACAAATCACTAGAATAGATCGAGCCGAAAGGGAAAATAGATGATTTCCCCATTCTTCCTGAAAAAGGGGTGCAGGGGGCTGCCCCCTGTGGTGGAGGAGGTATGCGCGCTGCGTTTCGATCAAAGAAAATGGGAGCTTGCAGAATGGCGTTATGTTTTCCGGAGTGCGTACATTGCGAAAGGTGCGGAGCATCGTGAAGCATATGCAGCAATGTAAAGCATGAAGGAAATGATAACGCTGCAAGCGCTCCTTTTCATCTGTCTTTTCTATGCGTTAGAAATGGGATCTTGGAACGGCCAACTCGTATGCTGATGCCATTTATAGCAGATCGATCCCGAGAGAGGATAATGCCTAAATTTGACATTGGAAGTCAGATATGCTATAATAAATAGAGAGAAAATTCCATATAATTAAAATATGAGAGGCGGGATAATACCATATGAAGATTGTCAAATAAAAAAGATGAACGAAGTTTCGGTGCAGTGAACCGAAACTTGTAAATGATATATAAAACAACATCACCGCGTCCGACGAGATAGGACACGGTGATGTTGTTTTTATTTCCTATTTGATACTTTTTTGAGATGATATAGACAAATAAAGTAATTCCAATCGTCTATATAAGCAGAGGAGGTGAAAAACCATGAGCGAAATTGGAATAGTCGCAATATCAGTTGCAATTTCATATGCATTAATCGGATTGAGTTTTGCAGTCGTTGTCGTAGTCTGTCGTTTTTTCTGAGCTGCTAAGATTTAAGTATATATCATGGAATATTTCAAGTACGGATAAAGTAGAATTAGCAGAAGATGTTAAATGTGGAATAAATAACAGTTTATCAATGTACGACCTATTGACAAGCACTTATATATTATATAATATATAACTGAAGAATCAACTGTCGCCCCTGCGGCGAATCAGCAAGTAGCAGTGATCTAACTGTCGCCCCTGCGGCGAATCAGCAAGTAGCAGTGATCTAACTGTCGCTCCTGCAGCGAATCAGCAAGTAGCAGTGATCAACTAAGGGCGATCTATAAAAGATCGCCCTTTCTTCATTGGAGGAAAAGAATATGTTGACGAATAATTTATCCGATCCCCAAAATGTTGCAGTTGGTGATTGTGTTTTTATAAAGCCAGACGTACTGAAATCATATCAAGATCGTAGCCCTCGGTTTCCTAAAAAGAATAATCGCCCCAGTTGTATGGTCGTAGAAGATCCAGTGCATAAGGGAATTTTTTGGGCTATTCCACTAACAAGTAGCAGTTTAGATAAGTATCAAGAAAGAGCCAAGAGAGCTCCCTTAAAATATAAGTTTTATAAATTTGGAGGAGAGGACAGATGCTTCAATATCTCACAAATGTTTCCTATCATAAGATCAGATGTCAATAACGTATATATGAGACGAGGAAAAAAACTTACTTTGAGCAGAAAGGATCTTCAAGACTTAGAGAAAACAGTTTCTAAAATATTGACAACACAAAATATGCTGGCACAAGTTAGCAACGTAAATGCTCCGATACTGTTGCAAATGGCGCAGCGTCGTTTGCAGATCGAGCAGAATCGAGCTGGCCGGACAAATGCAGCAGAAAATACGAAAGGAATGAATAGATAATCTAAAAGAGGCACTATTGTTCTTCATGTATGGTATTGAACTGAAAATTTGATATTTATTCTAAAAATGAAAATAACCGTGTCCTATTCCATAGGACACGGTTATTTTCATATCAAAAAGTATACCTTTTGAGATCATCAAAAAGACCAGAAGAAAAAGAATCAAAAAGTTATATAATAACTTTTGGAATGTTTCAAAATAAAAATGTACTTTTTGACACATATATGATATAATATACAAAAGACAAGAAAGGGGAGATCATTATGGATCGTCGTGAGAGTGTTGCATATGCTATGCGTTCGGTAGAGATGGAAGGTTTTGTTTTCTCGGAGCGATCGAAGAAACAGTTTGAGATGCTGGCAGAAGGAAAAATATCACATGAAGAACATCGCGCAATGATTTTACGTGATGTGGAAGCCAGGAAAAGAGGCGATCGGTTGGAGGAAGAAGCATGAACGATCCATATGTAGACGAGAATGGCGTACTAAAGAATAAGTTGGGAATCGATAATGCAGCTGACTTGAAAGAAGCAGAACGAGATTTTACAGGCAGTCGCATTTCAGAACTTAGGGAAAATCCTATAAAGGGATCTTTCGACTTTAAGCATTTGCAGAAGATTCATGGGTATATTTTTCAAGACGTATATGATTGGGCAGGAAAGACTAGGACAGTCGAGATCGCCAAAGGAAATATGTTTTGTTCAACGCGCTTTATTGACAGCTATCAGCAAGGTGTGTTCGATCGGCTGCGAAAAGATGATTTCTTAAAAGATATGAGCAGAGAGCAGTTTTCTAAGGAAGCTGCTTTTTATTTAGGGGAGATCAATATGCTGCATCCTTTTCGAGAGGGGAATGGAAGGACGCAGCGTGAGTTTATGTTGGAGCTTAGCAGAGAAGCTGGATGGGAATTAGATTTAAGCAAAGTTTCGAGGGAAGAAATGATACAAGCATCTCAGCAGAGTGCAAACAGTACAGATGATTTATTCGAAAAGATGATCCGTGAGCAGCTGAAACCGATGGAGCTTGTAAAAAAAGAGGAAGTCGAGAAAATCTTATCAAGCGCTGCAGAAAAAGATGTGAAGCGAATGACGGCAAAGGAACGGTTCACGCATTATGCAAAGCATGTTTTAGAGATGGATGCGGGCGTTTGGTTGCCGGACACCAACAAGCGTATTGCAATAGCAATGATGCGAGATGGTTTTTCTGCGAGGGATGCAGAATATTCCATGAAGAACAGCCCGCAGTGTGTGTCAAGTATGAGTAAATTCCTTGGAAAAGCAGAGCGGAGTAACGAAGCCCTCGGCATTGCAGCTGGGCGAGGAGGAAAGTCCTTGTAAAATGATAATAGGGTATATTCGTGTCTCAGATAAGACACAAAATCCCGATCGGCAGATCGAGAAGATGAAAAAGCTCGGGATTGAAGATCGTTATATTTTTGTGGATCGGCAGAGCGGAAAGGATTTTGATCGTCCGGCCTATCAAGCGATGAAGCAGATCATCCGAAGCGGGGATTTGCTTTATTTGGATGCGCTGGATCGACTGGGGCGCAATTATGACGGAATTATCGAAGAGTGGAAAGAGATCACACGAAATCTTGGCGTAGATATTGTGGTGCTGGAACAGGAATCGTTATTTGACAGTCGGAAATTCCGGGAAATGGGGGAGCTTGGAAAGCTGATGGAAGATCAGTTTCTAAGCCTATTGAGCTATGTCGCTGAGCAGGAGCGGAATAAAATCCGGACACGCCAGCGAGAGGGTATCAAAATAGCGCAGAAAAAAGGTGTACGCTTCGGACGGCCACGCATCGAAATCTCATTGGAACAGCAAGAAATCATAGAACAATGGAAAAATGGGAGCATTACAGCAAGGGCTGCTATGCGCGCTTGTGGGATGCTCTCATCCACATTTTATCGGCGTGTTGCAGAAATGGATAAAGGAGGTAAAAAAGGTGAATGAACATGTATTAGGTGCAGGATTTAATGAAAGCTATTTTGAGACAATCAATGCGATGGAAAAACAGAAAGGACTAAACTATGAGGAATTGAATCAAGCGGCAAAATCCCTTGATATGGAAAGAGAAAAGGTTCGATCTGCAGGGGAAGATTTTCATAGAATATCTGGTGCGTGGAAGGAATATGAGCCGACACATCAAGCGATTTCCGATGGAATCCAAGCGCTGCATCAAATACCGGGAAATACGGGGAACCCTTCAGAAGAATACCAGGACGTAATCCGTAAGGCAACAAGTTTGCTGAAGGAAGGAGAAGATTTCTTCCGGAAGGAAAATGATCTTGTATATGGTGAGATCAAAAAGCTGAATCAAAATCTCGAAGAAATTTCAACGATCATTGCAGCAATCAAGGAGCGAGATATTCGTCGGTTATCTCCTGATAAAGTGATGGATGCTGTCAAACATGGGCTTGAGCTGCAGAACGAATTTAAGGAAATTACAGCAGAGATATTAAAGCAGCAGAAGCAGGAAAACAGGATCGAGGAAATAAAAAAGGCAAGGGAGTACCTAAAAGAAAAGCTGGAACAGGTCAAGCAAATCTCGTCTATGATAAAAAAAGCCATTGAGAGAGAAGCATATGAAGCCGTTGATAAGAGTTTGCTGAAGGTTTCTAGTGTTTTTGACAAAGGGATTAACGAGCTGCAGCAGCAACGAGATTTGATAAAAGGGCTTTCTCCGCTCTTGAAGGATGAAATGGAAAAAACAGCAGCGGGAAAACCACTAAAAAACGTGTTGTTAAGGGAGCAGGGAGGGATGTCGAGATAAAAGTCTGTCGTGTGGATCAGGAGTATCTGCTCAAACTGGCAAGAGTTGACCGAGAGTTGAAAGCATTTCGCTTGCGCTTGCTGGGCGTTATGTTTGATCTGGGCGAGGAGGAAGATGAACGGCTGTATTTCATTCCGCTTGATGAAGAAGCGAGCAATGAAAATATGGAGGAGTGGGAAAAGCATCTGATGATTGAAAAGATGTTTCCCGTGGATCGTGAGTTTATTCATATATCGGATGATTTCGTCAGCGAGGAAGAACGCGCAGCGTTATCGAAGCAGCTTGGATATGTGAGAGATCAGGCGGTGCAGCTGTATCGATCGGCAAAAAGTATTTGCAGTGGGGCAATCAAAAAATCATCAAAATATGAGCTTTACAATGCCTATGGGAATCGGTTTTATAGTTTAGAGCAGGAAGCGAGGGCGATTATTTCAAAATACCGCGAACGAGGAAAGGAATATACAAGATAAATTTAATAGAGGATATAACAAAATGCTGGAAAACTTTCCAGCATTTTGTTATATCCTTATCTTCGTTGTTCCGCATTGATATTTCTGCTCTTTTGGATGGACTGAAGTTCTTTGCGAATTTCTGCGATTGGTGTCTTTGCGATCGCAGTAACTCCATTTTTTTCTTCATTCGTTAAACACTGATTGATGAAATCGATCCGATCTGCCAAATCTTTTCCTTGCACAAGATCAAGCCTTCGTCCAATCTCACGATGGAACTGCTTCATAAACATATCCGCATCACGTTCTGTTGAAAAAATTTCCTTTTCGCGTGTATGCAGGTGCATGGATTGGAACATGCCGCTTTCTGCAAGTGCTTTTAAATTCTCTGGAAGATTTTTTACGACGAGGTCGTAATGTTCTTTATTGACAGCACGTCCCGTTCCTTTTGTTTTTCCTACAAAATACCGGTCAAGTGTACCAACATAACTTATATCCTTTGGAACAGCAATTACATGAAGTTCAGCGGTGTAGCCTTTCTCTCGAAGTCCCTCCGTAGTCCGTTGTGGAACTTCAAGTGTACGGAATGTACCTTCAATAATCAGATTATACTTTTGCTCTGCTAATGTCCGAAGGACTTGTTCGGTTACTGCGCCAGAAAAAACACCGGTCACTTTCACTGCTTCGCTTTTCAATTCTGCTTTGATTGCTTCATATTGTGGGTGAAGCTCACGGTAGGTGTCCGGGTTGATGAAAATGGTATTCGGATATTCTGTCATCAGCCGGTCACAGATCGTACTTTTTCCTGCGCCTGGTTGTCCTCCTAAGAGGTAAAGTTTAGGGCTTTCGACGGGAGAAAAATTTCTTTCACCAAGCATTGTATCTAATATCTCTTGAGTGGCATTATCTACATCGCGTTTTGTAAATTCATAGCTCATTTTCTCAAACCTTCCAATACTGGAATCATATTTTTCAATCCGTCCAAACGCCCTTCAATGTTTAAAATCTCAATCGGATCATTTGTTTCCAATAATCGGCCGGAATCTTTTATTGAGTTTTGATAAAGAGCTTCCAAAACGGGGTTTTCTTGGCGTTCATCCTTTGTAAAAAGCCGATTGATTTTTGCTCGGAGCGACCAAGCAAATTCATATAAAACTTCTTTCTTCACAGAAAGATCCCATTTGTTATAACCGGTGATTTTCAGTTCCACTTAGATTACCTCCTTCATTCAAAGCGGATTTTCTTCCATGTACTTATCCAGCAGATTACGGATAAGATCGCTGGATGCAATCATCTTTTCCTGCTTGAGCTGTTTCAAATAGGTGTAGTGATTTTCCGTGAGATAGAGGGTCATAGTACGGCGACGACCGACTTTCTGTGCTGGAAGCTTGTTATCATTCTGCACAACCTGCGGTGCTGCGTCCATAAATGATTTGCTCGTTTTAATTGCCATGATTGAGAATCCTCCCTATTTCGTTGATAAGACTGCTGACTTCTTCCTGTGCGGATATGATGCTGCTTTTCGTATCCTTTGTAGTATTGGTTTCAAATACGCTTTTTCCTTCAGAAAATGCCGTTTTGAATACCTTTCTTCCTCCTACGATGGATTTGAAAATTTTTAATCCGAACTCCTCTGTGATAATCTGTCGAGCCTCTGCAATCTCTTTCGTTGCCCTAGGATTGATGTTATTCAAAAGAACAACTACTTTTTCTTTCAAGTGACCTTGTTCAACGAGATTGTTAAAGTTCTCCAGACCGAGAAATTCAACTTGAGAGACAGATAGCGGCGTAATGATAAGGTCTGAGTAGAGAAGGGCTTTTCGATGCAGGTTGTTGTCCATTCCTCCGCTGTCGACAATGATATGCTGTTTGGCGTTGCCATTGAATTTTTTCAATACATCGAGATCGTTCTCCGTTTGGATCACAATAACATCTATTTTGTCGTTGCGAATCTGATTGAAGAAATAAGAGCTGCGCTGCATATCAAGGTCAACGATGGGGAGCTGCATTTCTACGGCCAAGTTTGTTGCAAGTGTACTCTTACCAACACCGCCTTTGGTATGTGCTATATTGATTACCATAGAAGCCTCCTTTCTAAGTAAAATATACTATATAAAAAAGATAAAAGCAATAAAAAAAGCATAAAAAAAGAAGTATAAAAATGTTTAATAGTATTTTTTATACTTCTTTTTAAAGTTATTTATATTCTAATTGAAGCTTTTTGAGCTGATAGAGCTTCAAAAGTAATTTCTTTTTCCGGAGAAGTTCATCGTCTGTTGGACTGGATGCCGGGGGAGCGTAGTGGAAAGAAATATCCGTAATCACCCTTTTCTCGTAATCATATTCATCTTTTACGGCCTGAATATAATCATAGGTATAACTGGGAATATTTGTCTTTGTACGCTGATACCCGGCGTTGTAACTTGCTAGGGCAAAATTATACTGATAGACCCCCTTATCGTAGTGGAGGTCGAGCATATCACGGAGATAAGAAGCCCCTCCATCGATATTTTCTTCGATGATGTCAGGATTGCGGCCAATAAATGCGGCCGTATCGGGCATAAGCTGCGCGATCCCACGTGCTCCGGCAGAAGATACTGCCGCATTGTTATATCCGCTTTCGACACAAAACACCGCGCTCAGAAAAAGAGGATCGATGTTGTACTTTTCTCCGCTCGCTATAATCAGGCTCGCAATATATTCAGCTTCGGCAGGATTGTAACGGCTGATATGCTCTGCTAAAGTTTGTGCCCGGGTGCCTGATTGAAAAGCAAGCAGAAAAATGAGCGTCAGAAAGATATACCTCATATCTTTAATCACTCCTTATTTCCCCAAAAGCCTTTGATTTTTTTCAGCATTCCCTGCGATGTTTTTTCAATTTTTACCATTGCAGCCGGTTGGTTTGCGTCTTGTGTAAGCTGGATAATATTGGAAGCATCGGAATAAAGCTGTACCATACCTTCGACGTTGGATGATATGCTCTGAAATCTTTCCAGCTGTTCAGCAATTTCCTTTGATTGGACTTCTCGTTTTTGGCGCTCCTCGTGAATTTCTGAAAGATACTTTGGAGCTTCACGCAGCTGCAAGAGAAAAGCGTTTATGATATTGGATGCGCTATCATCATTTTCTTTTTCATAGAGGGTGCTTTTCTTTATGCTTTCCAAATCAGCTTTGCTGGCGTTCAGTTCTTCACGAAGATCGCTCACTTCTTTTTTCAAGGCGGCGATCTGCTCGGATAGAAGCTGCAGGTCTGCAGTTTGATCTTTTTGTGGATGTACGGCAGAAAACGCTGCTGAAATGGCTTCGCTTGCGGCTGCTGCAACGATGGAAGCCATATCTGTACTGCTGTTCTCCGTCACAGATATGGACGGTTTTTCAGAAGTTTCCTCTGGACGAGAGAGGGAAGAAGTATCTTCCTTTTCTTGGTCGGCATCAGATGCGCCGATCAAGCTGCTTTCTTCTATATTTGGAATGTCTTCATCCTCTGGGGTGTTCTTGTATTCCTCGCTCATGGCTTTTATCCTTTCGCTTTTTGAAAGGTTTCTTCATTCATTGTCTGTTTACAGTCAGGGTAACAAGAGCAGGAGTAGAATACATCTCCTGTCGTCCTGTTTTGTCTGGACTGCATAAATCCTTTCTTACAGGTGGGACAGAGGATAATCTTTGCTTTACCCTTTATGGCCGGGAAGGTCTTTCCGCATAATTCATTGGAACAACGGACATATTGGATCTTTTTCCCGTCTTTCGTGTACTGCTTCAGGTGCAAAAATCCTTTTTTGCAAATAGGGCAAGGGATAGACTTATCTTCAAACTGAACTTTTTCGTTGCTCTGGATAATATTTTCGATGAATTGCAGTGTTTCTTGAATCACTGCATCAAGTTCTACATCACCGCTTTGCACCTGATCCAGCTTGAGTTCCATGAGAGCTGTATAATCTGCCTTTTTAATCTCCTCTGGAAGCAGGGATATTAATTGGATTCCTGCTTCTGTTGGAATCAGATTCTTCTTCTCTGTTTGGATTAAATTTTCTTTTATCAGCTCCTCGATGATGGTTGCCCTTGTTGCAGGTGTTCCAATTCCTTTTACCTCGCGCAGTTTCGACGAGAGTTCCTGATCCTCTGAGGAAATGTTGCTCATTGCCTTTATGATTGAACCTTCGTTGTAATACCTAGGAGGCTTTGTCTCCCGCTCTGTTTCCTCTGCTCTTATGATGGGGAACTCCTGCTGTTCGATAAAAACGAATTTTCCTGTGATCTCTGTTTCGTCTTTATCTTGCATCTTGTCGCCATCATTGGCGTAGATTGCTTTATATCCTGCATCAACGACGTTTTTTATCGAAAGAGTGAAGGATTTTTCACCAACAGAAAAGGAGACTTTTTCACGCTGATATGTAAACGGCTTGAAAAACATGCTGGCATATTTTTTCGTAATCAAAAGGTATAGCTTTCGTTCATTATCTGAAAGATCCTCTGGTTGCGGAAGTTTCCCCGTCGGAACGATGGCGTGATGCGCTGAGATTTTCTTGTCATTGAACGGAGCTTGCATTTCGGACATATTTGGCAGCGGGATATTCAGATCAAACAGCTGGTTCAATCCTTCCACGATCATGGAGCTGTCCTTTTGCTGACTTTCCGGCAGAAATTTACAATCAGATCGCGGATAGGAAGTAAATTTCTTTTCATACAGACTTTGCAATAAGTCGAGGGTTTCTTTCAGTGAGAAATCAAGCTGCTTGTTTGCGTCAACCTGTAAGGTATCAAGGCTGTATAACTCTTTGATGATTTCTCTTACAACTTCGCTCTCTACATTTTGGACGACGGCGGTTTTCCCTTCAATGGAAGATATGAATGCCTTTGCTGCATCCAGCGAAGGGAATTGTTCATCGTAAGATAGAGGGATTTCTTGCTCTCCATAGTTGATATATGGGAAGACCGTATAATAGGTTCGTTTCTTGAAGTTCTTAATTTCAAGATACCGTTCTACAATGAGGTTCAGCGTTGGCGCTTTTACCCTGCCGATCCGCATGACATTGGTAAAGCCTCCCATGCGGGCTTTCAGTGTGAAAAAGCGCGTGAAGTTCATCCCGATCAGCCAATCAATATAGGAGCGACATTCTCCGGCTTTCGACAGTCCTACATATTTTTGGTTATCGTCCAGGGCGTTTAGTGCTTTTTTTATACTTTCATCATCCAGCGCATTCAGCAAAAGGCGCTTTACAATTTTGCCTGTTATGGAGGTCAGTAATTCATCTATAAGCAACTGACCTTCGCGATCTGGATCACCGACGTTTATAACGGTTGTTGCCTCCTTCAAAAGCTCTTTGATGATGGTATACTGTTCTTTTTTGCTGCTGTAAACAGCTTTTTTGAAAGAGATATTAGGGGGGACGAGCGGAAGCGTGTCGAACCTCCATGCTTTCCAATCTGGGCAATATTGCTCCGGAGTATAAAGGAATAACAAGTGACCGGCTGCATATGTGATTACGGCATTCTGCTTGGCATCAATATAGCTTCCTTTTGCACGCTTGAACGCAGCACCGTTCTTATTGAAATAATCTGCCAGTGCTTTTGCAACACTCGGTTTTTCCGTAATATATAGCTGCATGATAATCTCCTACCGTATCACATAATCTTCCTGATGCACGGCTGCGGCACCAATATCATATGAATTTCGTTGCATAATTTTTTGCAGTACCTTATCCAGTGTACCACATCTTGATTTTGTTTGTTGTGACAGATTTTTTTTACGAGATACCTTCTGTATTCTCTTTTGTTGCTTCCTTGCATCGTAATTTTTCCGACGTTCCATATTGTCGATATAGAGAAAGCGTGCCTTTTTTGCAAGCTCTGGCGTTGTATGCGCAACTTCTAATTCGTGCAGCTTCTTTTCTAATTCGTGTAGTTCCTTCTGCAACAGAGAAATATCTTTTCCCTGTTTTCTATTATATTCAATCAAACTTTTCTTGCTTCTAATTTTCCCTGCAAGAGATTTATATTTTCCTCCCGTTGCTACATCCAATAGTTTTTGACGATAGAAAAATTCTGTTCTACTGATGGATTCTTGATGTTCATATACAGAGTTTTCAACATCCTGTACGATATGATCTGCTTTCTCTTGAATCTGTTGTTTCCATTTTTTATGTTTTTTCCCAACGGAACGTATTTTATCTTTGTAAATGTTTACTTTTTTCCAATCGTCATGAGTAAAACCGTCCTTATAAGCATCTCTGATTCTCTCTAATTCTCTTATAGTCGCATAGAGATCATTTGCTTTTTTTAGATACTCTCTCTTAATCTTTTGGATTTCAGATTTTGCTTCATCTGTATCTGCTAGATGAAATAGATTTTTTCGTTTATCCAGAAGAATTTTAAGTTCGCTTTTCAGTTTTTCGCTATCTAAGCCTTTTTTTTCAGTATAAGAAATTAAGTTGTTTTTACTTCTGATCTGTTCATTTAGTTTTTCAAGTTCACCAGTTGTTATCTTATTAATGTAATCCGCTAATATTTTATCTTCTGAATAGCTACGATACTCATTTTGCAGCGCAAAAAGGCGGTCACGGCTTACTATGGTTTCCGCAACAATAAAATGACGATCCTTTTCAGTGATATATTTTTCTAATTGTTTTTCTCGTTCTTCGTTTTCTGCTATCAAAACAGAATATAGACGAGATGGTTGTTCTTTATCTATATGCTGTAGGGGAGCTTGAATGCTATCTTCCAGTGATTTTTTTAATATTGAAAATGGGCTTTCATGGTTATTTAGAATTTCCATCAAATCATGATTGATAGAAGAAATAGCTATATTTCGTTCATCTTGTGTTGGTGATAAGTCATTATTATGCTGTTTTATTTGTTCAGAAATCTCTTTATGAATAATACGGATGCGTTCACGATAGATTCGCTCTTGAATTTCCTCCGGAATAGATTCTGGGAGAATGGAATCATCGCGCAGCATATTTTTTATTTGCATAGAATTTGGAATAAAGATCTTCTCGTTTATCCTCTTTACTGGTTCTTTATATATGGGAGATTCTTCGATATTTCCCTTCTGTATTTTTAGTTCATATTGCTTTTGAAGTGTAAAAGAAGATACTTCTTTGTTGATTCCATTTTGCATATAGAAATCATTGATTTTATTAGCCAGATGCTCTCGAACAGAAAAAATCTTTCTCGTTGCTTGTCGTCCAGCCCATGAACGATCTTTTATAGAACCCCCATATATACTTCCTGATCTGCTGACACCTCTGCGCTTAAAGAACTCCTCTTTTGTTTTTATATCTCTGCTTCTATCATCAAGTAGACGTTCGGAGAAGATCAAATGACAGTGTGGATTCTTTTCTCCATATATGGCACTTTCTACTTCATGGATTGCATAGGTATATGGATTATCAGGAATAATTTCTTTTATAAATTCATCTACTAAGCGAATTTGTTCTTCTCTACTTAGTTCATTTGGAAGGGAAAATTCAAGCTCTCGATAAGCACGTTTATCATATACGGCACAAGCCATCCAGAAATCACGATCACTTTCCGCCCAACTAGGAATATTTCCTGAATATGTGAAGATCAAATCATCTTTTTTCACTGAAAATTTACCTTCACGTTTGATATATTCAAAATGAGGGATCATTTTCCCAGATGTGCCAATCTTCATACTACAATGATAAGTTGCCATTTTGAATGTATTTCTCCTCGTATCTGTTGTTTTATCGTACCGTAGGGCGAATTATGATATACCTACGGTATATCTAGAAAACCATAGGTTTTCTATCTTTACTTTTGCAAAGCCCACAATACACTATAAAAGCTATTTTAGATTTTATAGTGTGTAAGTGGGCATTCTATTATTTTTTAGAAGCACGGAGAATGCTTTGCGCCTCCTGTGCTTCCATTTTATTGTACTAAAATCGCATCAGATTCTCAAGTAAAATTATGATTGATAATTATATAAAGCTATTATATAATCGCAGTATGGATTTTTACTAAATTGAAAGAAAATAATAGGGTGAATCATGGAAAAGAAGAAAACTTATGCAGAGCAATCCGATCAAGGAAAATATATTTATGCAAATATTATTTCCATGAAAGATTTACAAATTTTGAAATGGCAACGTGTATCATATCTTTTAGTTGCCATTACTCTTATATCTGTTTTAGGTTTAATCTTCATCGCTACCAGAGCAACATTTATTCCATATATTATCAGTGTAGATGAAAAAACAGGATTTGCTACAAGTTTAGGAAGTTTGAAGGAAGTTAAGCATGAACTTACTTCTGCAGAGATCAATTATTTCTTATCAAGATTTATAGAGCAAACACGATCCGTTCCTACAGATAAATTCATCTTACAGGAGAATATAAAGCGTGCAACCAGGATTTTAAGTCCTGAAAGTGCAAAGAAATTCAAGGACTTATATCTTTCGGAGTTTGAGAAAAAGATTGGTTCAGGAACGAATCGCGTTGAGGTTCTATCAATTACACCTGTTGCTAACGTAAGTAATACCTACCAGGCAAGGTGGAAAGAATCTTTTATTGGTATTGGAGTAAGTCAGGTAGAAGAAAAGACATATACAGGAATCTTCTCAATCGAACAGAAACCAATTAATGACGAGAAGATTCTAAAGGATAATCCTCTTGGTATTTTTATTATCGATTTTTCTATGAGCGAAGAAGGTATTGATTCCAACGGAAGGGCAAGAAGATGAATTTGAAGAAAATTTTGCTTGTTGGTATTTTAGAGAGTGGTATTATGTTCTTTCCCTCTATTTTATCTGCACAGGATGGCATTGTTGATTATCCGGCTTATACGGATGGATCTGCGCAGATATTTGAATATAATCCATATCAGCAATACGAAATTTATACCCGTGTTGGTTATGTAACAGATATTCAGCTGCGTCCTGGTGAAGAAGTACAAAAAATTGCAACTGGTAATTCTACACAATGGGCAGTTGATACAGATTTCGTTGCAGGGATAGAGCATGTCTATCTAAAATCGCTTGCTCCTGGACTTCGCACTAATATTATTATTAATACATCACAACGAAGCTACCGGCTAATTGCAAATTCTACAAATGATAATATTGGATATATTGTCATTTGGAGTTACCCAAAAGAGGATTATGAAGAAGGAATGCGGGAAAGTAATGCCCGATGGAAAAAACAGATAGAAAATGAACGACGATTTCAAAAGATTTATAGTACAACATATGATCGCAGTTATATTGTGAAAAAGAATAAAGATGTCAAAAAGGACTATATCCCACTTGCTGTTTTTGATGATGGTGTAAAAACTTATGTAGAGCTATCCAAAAAGAATATAGATAACATGCCTGTATTTTATTACTTTGATGAATATGATAAAAAGAAATTACAGCTTATCAATTACAGGTTGAAGAATGGCATTATTGAGCTGGACAAGGTCATGCATAATATGAAAATAGCATTTTCTCAGAAAAGCTATCTGCTTATTGAGCGTGGAAGCAGCAAGCATACGATCCCGAATCCAAAAGATATTTACCTCGGAAAAGTAAATATGGATAAGATTTACTCAATGGATGATTGGCAAGCCAGCGAAGTTCCTTTAACTGATTCATATGTAACATTGAAGGAACGCGAAAAAGCAGAGAAGATGAATCAGATGAAAGAACTTCTGCGCGAGAGCCGTCCGAATGATTCAGTAAGAGAGCCATCTTCTTTTTCTGAAGCAGATATTGATCGAGCCATTGAAAAATTGGAAAGTGAGATTCGCGCAGAAGAAACCTCGCGTTCATCTTCAAACCAACAGCCAGCAGACAGTGATCCGGCAATCCAATTAGAGATTCAAGAAATTTATAAATAGGAGGCGAGGTTCATGGGATTCAGCATATTCAAGAAGAAGGGTGAAGAAATTGACGAAGTTGAAGCATCTGCGGCAGAACAAGAAATTGATACATCACCGCAATCGGAAGAACCTCAGAAAATCAATAAGGGAATACTGTACGTTGTAATATTCCTGATTGCAGCTGTGATGGGGTACTCTTTGCTTTCTGGTGGTGATAAAAAGAAAGATAATACGGAGGACAGCGCTGCTGTTACACAACAGGAACTCCTTCCGGATGAAAAACTCGCAGAGATTGAGCGCAAAGAAAGAGAAAATAGAGGACAGGGAAAAGAAAAACTCACGAGCGATCCCTCTGGATCAAATCGACAGCCTCCTCAGCCCTCCAACACAAAAATAGAAGCAGATAGCTATTCACAGAAAGCAAATTATGTCAGTACCAATACACAGCCACAATCTATTATTCCTCCCGCTCCGCAAGCATCTGAAGCTGAAACCAGGCAAAGAGAAAAGGCTGAGAAACGTGAAGATGAAAGAGAGAAAGAGCTGCGCGAAGGACAGCGCTCTGGAATATTCTTCACGCTCTCTAAGGATAAAGATAAAAAGGAACAAAAGACTACACAGGCAGAGAGTATCAATGACTACTACAATAATCAAGGATATATCGAAATTATAGGGGGAGAGCCGCGATGAAGAAAATACTTTTTGCTGTGCTTATCTTATTCGCTGGATTTTCGTCTGTTTCTCTGGCAGCACCGGCACAGCAGAACATTCAGCTTGTAAAAGCGAATGAAGTTCTGCAGGCGGGATCGGTAATCCCTGCAACACTGCTTACAGCGATTGACAGTGATAACATGAACAGCGCCATTGTTGCAATCGTCCGGCAAAGTGTCTATGACAGCGTTACTGGGCAAAAACTGCTGATTCCGGCAGGAACAAAAATCATCGGTGAAACAACCGGTCTGTCAGGAAAGCGTGTCAACATTTCGTTTTCAAGAATCATTTTTCCGAACGGAAACAGCATTATGCTTCCAGATTTGAAAGCAATTGACGGTATTGGATATGCAGGGATGCGCGATAAATACAGTACCCACTCGTGGCTTGCTGTACGGTCAATTCTAACAGGGACAATATTTGCCGGAGCACTGGCCGCAGCAACAGATCGAAAGACTGGAAAAAAGGATGAACGCAGTGCAGGAGAGGAAGCGATGGCTGGTGCATTATCCTCATTTATCCAGGGGATCAACAGCGAGGTAAATCGTCAAAATTCTAGGCTCAACCCTACTGCAACGATTCGAGAGGGGTATCAATTTAACATTCTTTTGAATGTAGACGTTAAAATTCGTCCATATGAGGAACAGCCATGAAATGGCTGATCTATCTTTTCTCCTTTTTAAGTATCAATCTTATTGCCAATCAAATTGCAATGAAGAAACTTTTAGCAGTCACAGGAGAAGAAATATTTTTGGCCGAAATATGGAGGCTTGGCGGAGTTTATATAAACCCATTTAACTATCTGACACTATACTATAAATATCACGATGCAGCACCTACAGTATTTCAAAAATTTCTTCCGATTGCCTACATCGGGGTTTTGCTCTCCTTTTTAGCGTTGGTCGGACTGAAACTATTGCTGACGGAAAGAACATTGACATCTGAGGGAACGGCACACTGGGCAACGCACAGAGATCTCCAAAAGAAAAAGCTGCTTTTCCCTACGCACGGCATCCATGACGGCATTATCTGCGGCACATGGTACACCGGCGCGAATTATGAGAAACTATTTGGCTTTTTGTCAAAAATATTCCGAAACCAAAATCAGTTATGGTCTGTCCTTCATATTCTTGAGAGATTACATATTTTCAAACGAGAATACATTATAGACAATGCTCCAACACATGCGTTTATGTGTGCGCCGTCACGATCGGGAAAAGGAATCGGCGCAGTTATTCCAACACTTTTGAACTGGCGGGGAAGCGCGATCGTCGCAGACTTGAAGCGGGAAAACATAGCTACCTGCGGCGCATACCGCAAATATATCCTGAAACATAAGGTCTTGGAATTTGCTCCGACAGACACACGGCCAACAGCACGATTTAATCCGCTCAATGAAATTCGATGGGGAACGGAGAATGAGGGGAAGGACATTGAGAATGTTGTTGGAATCATCGTTGGCGAAGGGAATGGGAACGATAAACATTGGATTGAAAACGCAAAGGCGTTGATTGTCGGTGTTGTAACCCATTTGAAATACCGTCATGCTTTTCTCAATGAAGGTTTGTCTCCGGATGATGAGGATTTCATCGAGACAAATTTCTACCATGTGCGTGAATTTTTAATGACGAGCATGGATGATGACGGGAAAACCACGATCCCGTTCAGAGAAAAACTGGAAAAGGAATTGGCTCGAACACCGCATTTCCCGGCAAATATTTACGTTCCAAACAAGACCAGCGATTTACCGCCTTTGCTGGTGAATGTCAGCTTGGAGCGTGCGCAGGAAATCACAATTTTCACGGATGAAAACCGGAAAAATCCGCATTCACACCCCGTTGTTACACAATCATTTTCCAGCTTTATTTCAAAGCCGGATAATGAAGGGGGCAGTGTTCTTTCAACGGCAGTAACGGCACTTGGGATTTTCGGCGAGAAAATCATTGCCGATAATACCGCAACATCGGATTTTATTCTGGGAGATATTCGTGGACATGATGTGCCAACAGATCTTTTCCTCGTTGTCCCTCCGTCGGATATAGCACGCGTCGGCAGCCTATTCCGCTTAATCCTCGAATTCATCATCCAACGTGGAACAGAGGACTTGGAAAAGGCAAAAAAAGAGCATCGATGCTTGCTGCTGATCGACGAGTTTCCCGCATTTGGCAAAATGCCACAGCTTGTTCGCGAGCTTGGCTATATTGCAGGATATGGATTTAAGGCATTCCTCATTGTGCAGGGATTGGATCAGATCAAGGAAATCTACAAGAATTTTGAAGTCCTTACGAACTGCGAAACACAGATATACTTTGCTCCGCGTGATGAAATCACGCCGAAACACCTTTCTGAACTTCTTGGCAAAAAAACGATTCTAGTCAAGCAAAAGAGCGCAAAGGAAGGGATTCTTCAGGCAACAAATATCACCGACATCGAAAAAGGGCGCCACTTATTGACACCAGCTGAAACGCAGACCCTTTTACGCGATCGATCTGCTATGATTATCGAGGGTCTTACTGTCAACTCGCCAAAGAATAAATGGTTTATGAATCCTGATCTTGTGCGAAAGGTTGAAGTATCTCACCGTATGGATCATCAGAAAAACATTGGACTGGAGGAACGATAAGATATGAATACTTATCAGAACATGATTGAGGATATGAATAAGGCGAAAGCACGGCAGGAAAAAGCCATGCTTGCCCTAAAAAAAGCAAAGGAGAGTGAATCCCGCGCGAACAAGAAACAAGCAGTCGCTTTGCTCGATACACTGAAAAATGTTTGCAATGTGGATTTTTCTGATCTTCCGTTTATCATCGGTGCAGTATATCGTGCAAAGGAAGAAAATAAGCAGGAAGAATATACTATCGAAGGGAATATCATTCTTGAGAACCACAGCAGCAAGAAAGCAGGGAAGGTAGATGGAGACAAACGTACAGAAGGGGAACACAGAACCAACGGAAACCCAACGTAGGCAAGGGAATTTGATTCTGTCCAGCTTCGGTGAGGAAATTCTGCACTACTGGGAGGACGAATCCGTCAATGAAATTTACTTGAATGATGATTACTTTCTGCGCCTTGATACGATCTATGGGAGAAAATGCACGGATATAAAGTTGAATGGGGAAATCGTTGAACGCATCTGTATGGCGATTGCCGGTTATAATCATGAGGTAATTGACAGTAAGCATCCTCGGCTTGGCATTGAACTTGATGCATTGCGGATTCGTGCACAGATCGAATATCCTCCTATTGTCAGCCGTCCTGTGTTCTTCTTGCGAAAAATGGCTGCAAGAATTTTCACCTTGGAAGAATATCTTGAGCAGGGAATTTTGAAAGAAAAACACTATAATTACATCATACAAGCAATTAAACAGCGAAAAAATGTTATTGTTGTTGGGGCAACAAACTCAGGAAAAACAACATTTTTGAACGCCATCTTGAAGAAATTATCTGAAATACATCCAGATCACCGGCTGATGATATTACAAGACGCCAGCGAACTGCAATGTAGTTCCAATGATGTTCAATACCTTAAAACATCAAAAAACAAGGAAAATCCTGTAACGATGGAGGATCTTGTTTTTGATAGTCTACGTCTTAGCCCGGATCGAATCATTGTAGGGGAGGTGCGTAACGGTTCTGCTTATGATGTTTTGAAAGCATGGAATACAGGGCATCCCGGTGGTTTTTGCACAATCCATGCAGACGGATGCGCGGATGCGCTGACACGTCTTGAACTCTTAGTAAAAGAAAGTGGCATATCTACATCTACAGAGGATATACGCTATCTGATTGGGGGAATCGTCAAGACAATCATAAGTATTCAAAAAAAGACAGGGAAGGATGGGACGCATCGAGAAGTCGATGAAATCATCGAAGTATCATCCTACGATGAAAAACAAAAGAAATATGTATTTGATGTTATCTAATGCAAGGAGAGAATTATCATGAAAAAGGAATTTATGATGCAGATTTATAAGGCATATACAGCAGTAACGGCATTTGTCCTTGGAATGATTCCACTTCATGTTTTTGCTGCTGACAGAACTTGGCCATGGACACGATTCTTGACAGACTTGCAGGAAGAATTGACCGGGCCGTTGCCAACAACCCTCGGTATTATGGGTATCGTTATCGCCTGTGTTGGATTGTTTACAGGAAATGCAGGAGATGGGGTTCGGAAATTCCTTGTTATTATTCTTGCAATCTCAATTGCACTGTTTGCACCGACAATCGTTTCTTGGATCGCGAACTAATTAACGAATTTTGTTTCCATTTATGGGCGATATTATCTAACTGATGGAATCGTCCGGCAATCTTCTGAGGGGGATTTTTAGTGGAAATACCTACATTCAAAAGTCTGTATAAGCCTATGACATGGGGAGGAATTCCTCGTACAGCATTTCTTCTGATTATCATGGCCGGGATGCTGAGTGTTGTTGCTTTTAAAAGTCTGCGCGCAATTCTGCCGATCGCAGCGGTGTATTTGCTCCTCCTTACACTGGTGCGGATTGATTATAAGATTTTAGAGATTCTAAAAGAAAATCTGGGGCATAAAGACAGTTATTTCCCAGATTGACAGGGATAGAAAGAGGGTGAAGATATGGCAGAACGAAAACATGGTACAATCTCCGATCTCGTTACTTGGCTTGTTATGACGAATCGAAATGTTGTTATCAACAACAACCGTACGATTCAGAAAACATATACGTTCACCGGAAAAGATAGTTATAACATGACAGAAGACGAACAAGAACGGTATATTAAAAGTATAAATAACGCATTAAAACGCTTAAAAAGCGGTTATATGCTCTTTTTTGAGGCGCAAAAACAAGTCGATTATCAGTATATGGATCGTGTATCTGAAGAAGGATTGGAAGGTGCGTTTGACAAAATACGCAAAAGTAAACTCACAGGGGATAAGAACTTCGTCATTCGATATTTTTTAACATTTGTTTACAAACAGCCATCTGAGCTTATGCGGCGCGTTGGAAAAGTTCTGGATAAAGACAACAAAACTATTGCAAAAGAGTTTATAAGTGCAGTCAAGGAGTTTGCCAATGTATTTAATCCCCGCGCAAGCATCGATACACTAGAAAACAACACAGAGGAGTATATCGGTGGGCTAAATGCTGTAGAAGATGATTTCATCGACACTGTGGAGGATATTATCCTGATTCTCCAACGTCATTTCATCGACATTCGTCCGTTGAATTCCCAGGAAACACTGACCTATCTTCACTCTACGATCTCTGAAGTGCGTCATCCAATCAAAAGCCCGATCCGCAGCTTTATCACGCAGGAGCTATCCGACAGCACATTCCTGACCGGCCGCGTTCCAAAACTCGGTTCAAGCTACATCGGGATTATTGGGGTAAAAGATCTTCCTTCCGTTGCACATCCATTTATGTTTGATAAACTGAACGCCCTAAAAAGTGAATATCGCTTGTGTACCCGCTATTTAGCGCTCTCTAAGGAAGATGCGAAAAAAGAGATCATCACGATACAGAACCAACATAAACAGCGGGCAAAATCATTCGTCACAATGGTAATGGAAGCCATTTCCAATAAAGAAAGCGATAAAGTTGATGAATCTGCCTTGCTTGACGAGCAGGAAGCGAAACAAGCAAGCATTGAGCTGGAACAAGATTCCGTCGGCTATGGCTATATGACAACGAATGTTGTTCTGCTGAACAAAGACCGCACGATTTTGGAGAAGGAGCTTTCAGAGGTCAAAAGTCTTCTGAATGATATGGGATTCGTTGCCGTTCTAGAGAAGGACAACGCACCCAGTGCATGGCTTTCCACGATTCCATCCTGCTACGAGTTTAATGTTCGACGGTATCTAGTTCATAGTCTGACGCTCGCAGCATCATCGCCGATTTCTGCCATGTGGGAAGGCGAAAAAAAAAATAAGCACTTTGAAAAACTTGGACTGTCCGATGCAGCTCTCATGAAGTGCAAAACTTTTGAAGGACTTCCTTTCTACCTAAACTTACACGTTGAGGACACAGGACACACCTTCATTGCGGGTATGACCGGAACGGGGAAATCCGTTCTGCTGAATACGATTGCCTGTAACTTTCAAAAATACCAGGATGCAAAGGTGTTCATCTTTGATAAGTCCGCAAGCTCCCGTGTACTCACACAAGCAATGGGAGGAAACTTTTATAACCTTCTCGTGGACATGGAAACCATTTCGTTCCAACCGCTTTCCAATATCCATGATGATATTGAAAAAATATGGGTACTTGAATGGCTCTGCCGCTATGCAGAGAGCCAGAATATCATCTTATCCCCGGAGGATAAACAATCGCTGCGGACAGCACTCCGAACGATTGCCACCTATGAGCCGCATCTTAGAACAATGACCTCGCTCATGACAACAATCCAAAATGAAACATGGCGTTTGATTCTGTCCACGCTACAGGGCAGCGATGGAAAAGGCGGCACCTATGGACAGCTCTTTGATTCAGAAGTTGATAAATTCGGCGTTGGAAATTGGCAGGTCTTTGAGATGGAAAAGATCATGGAGAACGAGAATATCGTTGCACCAACGCTCGACTATCTTTTTCACCGCATCGAAGGGCAGCTGACCGGCGCACCCACACTGATTATCCTTGATGAGTGCTGGCTGTTCCTGCGGAACGCAGCATTCCGCAAGAAGATTGTCGAATATCTCAAAGATCTCCGGAAGAAAAATGCATCCGTTGTTATGGCCACGCAAAACCTTTCGGATATTACCGATGAACTTCTGCCGGTTATCGTTGAGAATATGCCATCGAAGATTTTTCTTGCAAACGAGGGGATGAACACCATGAGCCAGAAGATGTATGAGCTCTTTGGACTGAATGCGCGGGAAATCGAAATCGTGAAAAATCTCACACCAAAGAAAGAATACTTCTATCGATCGGTTGAGGGCGGCCGCATTTTTGATCTTGATCTTAGCCCGCTGGAAGCCGCATTCCTGACAGCAACAAGCAAGCTCGATCAAAAGAAAGCAGCGGAATATAAAAATCTTTCTCCGGATGAATTTACCTCTGCATGGAAGGAATTTAAGAGCGCATAAGGAGGTACTTGTCATGAACTTATCGTTGCTCAAAAATAAGAAAATCCTTGTATCTTTTGCTGTTGTTGCCGCGATAGCAACAACAGCACAGGCGGCGATCATTGTCCATGATCCAAAAATTTATGTTCAGATTGTGGAGCAGATCAAAAAAGCAACAGAACAAATTGAGCACTTGAAGGAGCAGATAAGCCTACAAAAAGAAAATCTAAAGTCTCTGGAAGAAGAAAATATTGAACCCTACCGCAAAGACATCGCCATAATCGGGCAGGAGTACAGAAAGCTCCGTGCAGAAGCCAACAGTCTAATCAGCGGTGTAACAGATGCAAAAAAAGCTTTTGAGGATAACTTTAAGAAGTTCGATAACCTCGACTATGGGACAATGACCTACATGGACATCAACGGAAATATCGGGGCGAACCGTCAAAAGCTTGAGGATTCTGTCATAGAAATTACGGATTTACTTTCCAAAAAGCAAGTTGAGCTTCAAAAATCCCAAGAGCGCATCCAGAAGCTCACTGCGCTGATCCAAAGGGCGCATGGCGCAAAAGACCTTGCCCAGCTTGAAAACCTCCTGCAAGCAGAAACGATCAATTCACAGAATATCACAAGTGAAATCAATGCATTGCAGGCAAAACAAGCAGCCATCAAAACAGAGGTAGAGAAGCTGGAAAAGGACGGCACAAAGGCAATCTACGAAAAAACCGCAAAGGATTTCGGCGATGCAGGAAAAGCTCTGATTCGTGAGGGCGAAAATGCACAGCCGATTTCTTCCCGCAGCGAAGCAGCATTCAAGGTCATTGATGCACAGGGGTGGAGATAATGGAGGAAGCTGCAAAAACATTTACCACACTTCTTGACGGGATTCAGGGAAGAATAGAATCTACTGTTGTACATGGAATCTACAATCTTTCCGATCCCTTGATTGATCTTTTGATACTGCTTGCCATAATCGGCATTGCGACAACATGGGAGATGTATTTTTCCGGAGCATTCAACTTTGGGAATATCATCATCAAATGTCTGCATATTGGTTTTATTGCGTTTCTGATCCGCAACTGGGGACAGATTCTAAAGATCGTCTATGAGAGCGGTGAAACCCTCGGTATGTATGCATCCGGCGGTACTAAGCTGGAAGCAACATCCACCTATATAAATAATGGGCTTGGAAAAATATTTAAATATCTCCAAAAAATTTGGGAGAACAGTTCAATCAGTACAGATACAATTTTGCTCTTTCTGCTTTGCATTATCTGTCTTCTGGTTGCTACGTTTGCCTATTTTAAGATTGCCTATGTCCTGTTCACCGTTTCCGTGCAGTTTTGGATTGTCGGCGGACTATCTGTCTGCTTGCTGCCTTTTGCTATGACACGCTGGACAAAGAGCATTGCAGATAAGCCAATCGGCATATTGCTCACCTGTATGGTAAAAGTCATGGTAGCAACATTCATGATAGGACTTTTAAACGATCAGATTACATCATCTTTTTCTGCGCCTGAAGCAGATTTTAAAGTTAAAGAAGCTTTACCTCTTCTATTTACCGATACTCTTAGTATTATTTTCACTGCATTTTTATTCGGACAAGTTGTAGAAATTGCTGGTGCTATGGTTCATGGCTCGGTCATGAGCATTTCCAATCCAATTGATTATGCCGGAAATAAGGCTGGAAATTTTGCTCGACAGAAAACAGCGCAAGGAGCAAAATGGGCATATAGAAATACCCTTGGAAGAATTTTTTAAGAGGAGGATATTTTATGAAAAAAATAACAATCTTGCTCACACTATTACTCAGTATCTTATGTTTAGTTCTTTCTGGCTGTGGAAAGCAACCTGGAAGTGAATTTGTTGGTACATGGAGATATGTAGGAAAATATGATGGTAATCCATATGAATATTTTTATGTCATTGAAAAAGCTAAAAATGGAGATACCACATATATGGTGACATATTATAGATTAGGCGTAAATAATTTTAAAAAAGCTTTTTCTGGAAAGGTAGAACTTTCAACAGAAAAGAAGCAATTTCCCGTAAAATATGTAGACGGCATCCTAGAAAAGGATTTTTCTGTGAAATACTATTTGCAGGATGGAAAACTAATAATAGATAAGGACAGTTATGAACGCGTCAGCGATAAATCCATGACGTTTGAAGAAATGAATAACGGGCGCGGTTATCCTGCTCCGAAATAAGCGACACTATTGCTGCCGTGCCGATCCCTTGGAGCGGTACGGCATTTTGATTCATAGGAAGGAGGTACTTGGTGAAAAGATTTATGCTGCTCTGCATGATGTTTCTAGGGGTACTCCTTCCTTTTTCAACGGCAGATGCCTTTGGGGGCGTTGTTACTTCCCCCTATGGATGGCGTATGCATCCTGTTCATGGTGTTCCAAAATTCCATGCTGGTGTAGATATTGGAGGAATTCCAATCGATACGCCGATCCCGTCCCTCGTAACGGGAACGGTCGCTTACGCCGGTTGGGTTTCAGGATATGGATATTACATCGCGGTAGAGGATGATGCCACAGGGCGTTATATTTGCTTTGCTCATTGCAACAAACTTTTATTCGATGTAGGAACACGCGTTAATGAAGGACAAGCCATCGCAACTGTTGGAAATACAGGCATTGGCACTGGTGAGCATATTCATGTTGAAATTCGGATGGTATTGTGGGGCGCTACTATTGATCCAACATCATTTGTTGCTTCCAAATGGTCGCTGACCGGCTGGGATGGAACGTCCGGCTCGATCTATGATTTCTTCGTCCCGAATATCAGCATAGACTACTCCGAATACTTCGCTCCCTCCGAAGAACTGATGAAGGTAACGAAAAATCTTCTGACGACACTTTCTGCAGCATTCGGCAAGCTGCAGGAAGCGATGCCGTCATTGCTCTACCTGCTGATTATCATTGACCTTGCCTGGCTGATGTGCAAAGTCGCTACAGGAATGCTTGTTTCAATGAATGAAATTCTTTCAAGGTTTTTCCGTTACTGCTTTTACATCTTTGCATTTCAGTCATGGACACTGTTTATCCGAGAAGTGTTCATTCCGTTCTTTGAGCAAGTCGGCAGCAGTTATGCCGGCCGAACATTTGAGGAAGCAGACTTCCTGAAATTCGATAAGCTCTTTACCAGTGTTACGAACATCATCGGCGATCACATCAAACCGACCCTAGACGGACAGGTTGCTCAGATACTTCCGTTCATCGTCGATAACGTCCTCGTTATTATCCTGCTGATCGGCTGCCTTGCGCTTTCCTTCTGGGTTATGGCAAAGCTTGTGATCTTCTATCTCATTTGCATCTTCGGGATTCTGGGGATTCCACTTGCCTTTATTCCGGGTGCAGAAAGCCATGCAAAGAACATGCTGGGGGCTGTAATGGTTCACGCAATCGACCTGATATTAACCTGCTTCCTCTTTGGGCTGCTGATGAACGAGATAGAAAGTTTCGCGCCCATTCCGGCAGACAGTATTTCCAGTATGCTGCTATTTACAGGAACATTCCTTGTATGCGCGTACTTCATGGGCAGCGACCTTCGTTCCGCTTCAAAAATGTTTGAGCGTATATTAAATTAGGCGTTTATATATCTTTTTTATACGTTTTTTATATGTTAAATATATTCTATTATCAATAAGGAGGTGGAAGCGATATGATTTTAACGATTGAGGAAATCAAGGAAAAGATTCGTCCCGTATGCGAGCGATACAAGATAAAAAGACTGTTTCTTTTCGGCTCATATGCACGAGGAGAAGCGACGGAAGAAAGCGATGTGGATGTTCATGTGCAAACATCAAAAGATATGGGGCTGATTGAATTAAGCGGCTTCCGCTTGTGCCTAGAAGAAGCCCTTGGAAAAGAAGTGGATGTCATCACATGTATTCCACATGAGTACAAGATTTTCAAAAAGTATGTAGAAAGAGAGGAGCAGCTTCTTTATGAAAATAACGGAAAAAGACGCACAAATATTGCAGGCAATACAAAAATATACGGATGAGATTGCAGAAACAATCCGTTTTTTTGGAGATCGAAAAAGTACATTCATGAATAACTACATGTATCGAAATGCCTGCTCTATGCCATTGCAAACGATCGGAGAATTAGCAAAAGGATTCAGTACGGATTTTTTAGAAGAAAGCACAGAAATTCCATGGAAAGAAATAAAGGGCATGCGGACATTGCTCGCCCATGTATATGATAAAGGAATTGACCTTGAAAAGGTGTGGAATACAATCAAACATGATGTACCCGTGCTTGGAAAATATTGCAAAGATACTCTAAGAGAAAATAACTATGAAATCCTTATAGTTCGTTCTGCACAAAATCTAAGAACAGAAAATAGAAGTAGATAATTTTTTATTTATTGTAAATATGTGTTATTTTACATTCAGGGAGGTTTTTGAAATGCAGGATATTGTCATATCAATGGACGAGGAGTTGAAGTTGAACTTTGAAGAAGTCTGTGCAGATATTGGAATTTCTGTCCCTTCTGCCATTCTGATTTTTGCCCGCCGCGTGGCAAGAGATCGCAAAATTCCATTCGAGCTTACGGCATCCCCGCGGCTGTCTGATCCGTTCTATTCGGAAAGCAACATGGCGCACTTACGCCGCGGAATCGAAGATTTTAAGGCAGGGAAATTTAAGCAGCATGAATTGATTGAGGTTACAGACGATGCATAAGAACTGGTTTGATGAAGCGTGGGAAGATTATCTGTACTGGCAAACACAGGATAAAAAGACCCTAAAGCGCGTCAACGCCATTCTCAAAGACATCGAAAGATCTCCTTTCGATGGGATCGGAAAACCAGAACCCCTACGGGGCAATTTCAGCGGCTTATGGAGCAGACGGATTGACGAAAAAAACCGCCTTGTTTATTTTATCAGCGATAATTCTATACAGATTTTCTCTTGTAAAGGACATTATGAATAGGAGATAAATAGATGTGTTTAACATTATAAAAAGAATACAAAAAACATATAAAAATAGTTATATATATTGTATATTTATATTTTTTATAATGTTTTTTAGTGTTTTTAATATTGCTGAGGGATGGCGGTTCTGGGACGGAACTGTCGAGGACATCATCAACGGCATCAAGCAAACCGTCAATAAGGTAAAACAAAGCGAGATTGCACAACAATACGGCGTTCTAAAGGAGTATCAGCAGGAATATAACAGTGTTCTGAAAGAACTCAAATCCTTTGGGGAGGAAGTGCAAACGCTCACACACGCAGACATCTTCGACATAAAGTTAGATGGCATTCTTTCCACACAAAATCAAACGCAAAAAGACATCAAGGAACGCATGATGGAGATTGACTTTTCAAAAGAGGGGCTGACCTCCAATACGCTGCGGGAAAACAAAAACCGATTCGATGCCATGCAGGAACAGGAAATCTTAAATACGGTGCAGCGGGCAAACCAGATGCAGGAATTTGAGGAGGACATACAATCCCAGGTCGATAAGATTCTTGCCGATCGGCAGGCAGGCGTAATCAGCGAGATGCAAAAGAATCTTCTGCTGAAAAGTCTGCTGGTACAAACAAAAAATGCCAATGCCATTGTTGCGAACCAGGCTGCAATCAACGATTCTGCGGCACTGATGCGCCAACGTGCAGAAGCGCGGATCGTACAGGCGATTCAGATGCAGCACAGCTTCACAACGCCGGAAGATGACAACGAGTATCACCGAAAGAAACTGGAAGAAGTGCAGATGGATCGCTTGCCGCGCTGATGATTGAACTGATCGGCCACGGCTTGCAGCGTCGCCCCTTTTGCTTTCGCGTCGATTTGGCGTCTTTGCTCGTCTACACTGGAAAAAGAGCCGCCTCATAATGGAGGCGGCTCTTTTCATCCCAATTCCGGCAAATGTTTCAAGCTGTATTTGTGTGTTTCAGGAGTGTGGAAAATCATATCGCATGGATGCGTATGGAATGATCCCCCTCTGAAACCGCCTGAGATCGCCTAGAATGGATTTTTTCTGCTTATTGATGGTTTTTCTTGCATTTTGAAAAAGAACGTCTTAAACGGGTTTTTAGAGCGTTTAAGAGGTATATGGTTTGCAATGGTCTATCTTTCCGCTCCTTTCCCTTTTTCCGACCGCAACGCGGCTGTTTTCTCTTTCTTCTCTCCTTGCGTCAAACCACTGTCTTGCAAATAAGCGTTTGCCAGCGGTGCAAGCGCCGGAGATTTCCGGCGTAACTGGTGCAAATCAATATGCTGCGCATACATGGACAAAAACGCATCCATTTCTCGCTCCATATTTTTATGCAGCAGCGATGAAAACGATGTCAGCGAATCCTGCAAGGCATATTCTTCCAACGCAGAAAAATATTCTTCTCTGTTTTTCAACTTGATGGACGTTGGAGGAAAATCATTCGCCAACAGATGATAATTCATCATCAAGCGAGCAGTTCGCCCATTCCCATCCTGGAACGGATGGATCTTCACAAACTCCGCATGAAGCCATGCGGCTTTTTCAATCGGACTGGAAAACGTATCATGCTCCATTCGATAGGCAAAATTTTTCATGGCATCCCATACCTTACGCGGATTGGGGGGGACGTGCTGCGCTCCTCGAATATATACAGGAACATCACGGTAAATTCCGCCAGCTCCCCGTACAGGAATCACCCGTTCATGAATATCCTTGATGATATTTTCAGAGAGCAGAACATTCTCTCGCACACAATCCTTGACGAACTGCCACGCATCCGCGTGACCGCGTACCTCGTCCAGTTCCCGTAACGTCGTTTCTGCTGGAACGATTGCATCTGCAAGAATCATCTTTGTTTCAATCAGCGTTAATGTATTCCCCTCGATCGATGTCGAATCATGTGTAAACTCTACCAAGAAATTTTCTTCCCAATCCGTTTTTTCAAACCTGCTTAGTTTTGGAAAAACCTCATGAAAAAGCTGGATTTTTCGCTCCAAATCGCCCATCACATATCACCTCATGTATTATAGAGACTTAGACTGTTCCTAGAACAGCCCTTCTTTTTCCTTCTGTGCTTTCGCATCCGCTTCCCGAAGGGATTGTTCAAGAATCTCTCGAACCTTTCGGGCATTTTCAGCATACTTCTTCTTATATTTGGCAGCGGTTTTTTCCCGCGCATCAATCTCCGCTTTTAACGCCGCATCCCGCTCATTGATTTCCGCAATATTGCGATCCATACAGCTCTTTAGGTACTTCTTTCGCTCCTCTGATCCAACCGGCAATTTTCTCCTATCTGCATGTTCGACAGCCAGCAAGAAGCAATCACGCGCCGACCGAAATCCATAGTTCTTGATCCATGTGTTAATCCCGGCAACCAAAAGACCTTCCTGACGCATGACGATTTTTAGCTGATCCCTATTTTCGATTTGTGCAGCAGCCAACTCGAACGCAGAAGGTTCTTTGATCTCTGTGGAATAATCCCTTATATCAATCGTTCCACCTGTTCCCGCAGTATCATACCATTCAGGCTTTTCCATAAAGAAAACAAATGCAACGACTTTTTTGCCTTTCTTCTCAACCTCATAAGTCAAATGATAGCCCGTTTTTTGATTGATTTCCTCAATCGGATTATCTAAAATTTTCTTCCGGAAATTATTCATTCTCCCTTCATATTTTCCTTCCGGCACATTCAAATGAAAACGCAGATCGTCTATTGCAAAACGACGCTTTATCACGTTTATCCCCTTTTTCCAATATCCCTGGTATTGCAACATCAACTCCATCAAACGCCAGCCATACTCTGACGTAAGAGGAAAAACGTGTTTCAAGGCATAGGAGGTATAAGGTTTTCCAAGTAAATCGAGAATATACGGCTTCATCTCGTCGTCGAACTTAATTGTCAACCCCTCGGATGGAGTATAGTGCATTTTCTGGAAAATATGATACAGCGTAAATCCACCATCTACATGATCGATTTCAATATACCCCTGAAATGCTTTTCCAATATGCCGCCTTAAATTCGCAATTCCGCCCGTATTCCCTCCAAAGAGTTCAGCAAGTTCTTTCGGGGGAATCAGTGTCTCTGGAAAATCAACATCATAGGTGTTGTTCTCTGTGATATGCGGTTTTACGTCTTGCAATCCCAATGCAAAAAGCCGAAGTTCGGATAAGTTCATCTTCTTTCGGGATTCAATCAACGGATTTACCTGAATTACCACTTTTTCTAAAATGGACTTTTTTTCCATAAGGATCATACCCCCTTGACCTAATATAATATACCGCTACCTATATGTCAATCAGGTAGCTATATGGCTACCTGCTAACCAAGCCACCTAGTTAAATAGCTGTTTCAGATAAAATTGGTAGCGGTATAGGATAAAACAGGTAGCTGTTTCA
>ERZ773010.364-NODE-364-length-32630-cov-11.114045_pt1 | contig 32630 bp, 29 predicted proteins | sample MGYA00580842_ERZ773010 | MGnify/ENA primary metagenome ERZ773010 (study PRJEB29015, sample SAMEA2737982) | human oral metagenome | biome: human oral; feature: human-associated habitat; material: dental | place: China | collected 2107 ... | reverse complement strand
TCGGGAGCCGCATTAGGGTCGTTACTACAATATTCTTTTTTTTCACAAGCTATTAAAGCGGTAGCACAAAGTGCCAATGTTAGTGTCTTTTTCATTGTTTATTAATTTAATTTTAACCTCCTTTTTATTATTTAACCTCCTCCTATTCCCCTTAAAAGGGGAAAGAAAGGACGGTTACACATATACGTATGAAAAGAGGTATTTTATGTTTCTATTAATTCGCTAAATATTCTAAGGCGTTGGCAGTGAGCAATTCTATATTGCCTTTATAAGCATTAGCAGGTGAATTGTTTTCGTTATACCAGTCGTAAGCTTCACTACCTATACAGATAGTGCGACCTGCATTGCCTCGTTTGAGATATTCAAAGATAACAGCGCGATTACTCATCGTTACGTCCCAATGCAAACTTGCTAATATTTTGGAGCCTGCAGCTGTTTGCCAACCTGCAGCATTATGTTCATAATCTCCCCAATCGAAGTTCCAAATAGCATTATGTCCTTTTGTATTTGTTCCTTTAGAAAGAAAGAAGGATATATAATCAACCCCCGACTTTTTAGTCAATCCTTTAAACAATGGGTGGGTTTCATTGCCTTTGTAGCAAAGTGACCAATCTTCACCTACTGTAAATGGAACGTTATTTTCACCCCACATATTGTTTACTACCTTGCCGTCTAAGGCAATACCTAAATCGACTACGTATTGTACTGCCCAAGAAGACAATAAGAACGAGCCACCAGCAGCGTAGAATTGTTTCATCTTGTTCACAACGGCATCTGCTTTGGCTTCAGCAGGCAACTCTTTGTTGTTATCCCAATGCCACCAAATCACTTTATAGTCGTTGAGATTAACTTTGCCGTCCTTGATATCGCTAAACGAAATGTATTTAGCAGTGTCGTAATTTTCGGAAAGCCAAGTGTAAGCTGCTTTCTCGTCTTCATCGGCTATAGCAGATGCACTGTTAGCTGTACCTACAAAGGCAATAGGTGCAAAGTTAGTAGGGATAATCTCTACGCTATACACAAAGCTTTTCCCACGATAACTCATAGTATAAGTAACGCTCTGAGTGAAGTTTTGGGTAACTCCCGAAGCAGGGCTCACAGTAGCATTAGGTGTTGTGCTGAAGGTGGGAGTAAGCGCAGTAAGGCTTTCACCCTTAGGGTATTTCACACTTATCTTACCCGTACTGTGGTCAATCGTAGCTTTGTATTTGCCAATAGCAAAATTCTCTAACTGTGGATATTGAGCGGTAACAGTGTAATCCCAATAGAGGTTACCGTTGAAAATGCGGTATTTGGCACCTTTGCTCAAATCGACATTCGTTCCTGCAGTAGGCACTGAGGTAGCTCCCTCGGGCAATGAGAGGGAAGTGGTCATTTTGGTAAGATCGGTATTCCAAGGAGCATACACCGTGATAGTTTGTTTCTCCTCGTCTATAATCCCATCGATACCATCGGCTTGAAAGGCATTAATTTTTGCCTCTTTGTCGTTAATAAGTTCGCCTTCGTGCTTTTCGTCACAGCTAAGTAAGCCGAGCAAAGCTACTACACTGAGGGCGAGTTTGTGTACTATTGTTTTCATATTAGAATCCTGCATTTTGTTTGTAAATACCTTTTACATACCCTATTTGGTTTTGTGGAATAGGGATATACTCATTTTTATTTTTAGTGAAATAAGCACTGCTGAATATCGCTGGACGACGTGTTTTCTCTTTAGTGAAATAGTCGTTGAGTACTTGGTCGGCGATACCCCAGCGCACAAGGTCGAAGAAACGAGAGCCTTCCATAGCAAACTCTAAACGGCGTTCCCAACGGAGCGCTTTGCGAGCAAATTCTTGATTCCAAGTACAGTTTACACCATTTTGATATACAGCTATATCAGTATTGGTAGCGTAAGGAATCATAGAAGTACTTTGTTTAGCGCGTTGGCGCACTTGGTTAATAAGTGACAAGGCTTCGTTGCTACGGTTGAGTTCGATAAGAGCTTCGGCACGCATTAGGAGTACATCGGCGTAACGGATAAGAATACGATTCTTAGAGTTTCCGCGGAAAGGGTTGATATTACGGAAGCAAGAGCAAGAAGGGTCTACATTCTCTTTGAGTGATGCATAGAAACCGTACACATTGCTATTGCGATTCCAATCATTCTTGTAAATCAATTCGGCATTGTACTTATAAGGCAAACCAGGTAAGGCAACGGTGTGAAACAAACGAGGGTCGGCTTTATCACTAGCAGCATTGTAATCGTTGTTGTTGAAGTTATCGAAATCGGGCAAGCCATTCACTGTTTTGAAAGCATTTACCAAATTCTGACTTGGTTTATGGAAATCACAGCAACCTAACTTTTGTGGAGCAGAGAGCTGGTCACCCCAGTTGAGGCGTCCGTACTGAGTACCATCGTCCACTGAGTATTGTACCGCGAACATAGATTCTTTACCATTTTCATAGCCACCAGGGAGGAAGTTAAACGCAAAGTCGTCTTCCAAACCATAAGAAGAACCTAATGCAAAACTTGTATAAGTAAGCACCTCTTGCAAATCTTGGCTATTGATACCTGTTACACTATTGTTTTCTGATTGGCGATACGCTTTGTACAAATAGGCTTTAGCTAAATAAGCTGCTGCTGCATATTTATCAGCTCTACCTTTTTGAGGTTGGGTATTAGGCAATAAGTCGTAAGCTTTTTTGAAATCGGCTACTATTTTTTGCCATTGTTCATCATTAGGCAAAGTGTTAGGGGTGGTTTCGTAAGCACTATCAGGTGTATTCTCATCTACAAAAGGAATATGCCCAAAGATAGTTTTCAACACGAAATAGAAATGACCTCGCAAGAAATACATTTCGCCCATACGCGATTGACGATTTGCTACTTCAGCATCGGAAGCTTGTTGCAAGGCTTTCAGAGCGGTATTGGTACGCGAAATAGCCATATAACACATAAACCAAAAGCGGTCAGCTTCACCAAAAGTAGGGTCGATATTCTGAGCGATTTCATAGAAATGGAAATGCTGGATATCGCTCACGTCTTGACCTCCTTTATAAGCGTCATCGGCACGTACATTGCCGTAAATCCAAAGACTAAAAGGTGCATCGTAGTGGTCGTTACCCAAAGACGAATAAGCGGTAGTTACCAACTCATCGGCTTTAGAGATAGCTTCTTTCTCGGTCATAATCCCTTGTGGATTATCGTCTAAGAAGTTGCAACCTGTAAGTAGAGTTGCAAATATTGTGGTGGTATATATTATCTTTTTCATTTTATTATTATTTATCAGACGTCAGACTATTGATAATTTAAAAGCTAGCATTCAATCCCATAGTGAATGTTATTGGGATAGGATAACCATAATTAGGGTTTTCAGGGTCTTTACCTGTAAACGATTTGCTCTTGATAGTAAAAAGATTCTGACCGCTTACATACAAGCGCAACTTGCTGAGCTTAATTTTTTCGGATACTTCTTTAGGTAAAGTATAGCCTAACTGTACGTTACGAAGTTTTAGGTAAGAGCCATTCTCTACATAGTAAGTAGACATACGCCCTTCGTTATTATCATCGGTATAAGCTACACTTGGAATATCGGAATCAGGATTGGTAACAGGGTCGAAAGCATCGAGCAAACGGCGACCTTTATTGGAGTAGGTATCTACCACACTCCAAAAGTCAGTATGTTTTTTCACATCGTTGATAATATCGACATTCTGTACGCCTTGCAAGAAGAGGGTAAAATCGAAGTTTTTGTACTCTAAGTTGAGGTTGAGACCGTAGATAAAATCGGGGTAAGGAGTCCCAATCCAAGTGCGGTCGTCTTCGTTTACTACTCCATCGTTATTCAAATCGCGGTAGCGGATACGACCAATACCTTTACCGTTTTGTATAGGGTGCTGATCGAGTTCTTCTTGAGTTTTGAAAATACCATCAGCTACATAACCGTAATAAGATTGATAAGGGCGACCTAAGATATTATCCCATTTACCATTTCCGCCGTAAGCATTGACTACAGATTCTGGTAATTCAGTAACTTTATTTTTATTGGTTGAAACGTTGGCATTGATATCGTATTTGAGTCCGCCTTTGGTCTCGTTACGATAACCTACTGATACTTCCCAACCTTTGTTTTCCATACCAGCACCATTTACCCATTGAGTAGCACCTTCACCCTTGATACCTGCATAAGGAGGTTCTACCAAGATGTCTTTGGTCTTTTTGATATAGTATTCTACCGAACCGTAGAGATTGTTATTAAAGAAACCGAAGTCTAACCCGAAGTTGGTTTGTGTGGTAGTTTCCCATTTGAGGTTTTTGTTACCGAGACGACTGCGACGGAAACCAGAAGCTAACTGACCAGAGCCTTTTCCTTCGATATCGTAAGAGGTATTCCAAATACCTGTTCCAGACCAAATATAGTCGCCTGTTACCCCATAGTAAGGATCGTAAATATCGTAAATAGAGTAGTTGCCGATTTCTTGGTTACCGTTTTGCCCCCAACCGAAGCGCAATTTAATTTCAGAAACGGTATTGCGAATATTCTCCATAAAGGCTTCTTGAGAAAGACGCCAACCCAAGTTGAAAGCAGGGAAAGTACCCCAGCGGTTATCTTTGGCAAAGCGAGAAGAACCATCGTGACGAAGGGTAGCTGAAGCGAGGTATTTGTTATCAAAAGCATAGTTGATTTTTCCGAAGAAAGAAAGCAACTTATAACCGGTAGCTCCACCACCTCCTGTAATACCTCCTGTAGCGAGATTAGGCCACATATATTCAGGAGTTTCTAAGGCAAGAGTAGTACCTTTTACAGAGAAGTTTATATCATCTTGTGAGAACATTTCCATACCTGCTAAGGTTTCAAATCGACTCTTACCAAGCTCGAAGTCGTAGGTAGCTGTATTTGCCCAGTTCCATTTTGTCCAGTGAGATTGTTCGAGTTGAGAGAAGGTTTTTTCTTTACCTTCTTCCATAAAACCGGAAATATACGAATGGTTGAGTGTACGTTTATAGAAATTACCGTAATCTACCCCAAAGTTAGAACGGATATTGAGCTTATCAATAGGTTTAATGTTTACAAAAGCATTCCCGAACATACGCCAATAGTTATAACGATTATTTTTATTGTCGTTTACTAAGCGAGCGGGGTTCTGACGGTCGGGCAAGCCATTTACAGGACCTCCCCAATGCTTACCGTCTTGAGTGCGTACCGGAATGAAAGGTACGGCTATCATTGCTGCTTCGGTAATTTGGTAAGGTTGCTCTACCTCGCTGGTACGGTTTACAGTGAAGTTTTCACCTATGGTTACTACATCGCCAAAGAGTTTGTAATCGGTATTGATACGCGCAGAGAGGCGAGAGAAATCGGTATTCTTTACCAAACCATCGTTGTTATAATAGCCTAACGAAAGGAAGTAGTTACCTTTATCAGTACCATTGGTAACCGAAAGGTTATAAGATTCAGTTACCCCCATACGAGTGATTTCCTTGAACCAATCGGTATTAGAAGGGAGCATAGGGCTTCCTGTTTTATCAAAATACTGACGTGGATAGTACAAATTATTAAGGGTGCTGTGACCATTGGCATCGGTAGTATAATCGTAGTGAATACCTAAAGCGTTTTGATTGGGGTCGTTACCACGGTTTACAGCTGCTTTCCAAAGCACTTGTGCATACTCATTAGCATTGAGCATCTTCATACGAGAGTGAAACATCGAAACGGTAGTATAATGGTCGAAATCTACCTTTAACACTCCGTTTCTACCTTTTTTGGTAGTAATAACGATAACCCCATTGGCAGCACGTGACCCATAGATACTTGCTGCCGAAGCGTCACGCAACACTTGTATACTCTCGATATCGTTAGAGTTCAGCTCGTGCATACCGCCCTGAGTAGGTACTCCATCGATGATATAAAGAGGGTCGTTGTTATTAAGTGTACCGATACCGCGAATGCGAATGGTAGCTTTACCAGCAGGACCCCCGTTATCGGTTACTTGCATACCTGCTACACGACCTTGGAGGGCTTTCATAGGGTTGTTTTCGGCAGTAGACATCATCTCGTTTACCTTTACTACTGATACTGCACCGGTAAGGTCGGTTTTACGTTCGGTACGATACCCTACAGAAACGGTAACTCCTTCAAGAGTAGTTACCTCTTCTTCTAAACTTACGTTTATTTCCTTGCGTCCTTTCACGGCTACGGTTTGAGATTTGTAGCCTATATAAGAAAAGACCAAACTATCGGTGGCTGCAACGGGTTGAAGGGTATAATTCCCGTCGAAATCAGTAGAAGCACCTACTGTTTTGTGCTTTACCACCACACTTACACCCATCATAGGGCTGTTGTCGGATTTTGCTTTCACCACCCCTTTTACTTGTTGGGCGAAAAGAGCGCCCGAACAATTGCAGAGCAAAAGCGATAGTAAAATGCGCTTGTTTATTTTTCTACTCATCATATTGGTATTTGTTTTTTAACAATTGGTTTAATTTTCTTCGCATTGATGAAAATGCGATGTTTTTTCGGAGGCAAAGGTAAGGCAAAAGAAAGCATAGCACTATCAAAAATCGGTCAAACACTATCAAAATTGTGGCTAATTTTTGATAATGAAGAAAAATATATAAAATTTAATTGCTTAACTATTAAACATTTAAATATTTTTGATAGCAGATGAATGAAAAGTGATAGGAGGAAATTTCTATTATTTTCGTTTGTGTATTTAAAAATTATAGTAATCTTAAAGAAAATAATTAATGAATAAAGGGAACCTATCCTCCTTATCACCTCTCGCTAAGGAGAAACTACAACGACGGTAATACGAACAAAAGGGTGGTTTTACAGTGGCTCTACAGTGGCTCTACAGTGGCTCTACAGTGGGTCTACAGTGGCTCTACACCGAACGATAAACAGTCTTAAACCGGAGAGCAGATGGGCACATTTGCTAATTCAGTAAATGTTTTATAATTTTGCAGTACTAATTAACAAATAGACAAATTAACTAATAGACCTATGGCAAAAATAAAAGACAACTTAGCAATGCAAGGCATCTCGGGGAAACTCGGCAACCAAGTAGTATACCGCAGAGTAGGCGATAAGATTATTGTTGTTGCTAAACCCCGCCGAAAGCCTACTACTCACCCTACTCTCATCTCGCAAAATAACCGATTTAGGCTCGCTAGCACCTATGCCAAAAACGCTTTGCAAGACCCTGTTCTGAAAGACTTATATACGGCAGAGGCTAAACGACGAGGAGTTATCAACGCTTATAATATGGCAGTATCTGATTATCTCAAAGCTCCTGAAATTAGGCACATCGACGCCGAAGCCTATACAGGTACCCAAAAAGGAGAGCTTATAGCTATTGAAGTAAGTGATAATTTTAAGGTTGTTCAGGTGAAAGTAACGATATCGCACGGTGAGAGAACCGTTGAAGAAGGCAATGCCGTACTTACCGCTGACATTTGGCAATACGCTACTACTGCCCTAAACCCTGCTCTTTCAGGTAGTAAGATAGTAGTTACAGCCCTCGATAGACCCAATAATAGAGTTACCAAAGAGATTGTTTTATAACATTTACTGATAAAATTCACTCGGACTTACCCCTAAATGTTGTTGTACAAAGCGAGAAAAATAGACGCAAGTTGCACAGATAATTAACTAAAATAAGAAATATAAATGAAAAACATCCAATTAAACAACGGGGTACAAATGCCCCTATTGGGTTATGGAGTATTCCAAGTAGACCCAAAAGAATGTGAGCGTTGCGTAAGCGATGCTATTTCGGTAGGCTACCGAATGATTGACACAGCCCAAATCTACAAAAATGAAGAGGGCGTAGGCAATGCTATTAAGAAAAGTGGTATCGACCGTAAAGAGTTCTTTATCGTTACCAAAGTGTGGATAAGCAATGCAGGCTATGAAAAAGCTAAAGCCTCTATCGAAACCTCTTTGCGCAAACTACAAACTGATTATATCGATTTACTCCTTATTCACCAACCTTTTGGCGACTATTATGGCTCTTATCGCGCTATGGAAGAAGCCTACAAAGAGGGCAAAGTGCGCGCTATTGGGGTGAGCAACTTCTATGCCGATAGATACCTCGATTTGGCATACCACTGCGAGATAAAACCTGCTGTAAACCAAATGGAAACACACGTATTCTACCAACAGCAAGACCTCCAAGAGCTAATGAAGAAATACGACACCAAACTAATGTCGTGGGGACCTTTTGCAGAGGGTAAAAACGATTTCTTTGCCAATCCTACTCTCAATACTATTGGTGAAAAGTATCACAAAAGTGCTGCCCAAGTAGCTTTGCGTTATCTTTTGCAACGGGATATTATCTGCATTCCTAAGTCAGTGCGCAAGGAGCGTATGCAGCAGAACCTTAATGTATTTGACTTCCAACTCTCAGCGGAGGATATGAGCCAAATAGCCGCTCTTGACACCAAGCAAACACTCTTCTTCTCTCACCGAGATCCTGCTTTTGTGGAGATGATATTACAATATGGTAATTAGGTCGTAGCACGAATCGTAGCACGATAAGCAATAAAAAAAACTCCCCGTGTGAAGAATACCCCTAAGTGAGGAATAGCTCGAAACACTTAGGACATTAGTAAACAAATTATTAATCATAAATAAAAAAGACAGATGACAGCAATGTACACAGCAGTGGCCACCGCAACAGGTGGTCGCAACAGAAAAGTAACTTCTGACAATGGCGTATTAAGCCTAGAAATACGTTCTCCTAAAGCCTTAGGCGGAGCTAACGACGATTATACCAATCCTGAGCAGATTTTTGCCGCTGGCTATGCTGCTTGTTTCGACAGCGCACTGAATTTGGTTATTAGACAAACTAAAATAACCACTGGTGAGACCGCTGTAACAGCACACGTATCTATTGGAAAGCTGAACAACGGCGGTTTTATTTTCGGCGTAACCTTACAAGTGAATATACCTAATGTGTCGCTTGAACAAGCTAAGGAACTTGTAGCAAAAGCCGACCAAGTTTGTCCGTATTCTAACTCTACTCGTGGGAATATAGAAGTAACCTTTGAAGTAAGTAATAATTAGGTCGTAGCACGACAAGCAATAAATAAAAATCCTTGTGTGGTATATACCATACAAGGATTTTTTAATAAAACATCTAACTTGCATCTATTTGCTAAATTCTACTTCAGCATTTAGTTTAGTTATCTTTTCTTGCAATTTAGTGATGTCTTTTTGCAATTTCTCAATACGGCGATTACTTTTTGCTAATTGCTTATTAGCTTTACTAGCTTTGCGCAAAGCCTTTTCAGCTTTGTTCGCTTTTTTAGCACTTGCCGAAGCCGAGTTGGCATCACTAAAAGCATCCGTACGATTGGTAGCTTCTTCATTAGCTTGTGTAGCCTCAGTTTGCAACGACTGATTATCGGTTTGCTCTTGTGTGAGTTTCATTTGCAATTCGTTGAGCTCGGTATTGAGTTTCAAGGCTTGTTGTTGTTTTTCCAAGCGTTTCATCTCTGGTGATTTAGCTGTACCACAACCCGCTAACATAAAGGAAGCTAACACTCCCATTAAAAGTACTTTTTTCATAATTATATTATTAATATTTTAATGCCGCAAAGGTAATACATAATTAACAAATGAGCAAATTTTTTAAGTAGAAAATTAGTTATCTTTTTTACAAAACCTTACAAGTTGGTCGGTAGCCTCTTGCAAACTCTGTTTTCTTACTTTGGCTTTCTCAGTAAAAAGGTCGGTAGTTAGGTTTGTTGCTTGTTTATCAATACTCGCTTTCCAATTGCCTACAACTCTGCCTTCGTGCAGAATAACCGGTTTGAATATACCAAACTTATTATGTGCCTTTGCTTCGTGCTTTTTGTCGAGAGCTACCCAACGGCTTTTATAACCTATCAGATACTCATCGTACGGCGGAAGCAAATGCATTGTTTTTGCGTAATTAGTAGCCTCAAAGTCATTGCGATATAGATACATTGGAGTACTTTCTACCGAAACTTCTTCTAATTCAGAGGCAATTCCCTCTATAGCTTTCTTACATTGCATTTTAGGCAATCCCGACCACCACGTGAAATCTTCTAACGAGGCAGGCGAATGACTCCTGAAATATTTCTGTGCCAACCGTTTCAAAGCTTCATCAAGGGGAATGACAGTTGTTGTGGGCACTCTTTCCGACAATAGAGCCCAAGTAGCCTCCTTGCCTTGCATCACCCCCGAACACAAAAGCCCTTCAATCTCAGCACGCAATAATAAGGGGTTGAGCAGTTTGTCATCAGGTAAAATTCCCAAAGCTGTAAGTCTGTTAGCAATAGCTTTTTTAGACAATGACTTACCACCAACTAACAATTCACGTAGAGCGTAGGTTACCTCCTCAAAGTAATTTTGAGCAAACGCTGTACTAATACTCTTTTGCCAAGATTGCAAAGTACTCAGATTGCGTTCCTTGCATAAAGGAAGTAACCAGCCTATATCCGTTTTGCTCACCACTTGCACCGTACAACGCAAGAGATGAAGGCGCAAAAGTTCAGCCTTAGCAAAAGCCTCTTGGAGTTGAGCTAATTGCGGAGTACATTGCCGTATACCTATCGCCCAACGAAAATAGTTATAATCCTGTGCCTGCATAGCCCCTTGCCACACTACAATATCCTCAGGTTTTTCATATTGAGGAGAAAGCAGTTGCTGGTGCAACAATCTCAGTGTAATAGCCTCTTGCCTACTTATTGTTCTCATCAACTCATCTGCTTATTAACTAATTGATTCATCTTGGAGAGTGTTTCCTCTATCATCGCCATACGCTTCTTTACTTTCTCTACTGAAGCATCTAACGTGTACCCCTCATCAAGGAGTTCTTTGATGAGGAGTATTTTTTTGATATTAAGGTAATCATATCGGCGGTTTTTTCCTTCCTCTTCTGTCAAACTGCTGATAATTCCTTTCTCTTCCCAATAGCGTATTTGTCGGGTAGGGATACCAGTGATTTGTGATACTTCCCCTATGCCCACTACCAATTTCCGAAGAAAATCAAAGTCTAACAAGAGTTCTTTTTGTACTTCTTTTGCCATAAATTGTAAATAAATTACGAAATAGGTTGCAAATATACAAATAAATACTTTACCTTTGCATTTTGTAAATAATCTACAATCAAAGAAGATAATTAACAAATGAATACAGAACTTAAACAAACTCTGCAATTTGTCTTTTTTATAGCAACACCGCTTTGCTTGGTAAACAGCTTTATTACAAGCGATAAGTTTAATCTTTGGAATGATTGGGGACTGAAGTTTCTAACTTCTTACGCAATATCATTTCCTCAGGCAGTACTTTATGTTTCCTTAGTAAAATGGTATAAAAGAAGAAAATGTAAAATCAATAAACAGATATCAAAATGAAAAACTTAAACAACAAGAATGCCGTGATTACCGGCGGAAGTGATGGTATTGGCTTAGGAATAGCCAGAGCCTTTGCCCGTGAGGGCGCGAACCTATTGCTCATAGGCAAAGACCCTGAGAAACTACAAAGAGCCCAACAAGAACTACTAAATGAGTTTGGCGTGCAAGTGCACACCCTCTCTGCTGATTTATCAAAAACAGAGACAGTAACTGAGGTAGTGAAAGACATTGAGCGACTGCTATCTACGGTAGATATTTTAGTAAACAACGCTGGTTTAGGCAAGTTCGTGCCTTTTGAGCAAGTGGACGATGCCTTATACGATGCCCACTTCAACCTCAATGTAAAAGCACCTTATTTCCTTACCCAAAGTCTGCTTCCTGCTTTGGTGAAAAGCAAGGGGAATGTCATTAATATCTCGTCGTATTTTGCGCACCGAATGCTTCCTAACCGCGCAACTACCGTCTATTCGGCTACTAAAGGAGCTTTGAACTCTTTTACCAAAGCTTTAGCTTTTGAAGTGGGACAGTTGGGCGTACGCGTAAATGCCATTGCCCCTGGAAGTATTTCTACACCGCAATTCAACCGCAATTTGCAAGCCCTTACCCCCGAAAAGCAAGCCGCTTTTGAGACTATGGTAAAGGAAATATACCCTTTACAACACATTGGCACGCCTGAAGATATAGCCAAAGCTTGTGTATTCTTAGCCAGCGACAATGCTTCGTGGATTACAGGCACTGTGCTTGCTGTAGATGGCGGACTCACTACAAATTAAAGTTTGCTAATTCCTTAATTTGCTAATTATTATTATCTTTGCCCAATGATAGCTTTTGCAGTAGAATATGTACTTAAAAAAGACAATAATTAAAATGAAAAAACTCTTTTTACTGCTATGTGTATGGGCAGCACTCCCCGCTGTAGCGCAAATCTCCGACGACAAAATCCTGATCATAGATGTGAGTTACCTCGAACAAGGTAGTAGTTACGGACAGTTAGGAATACATTTCAACTGTTATGACAGCAAAAAGTTTGCGCTATTAGTGGGACTTGCAGGCAACTTTCGTTCGGAAAACAGATTAGTCGCTATCCCTGAAGCACAACTCTCTGCTTGGCTAAGAACCGATGACTCTCATAGTGGTTTTATAGATATCCCTGTGCTAATGTTGCGCCCTCAGCTCAATTTCTCCCCCTATTACTTTGCCCCCGAAGCTGGTTTCCAAATCCTCTTTTTTATGTAAAAGTATAAAATAAAAGATGGGTAATTGTTGTGAGTATGATTATTTTTTGTACCTTTGCACCGAATTACAGAAATGAACACTTGGGGTCGACCGGTTTTGACAGTAAGTGGCATTAAATAGTAAGCATACCGAGCTGTGAAATGAATGCTCGATAATCTCTATTTCAAAATTTTAAATGGCGAGAATAACTACGCTCTTGCTGCCTAATCTGAAGTTTAGTAAGATTGCTGGCTAAGTCCCTACAAGGTAGGGAAGCGAGATGTCTCTGAAAAGCCCTTGTTGACGGCGTTTCGTACAGAGGCACCATAAAAGTCAACATTGAACCTGCGGTACGCTTCTGCTAACGGTTCTTAAGCAAAGGAAGCTAAGCGCAAAATGGGCGGTGCTCGGTCAGTTTTGCGACGAAAATCAAACGAGGACTAAGTATGTAGAAAGCTTTTTGATGACTTATTTGGACGAGAGTTCGATTCTCTCCGACTCCACATTACAATTTCATTATAGAACGAGAACTAAATAGAAAAATGCTTTTATTTAGTTCTCGTTTTTTTTATTCATTTTAGAAGCCTTATTCACTAAATATTTATTATATTTTTTTTCATTTATTTATCATTAAGTAGTAAAGTTATTGGCGTTTTCTTGTATTATCTTTATATTTGCGCCTTTAATAACAACAAAGATAATAATGAATACGCTTTTTACTATCGGAATTTTCCTTTGTTTTTTCCTCTCTGTATTGCTCTTTACTAAACGCCCTCAAGCCTTATCGGATAAGGTATTGGGGATATGGTTGGTGTGCATTGGTATTTATCTGCTGAATTACTACCTGCATTATTTGGGCTATTGGGAGAAATATCCTCATTTAGTAGGAGCGACGCACCCTTTTCCGCTTTTGTTTGCTCCTTTTGTATATTTGTACGTGTTGGTGTGTTCACGTGAAGACCAACATTTTCATTGGCGCGATAGCTTGCACTTTTTACCTTTTTTCTTCACCTACGTTGTGATGTTTCCCTTTCTTTTTGGCTATTCGGCGACTGAAAAAGCAATGATAGACCAAGCCGATTACCATAGCCCCTATCAATGGTTATTTACAACTTCGTTTGTAGCTTTTGTGACCGTGAGTGTGGTGTATATTGTATTGGCTTATCAGAAAATCAATCAGTATGAGCGGGTAATAGGCGATAATTTTGGCTATAACGAAGGTATTAGTTTGCAATGGCTACGACTGTTGCTCATTGGGTTCGGGCTGATTTTCTCAGTGATGATAGTGGGATATATAGTGCAATTTCTCTTAGAAATAGAGATAGGAGTTAATATAGAATTTATTTTCTTAGCACTCTTTGTCTTGCTTATAGGGCTTATTGGCTTCTGGGGCATACGGCATCAGGGAATTTTTAGTGTTGAAAAACAAAAGCCTTTTATAAAGAATTTAGTCTTGTCTGACAATTCTCATAGGTCAGACAATATTGAACCTTCTTCATTCTCCAAAACTCCTGAATACCGCAAATCCGGATTGAAAGCCGAGGACGCAACCAGCTTACACCAACAGTTGCTCACACTAATGACTACCGAAAAACCTTATCTCGAACCTAAACTCTCCTTAGCTCAATTAGCTGAAATGTTAGGTGTACTTCCTAATCACCTTTCACAAATTATCAACCAATACGAAGAAAAGAATTTTTATGACTTTGTGAACAGCTATCGTGTCGAAGAGTTTATCACCTTGGCAAAGAAAGACATTGATAAGAATTTTAATCTTTTGGGGCTTGCCTATGAAGCGGGCTTTAACTCTAAGTCCTCTTTCAACCAAGTTTTCAAGAAGATTACAGGTAAAACACCGAGTGAATTTCTGAATTAGGTGCGAGAAGCATAGTTTAGCACGTCCAAACTCTCACGCTACCCCTTCTTTTCACTTCCTCCTACCTGTCCGCCCCGCACAATTCTTCCCACGAACAAAACTTCCCTAACCCCTTGCGTCACTACCATTTGTCAATTGTCAATTATCAATTGTTCATTACAATTACGTCCATTCCCTCACGCTTGGGCGATGCACCTTGTTTTCCACCATACCTTTGCCCCAGAATTTTAAACGTATTACGCAATGAAAACCTTTTTGAACATCGTTCTTTTTTTAGTGCTTCCGCTTGTAGTACACGCACAAGATATTACCCCAACACTTAGGGGTACTATTTATGACCAAACTGGATAAATAGAGCTTAGCAAAGCTACTTGGGTTATCCCTAATATCAGTTATAAATAGAATTCTAACTTCTTACCTCTTACCTCTTATCTCTTATCTAAATAAAATGAAAAAGTATAATCACCCTATTTTGTTTTTCACCCTTTCCCTTGTGATTCCTTGGGTATTGTGGTTTGTGGTGGCTTATTGGAGTCACCAGCCAAAAGCACCTAATGCTTTTTGGACAGGCTTTTTTGAATTGGCAGGTTTGTTATCTCCTATGGGCGTGGCTACCTACCTCTTTACGCGCAATAAGGAACTCTTATCCGACCTCAAAGCGCGTTTTATTGGCAAAAATTTGCTCGCCAACCGCTATTTTTGGATTACCCTCTTGTTTCCACCCCTTTCCATTGTGGTGGCACAGCTGATTTCACTCGATTTAGGACATAGTCTCGACCAGTTTTACATTTCGGGAGAACCTAGTTTTAGTTCAGCGCCTTTCAACGCTTGGTTTGTGCTCTGTTTGGCGCCGGTGCTCGAAGAATTGGCTTGGCATACTTACGGCACTGATGCCTTGCGCAGTAGGTGGAGCTTGTTCACCTCATCGCTTATCTTTACTGTGTATTGGGGGTTGTGGCATTTGCCCTTGTTTTTTGTAAAGGACTATTACCAAAGCAATGTACAAGCTGAGGGCTGGCTCTATACAGCCAACTTTTTCGTGAGTCTGTTTGCCTTTGTGTTTATCATCAACTGGCTGTATTACAAATCGGGACGCAACGTGCTGGTAGCCATATTGTTCCATTTGGTAGCCAATGTTTCCAACGAAATCTTCGCTACCCACCCCGATAGCAAACTGATACAAACAGGCTTATTCGCTCTACTTGTGGGGTATATCCTCATAAAAGAAAGAAAATTGTTTTTTAATAAATAAAGCCTCCGTTCCACCGAAAAAGCCAATCCTCAAAGGTAAGAAATCGTTGATATTCAGTTAGTGTTCGGTAAATGTATCATTAGTGACCCTTGTAGACCCACTGTAGACCCACTGTAGAGCCACTGTAGAGCCACTGTAGAGCCACTGTAGAGCCACTATGGGTTCGGTGTAGCTTCGGTGTAGATAGCAATAAAGTTCTCTGTATGGTTTTAATAGGTAAATATTCGAAATTTCATTCTTATAAGACGTTTACTTAATGCTATTTCAAAGGATTAAGCCTTATACTTCCCTCTTTTCCAAATTTCTATTGAGTTAATAATGTTCTGCCACAAAATATAACAGCCAGGACCTACGGTGGAAAGAGGGTGCAGGTAAGTGGTAGCTATCCAAATGGCAAAAGCCGTATTCTTTTGCCCTAAGGCTTGTCCTGCCTCAATCGAAGCTTCAAAAAACCGACCTATATACCGCCCAATAGCGTATTGCATTAGGCATAATAGTAACCCCAAAAAAGCAATGAGCAATAAAAAACCTATCCCCGATTGTGCGTGGAAGATATTTTTAAGAGTCGTACCGGTAACAATCATCAGTGAACAACCCCAAAGGTAGAAGGAGAGGTCAGGAATGTTTATCAGCCATTGGTGAAAGCGGTGAAGTTGTGGTACACTCTTAGTAAGTAGTGCTAAGAGCATAGGCACAACCAACACCAAACACACTTTCTGCATTATGAGCGAGAAAGCAGTCCAAAAAGTAAACTCCGATGCAGGTTCTATCAGCGGAAAACAAATCGGAATCAGTAGGGCGCAAAGCAGATTAGAGAGGAAAGTGTAGGTGGTCATCTGTTCCAAATTGCCCCCAAGTTTTAAGGTTACTACGGCTGCGGCTGCGGCTGCGGCACAAGGGGCTATCACACAAGCAAGAATGCTCTCCAAGAGTATCAACTCCTTCCCACCAATCCGAAAATAAAGAATCACCCCTACAATCGCTACTACCAAAACGATTTGGAAGAGACTTGCCCAAAAGTGCCATCGTACGGGCAACAACTTTTTAAAGTTTACCTTGCAGAAAGTAACGTACAGTATTAGGAACATAAACAGAGGCAGTATAGTGTCGAACGTAGGAGCAAGTTTTTGTGAGAGAGTATCCAATGCAGGCACGTAGTAAAATATGAGATATACCAAAGCGCCTATGCCCATAGAAATAGGCAGTGTCCAATTCTTTATAAAACGAATGAGTGTAAGCATTTTAAATTTACCGATGAGCTAATGATTTAAGGCTACAAAAGTACAAATAATTTGCCAATCAAACTGCCTGAACAACTCGTATTTAAAATTTCTAATTTGTCAATTTACTGATTTCTCCCTATCTTTGCCCTCAATTTACCGATTGTTAATGAACAAATTAAGACATTTCTATGAAACAGCTTTTATCACTTATTGCTATCCTTTCAGTATCAACTCTTTTGGCTCAAAATCCTTTTGAAAAAGAAATCTTGCAATCTAAGTATACTATCGATTCTATAGTAGCAACCGAAAAACTACTTCTTTACAAGAGAGAAGCAGCCGTTCAGCAGTCGCTAAAAGAGGGCAAGATTACCAAAGAGCAAAGTGCAAAAATGCTCAAAGAGATTAAGGAAGCAAGCGAACTGAGCACTAAACAGAAAACCTATAAAGAAGGCTTACGTCTATCTGCTCTTATTCAGCAAAAGGCTACTGAACTCAGTATGGACACCCTGCAAAAAAACGCAACGCTCGATAGTCTCATATCTACTGAGCCGAAAGAGAATTATATACAAACTGTTCAACAGTTAGATTCATTGCCCAATAAATATAATGAAAATAAACACGGAGTTACAGTAGCTATTCATTTGGCTATCGGATTACAGTCTGTAACCAATGATAAAACTTACTTTAACCCCTATTTAAATACAGAATTAGGACTTGCTTTTACCTCTCAATTGTATAAAAAGAAACAACTTTCCCTCAATTACGGCTTAGTGTGGCAAAGCAATAGACTGAACATAAAAGGTAATAATTATCTCATTTCAGAAAATGGCGACACAAAATTAGTACCTTTTTCTAAGCCTTTAGACCGAGCTAAACTGCGTGTTAATTACCTCATCTTGCCTATTGAATTACAAAAGAATTTTAAGTCAAAAATACATATAGGAGGAGGCGCTTACTTTGGCGCACTCATCGATGTAAACCAAAAGATAAAATACACTGAGGGAGACGACCATTTAAAACTATTTCTTCGCAATGGTTTGAAAGTAAATAAATTCACCTACGGACTATCAGCTCAAGTGGGCAACAAATGGTTTTCGATTTATGCTAAATACAGTTTAGCTCCCTTATTCGAAAATAGCCCTAACAATATACACCCTTTTTCAATAGGTATAAAATTTTAGTAGAATATGGCAAAACGTTTCCTCTTTTTCCATCTGATACTTTTTGCGCTCCCTTGTTTTGCTCAACAAAGGGTGGTAAACAAGCATCACGAGTCTGTTGAATACGTGAATATAGGCATAGTAGGTACCAATAAAGGTATTATTAGCGATGAAAATGGTTACTTTTCGCTCGAAAAGCTCGGGGCAAAGCCCACTGATAGCATTTATTTTTCACATTTGAGCTATCAACATAAAGTATTAGCTTATCGTGATATCAAGAAAGAAGTGCAACTCACCGAAGCAGTAATTAACCTCCCCACTACTACCTTAACAATGAAAACACCTAAAATACGCTATGTAAAAAGTAAAGGAGTAACTACCTTTTTTACTCTTTATGGCGAAATGAAGCGGTATTTTCAGCAACACGGTGGCGTTCTCTCAGAATTAGGCGATTTCATTTCGCTTTCTAACGACACTCAGCTTACCGAATTCAGTATTGAGATTAGGAAAAGTACCTTTTATATGGCAGTCTTGCGTGTAGTAGTGTACCAAACCGATAAGGAGCACAAAAACTTCACTCCGCTTATCAAAGAACCTATTTACATTCATTTATTCCCTTCTGATAACCCACAAACTTTCACTCATAAGCTATCAGTATTAGTACCCAAAGGCGAAATGTGGGTAGGTGTACAGTTTGTGGAAGTGAGAGGTAAAGATGATGCTACTATTACCTTCAACGCCACTACCAACAAGTGCTGGTTACGCTTCCCTGATAATACAATCAGGCAAGTGAATGGAGGCTTCGGAATTCCCTTTACTGTAAAAGGCTACGACATCATCAAACAATAAAAGCCAACTTTGCCAAAACTAAATAATTTGCTAATTGACAATTTTTCTAATTATTTTCCAACCTTTTTATTTTTTCTTCGTTTATAAGGGCAAAAAGGATAATTGAGATATCAAAATTCATATATTTATTTTCTGAACTTTTAATTTTGTAGGACTTATGAAAAAGAATTTTTTTACATCTGCCAAACTATTGCTGATGGGAGTTATCCCATTGTGTTACCTTGTTTTTACTGCCTGTTCAGCCCTCACGCTTGAGTTTGAAGAAAGAGACTTGACCATTACAAATCTTGACGGCAAGACCATTCCCATAAGAGTTGAGCTTGCTCGCTCCATACGAGAGATGTCAAAAGGTTATATGGGGCGTGAGAATATTCCCGAAGGAACGGGTATGCTTTTTATCTTTAAAAGAGACGAAAAGTTAAGCTTTTGGATGAAAGATACGCCTACCCCCCTTTCGATTGCGTTCATTAACTCGAATGGCGAAATTCGCGAAACACGCGATATGACACCGTTTAGCCATCAAAGTGTGGACTCATCGGAACCTGTGCGTTATGCTCTTGAAGTGCCTCAAGGATGGTTTAAAAAAAACAACATAGGAAAGGGCTGTACAATCAAACTGCCGTAACCGATGAAGTTGAACAATCTCCTGTTTTTCTACATCGTACTTAATTTGAACCTTAAAAAGAATAAATCATTCATCATTTAAAGAAAAATGCAAATCGACCATCGTCTCATCGAGAAAGCTCAGCGCAACGACCGCTTAGCGCAAAAGCAGTTGTACGACCAGTACGCTCCTGCTTTGCTGAGTGTGTGCAGACTGTACATTAGTGATTTGCAATTCGCCGAAGATGCCTTACTGAAAGCCTTTTTCAAGATATTTACTAATCTCTCTAAATATGAAGAACAAGAGCACTTCTATGCTTGGATACGCAGGATTACTGTAAATGAATGTATAGATTTTCTCAAAAGCAAAGCCCAAAAGCTATCCTTCACCGATTGGAGCGATACTTACGACACTATCGACGAGAGTGAGTTAGACAATGAATCTTTTAACGATGAACAAATACAAGCCTTTATAGATAAACTTCCTTCTGCCTGTCGTATCGTTTTTAACCTTTATGTGTTTGAAAATGAATCTCACAAGCAGATAGCAGAGAAGTTAGGTATTAGTGAAGGCACTTCTAAATCGCAATTGGCTTATGCCAAAAAACTTTTACAACAATACGTTACAAACTATAAAAAAAGAGCTTAAAAAATGTGGAAAGATAGCATACAACGCCTATTTAGGTATCGGAAAATCACCCCCTCACCTACCCTATGGGAACAGTTAGAGGCGCAATTAGCCGAGAGTGAAGCCCAACAAGCAAAGCACAAAAGCCGAAAAGTGTGGTATTACGCCATAGCTGCCTGCTTGCTATTGTGCCTCGGGATAGGGTATTTGTTACAACAGCAACAAACCAATACAAACCCTGAATATCAATCGCAGAAAGTAGTAGTTGTAACCACAGAAAAAGAAAACGTATCATCTGTTGGTACTACTTTCACTCCTACTACGATAACCGAAACTCCCAAAGTTCCCATAGTCCAAAGGACTCTTACAACTTTGCCAGCTGTTAAGAGTTCCATAGCTTCTCCTGCCCTCCTCGATATCAATGAGGTAGATACTCTTTTTGCCGAGTATACTGCTGATGCTATTGAAACCAGAATTACAAAACAGATGGAAAAACAAATAGCAGGGGATTTACAGCAACTATCGGCAGAAGATTTAGCTCTTATCGCTACTACTCAAGCTCAACTCAACCAATATGTAAATCAAAAATACGAGCAAGATGCTACTTTTAACAACATTGAAAGGGACTTGCTTAGAAACAGGGTAAAACTATTAGCTGAAAGGCTATTAAAAGAAGTAGGAACACGCGTTGTTTTAAACAATAAAGACTAAAAATAAATATCAAAATGAGAACATTACATTTTTTATGGGTGATTTGCTTGTTGGCGACAAGCGTCACCTTCGCACAAGACCATTCCAAAGAAGCTATCAAAAAATCGAAATACACGATAGACTCTATTGTATTTGCAGAAAAAGAAACGCTCAAAAAGAAACTTTCAGCCGTAAATCAGTTGCTTAAAGAGAAGAAAATCAGTGAAGAACTGAGTCAGCAGATGAAAGAAGAGCTCACGGCTACTACCGAGAAGAATATTAAAGAAAAGACGGCTACTGAAGCCGAACATTTAGCGAAACTCATACGTGAAGGAGCTACATCAGCCTCCACAGAAACCCAAACCAATACGCTTACCACAGCTAAATCGGATGCGTATAAGCGCGCAATGGAAGAATTAGAAAATATTTTCCGCAAGAAGGAAGAGAAAAAAGTGAATACCAATCGTGCCTTAGACGAAATAGGGCTTTATATGGCAATAGGGTTTCACAACCTAAACAGTAGTAATGGCTTTGGTGACAATCGTTTTAAACCCTTAGGTTCTAAATCGTTTGAATTGGGCTTTACATCAGGGTTTCGCTTGCTTAAAACGAACAATTTGTTGCATATCAACTATGGAATTGCCTGGATGCACGACGGACTCAAATTCAAAGAGAGCGAGTACTTTGTAAGAGAAAACGGCGTAACAAAATCGGTGGAGTATACTGCTAATAAACTTAACAAATCGAAATTGCGCACCAATTACCTCATCGTGCCTGTGGACTTCGAATTTGATTTTACACCTCCTAAAACTAAGAACGGAGTAACCATTTACCCTGTTCACGACAGTTTCAGAGTAGGTTTTGGGGGTTATGTAGGGGTATCTATAGGCAACAGTCAGAAAATAAGATATGACGATGGTTCTATTCATAAAAATGTTATAAGAGAGGACTTAAATATCAGTCCTTGGGTATATGGACTTTCGGCACATTTAGGATATAAAAGTTGTGTGCTTTACGCTCGATATAGCCTCGCTCCTCTTTTCCGCAACAATCCTGTAAACGAGTATCCTTTTTCTATAGGGATACGTCTTGGAGATTAAAAGATTTGTTTTATATCTCTTAGCTAAAATTTATTTTCCTGAAAATAGTATTATAATCAAAAAAAACTTTGTACCTTTGCAACGTTGCTTGTAAAGGTACTTTTTTTGTTTGGTATAAAAGCAGTCTTTTGGACAATTCAAAAGATAACGGAGGATTTCAGAAGTAGTGTGAGAGGATTTTTGATGAAAAAAGGGTATTGGAAGGGTGTACTTAGCTTATAGGGAGCTTATAGGAAGCTTATACGAATCTTGGACGATTGGTATAGAAAGGGTATATAAGTGATTGACTCATAATATAATACAACAGTGCTAAAAATGTAAAAAACGGGGTTTCGAGACGAAAGAAAGAGAAATAGGCATTAGGCCTAAGGCCTAAGGCACTAGGAGGGGAGTATCACGAAAAAAGGAAGAAATGACGAGTGACGATTGACGAATGACAAATAACAGATGAAGAAGATAATATTATAAGGGGGAACTGAAATGAGGGAAAAGCGATTGAGAAATGGTATTGTTTGAAACTAATGATACATAAAACATCTAAAAATTGACAACTAACGACTAAACACTAAATATAATGAGTAATACAAAGAAAATTAATCCCGACTATGTGTTTGAAACCAGTTGGGAAGTATGTAACAAAGTAGGAGGTATTCACACGGTGATTACCACGAAAGCTCCGAGTATTGCGAAACAATTCAGAAGGAAATACATTCTGATTGGTCCCGATATTTGGCAACACAACGAAAATAAAGAATTTGTAGAAAACCCCGAACTCTTCAAATCGTGGCGTGCTAAAGCAGCTTCTGAGGGATTGCGCGTGCGTGTGGGGAATTGGAAAATAGAAGGCAACCCCATAGTAATTCTCGTAGATTTCTCTCATTATGTAAGTGCCAAAAACGAGATTTTGCGTTATTATTGGGATAACTACAAGCTCGATTCTTACAACAGTCCGTGGGATTACGTAGAGTCGGTGCTTTTTGGTTATGCAGTAGGGAAGGTGATTGAGAGCTTTGTGAAGTTCAACACTGCTTCACGCGAAAACGTGATTTGCCATTTCCACGAATGGATGACCGGTAGTGCGCTACTCTATTTGGAAGAAGAAATGCCTAAAATAGGTTCGGTATTCACTACTCACGCTACCGTAGTAGGTCGTGCGATTGCCGGCAATGGTTATCCGCTCTACAACGATATGAAGAACTACAAACCCGAAGAAATGGCTTATCGGTTTGGGGTACAACACAAACACTTCCTCGAAAAAGAAACTACTAAAGTAGCCGACTGCTTCACTACGGTAAGCGAAATTACTGCCCAAGAGGCGTTACACTTCCTCAGTAGAAAAACTGATATCATCACGCCTAATGGCTTCAACGACGCCATAGTACCAGCTGAAAAAGATTTTGATAAGAAGCGTGCAGAAGCTAAACAGCGTCTTATCAGCGTAGCACAGGCTTTGGTAACCCAACCTATTAGCAAGGATACCAAAATTGTAGCTATCAGCGGTAGATATGAGTTCCGCAACAAGGGTATCGATGCCTTTATTGATGCCTTGGGAGCACTGAATAGGAATTCTAATAACAAGAAAGAGCTTTTGGCTTACATCTTAATTCCTACAGCTCACGATGCGCCTAACCAAGGATTGCTAAACAATTTGCACAACCCTCAGCAAACTACCGAAAACGAACAAAAGCACCTTACCCATATTCTCCCTGATGTGTATCACGATGCGATAATGACTCGTATTTATGAGCAACAGCTCTTCAATAGGAAGGAAGATAAGGTAAAAGTGATTTTCTGTCCAAGTTATCTCAATGGCAACGACGGGGTGTTCAACCTTTCTTATTACGACTTGCTCATCGGGTTAGACGGCACCGCTTTTCCATCGTACTACGAGCCTTGGGGCTATACACCGCTTGAAAGTTTGGCTTTTAAAGTACCTACTATTACCACTACTTTGGCAGGTTTTGGCAAGTGGGTGAACGATTATTACCCCGAAAAACAAAAAGCGATAGAAGTAGTACCGCGCACCGATAGCAACTACGGTGAGGTAGTAGGCGCGATTGCTAAGAATATTCAGAATTTATTAGACAGGAAAGAACAAGACTTCCAAGAGCTTCGCGAAACAGCAGGTAAAGTATCAGAAATCGCTCTGTGGAAGAACTTAGTACAATACTACATAAAATGCTATGAACTCACCCTTGAAAATATAGAGGACAGGGTGGAGAGTCTGCCTCCGGTAGAAACTGATGGAGTGGCATATTTAGAGAAATCGAAGGTGGTGAACACGCCTAACTGGCGCAGTGTGATTATCCACCGTGCAATTCCCGAAGCCTTGCAACCGCTCGAAGAACTCGCTAAAAACCTTTGGTGGTGCTGGAATGACGAGGCTTACGAAGTTTTTAAATACATCGATAAAGCCCAATGGATAGAAGTGCGTAAAAACCCTATTGCATTGCTGGACAGCATCTCACTTACTCGTTATAAAGAATTGGAGCAAGATGCGGTATTTATGCGCAATCTTTCGAAAGTATATGATGATTTCCAAGCCTATATGGCTAAGAAATCGGAGATGGTAAGTCCGTCTATCTCTTATTTTAGTATGGAATATGGCTTACATTCTTCCTTGAAGATTTATTCAGGAGGTTTGGGTATCTTGGCAGGCGATTACCTAAAAGAAGCCAGCGACAAGGCAACCAAAATCACTGGGGTAGGATTGTTATACCGCTATGGTTATTTCACTCAAAAACTATCTTCAGCAGGTAACCAAGAAGCCGACTACGAAGCACAAGATTTCTCGAAGATACCGGTAACGCCTGTAACAGATGAGAGTGGAAAATGGTTGATTATATCAATAGATTTACCAGGCAGAACCCTATATGCACGTGTATGGCGTGTGGACGTAGGTCGTATAGAGCTTTATCTTCTCGACACCGATTTTGAGAACAACCGCGAAGACGACCGTTCTATCACTCACCACTTGTATGGAGGTGACTGGGAAAACCGTCTTAAACAAGAAATGTTATTAGGTTTAGGAGGTATTAAGATGTTGCGCAAGCTAGGTATCGACAGTGATATTTACCACTGCAACGAAGGGCACGCTGCCTTTATAGGGTTGGAACGCCTCAGCGAGTATATCCAAAACGAGAACCTTACTTTCTCGGAAGCGATGGAAGTGGTGCGCGCTTCGTCACTCTTTACGACTCACACCCCAGTACCCGCAGGTCACGACGCTTTTGAAGAAGGCTTATTACGCGCTTATTTAGGAAATTACGCCGATATATTGCACGTGAATTGGGAACAAATACTCGCTTTGGGTAAAATAAACTTGCAAAACCCACACGAGAAATTCTCGATGAGTAACCTCGCAGCGAACCTTTCGCAAGAAGTAAACGGTGTGAGCTGGCTACACGGTGAGGTAAGTAAAGAAATCCTCAAAGACTTGTGGCCAGGTTATATGCCCGAAGAGCTTCACATTAGCTATGTAACCAATGGGGTACACCAACCTACGTGGACAGCTGGCTTGTGGAAAGAAGTAGAAAACGAGGTGTTTGGCAAAGACTACAAAACACACCACTACGACCCTAAGAGCTTTGAGGGTATTTATAAGGTATCTGACCAACGCGTGTGGGAAATCAAAACGGCTCTTCGTTCTAAGCTCTTGCGCCGTGTAGAACAAAAGCTGCGTTTAGAGAAGAACACCCCTTATTTCTCTCCACGCCAATTAGTGGAAATCAAAGAGAACTTACGCGAAGATATCCTTACCATTGGTTTTGCGCGTCGTTTTGCAACCTACAAACGCGCTCATTTGCTTTTTACCAATATAGAACGTTTGGATAAAATAGTGAACAATCCTGAGCGCCCTGTACAGTTCATCTTTGCCGGTAAAGCCCACCCTGCCGATAAAGCAGGACAGGATTTGATTAAGAATATTGTGGAAATTTCGAAATTACCACAGTTCTTAGGCAAGATATTATTCGTTCCTAACTACGATATGGAGCTCGCGCGCCATATGGTACAAGGGGTAGATGTATGGATGAATACCCCTACACGTCCGCTAGAAGCCTCAGGAACCAGTGGTGAAAAAGCTGCAATGAACGGAGTAATGCACTTCAGCGTACTTGATGGTTGGTGGGTAGAAGGGTATCGGGAAGATGCCGGTTGGGCTCTCCCTATGGAACGCTCCTACGAAAACCAGCAGTATCAAGACGAAATGGATGCAGAGACGATTTACAACATTATTGAAGACGAGATAGCTCCTATATTCTATGATAAGAATAAAGATGGCATCTCATCACGCTGGTGTGCACTCATTAAGAATACGATTGCCAAAGTAGCGGTAAACTTTACCACTACTCGTATGCTCACTGATTACGAAAAGCAATACTATTACCCAATGACTGAGCGCGTAACCAAGATAAAAGACAATCACTTTGCAATCGCTATTGAACTTTCGAACTGGAAACGCAAAGTAACTCAAGAATGGGATAACATAAAGGTAGTGAGCTTTAAAGTGCCTAATCGCAATGAGCAACTCATTTCTATTGGCAAAATATACAAAGGTGAAATTACCTTAGAATTAGGAGAATTACGCCCTGAAGACGTAGGAGTAGAATTGGTAGTAGCCCAACATAAAGACGATAAGTTTAAAGTACTCTCGACAAGTGAGTTTACGGTAGTGGCTCAAGAAGGCAACAAAGCTACTTATCAATTGGAAATTGCCTCAGAATATCCAGGTGCTTTGCACTTAGCAATAAGAATTTTCCCAAAAAATAATTTATTGCCACACCGCCAAGATTTTGCTTTGGTAAAATGGTTGTAACAAATAAATAAGCATTTCATTTTAAAGCATATACGAAGAAAATAAGCAAATATATAAAGGTTAAAAAACCTCTATTTTGGAGAGATTAAAAAGAATAAGAAATGTTAAAATTAATAAAAAAATATCTCTAAAATGATTTTGTATTAAAATAATACTTATATTTGCACCAAAATTAAAATAGTAATCAAAATTCATTTTTTAAGTATGAAGAAAATCAAAGTAACTTTATTTGCTTTAGCTGCTGCTTTTTCAGTGGCAGTTCAAGCACAAGATGAAGACAGTCCTTGGCAAATAGGATTTGGAGTGAACTCCGTTGATATTCGTACCCCTGATGCATTCGGGGACTTAATGAAAGACTGGGGAGGTCCAAGCGATATCAATATCCTTCCAGCAGTTTCTCGTCTTTCAGTAGGTAGATATATCGGAGCTGGTTTTTCTGCTGAATTATCAGGTTCTTTAAACAAAATCGAAAAAGGATTCGGTTATGTTAAAGACGGAGAAAAAGTAGATTTATCTTTCTGGTCTGCAGACTTAGCGTTGCAATACCACTTTAAATCTCTTTGGAACAAAGAGAAAGTAAAATGGTTTGACCCATTCTTACAAGTAGGTGGTGGTTATGCCGCTATTGACAACGAAGGTAAATTCCGCGCCTTAGGTGGTGGTGGTGTAAACTTTTGGTTTACCGAAAACATCGGTATTAACTTGCAGACAGCTTACCACCCTACTTTCCAATCTGATTCAAAAGTGGACTACTTCCAACATGCTGCCGGTATTACCATTAAATTTGGTAAAAAAGACCGTGATAAAGATGGTGTAGCTGACAAAGATGACCTTTGCCCAGATGAACCAGGTAAACCAGAATTGAAAGGTTGCCCAGACCGCGATAATGACGGTGTAGCTGATAAAGACGACGCTTGTCCTGATGAAGCTGGTAAACCAGAATTGAAAGGTTGCCCAGACAGAGACAATGATGGTATCGCTGATAAAGATGATGCTTGTCCTGATGAAGCTGGTCCAGCTGAATTTAACGGATGCCCTGATACTGATGGTGATGGTGTGCCAGATAACGTAGACCAATGTAAAGACGTAGCTGGTCCTAAAGAAAACAACGGTTGTCCTTGGCCTGATACTGATGGTGACGGTGTTCTTGACAAAGACGACGAATGCGTAGATGTACCTGGTCCTGCTTCAAACAACGGTTGTCCTGAAGTAACTCAAGAAGTTCAAAAGAAATTGAATGACTTCGCAAAAACTATCTTGTTCGATGTAAACAAAGCTACTATCCGTCCTGAATCAGCAACTGTATTGAACCAAATCGTTGACGTATTGAACCAATACAAGAATTCTAAATTCTCTATTGAAGGTTACACTGATATCAGTGGTAAGAGAGCTAAGAACCAAAAATTATCAGAAGATAGAGCTTATTCAGTTAAAGCTTACTTAATTGATAAAGGTATAAACCCTGCTCGTTTGACTGCAAAAGGTTTCGGTCCTGATAAACCAATCGCTTCTAACAAAACTAAGAAAGGTAGAGAGCTCAACCGTCGTGTTGAAATCAACTTAGTAAAATAGTTGTTTCTCTAACCCTTTTGTTACACATAAAAAGAGGTTGCCCGTAAGGACAACCTCTTTTTAATTATTAATTGTCAGTTATTAATTACTAATTGTTTATGTTTCCTTCTATCGAAATTCAATTGCAAACCTTACCTAATAATCCTGGTGTCTATCAGTTTTACGATGCTACGGACACGCTTATTTATGTAGGGAAAGCTGTCAATTTGAAAAAGCGCGTTTCTTCTTATTTTCAAAAGGAACACGACAATGCCAAAACACGTATTTTGGTGAGGAAAATTGTGCGTATAGAACACATAGTCGTAGCTACCGAGAGCGATGCATTACTACTCGAAAACAACCTTATCAAGAAATACCAACCGCGCTATAACATTCTCCTAAAAGACGACAAGAGCTATCCTTGGATATGTGTGAAGAAAGAGCGATTTCCACGCGTATTCTCTACGCGCAGAGTAGTAAAAGACGGTTCGCTGTACTTTGGCCCTTATACCAGTATGAAAACCGTACACACACTTTTAGATTTGATAAAAGAGCTCTTCGCTTTGCGCAATTGTAATTACGATTTATCTCCGCAAAACATCGCAAACCACAAGTTCAAAGTGTGCTTGGAATATCATCTGAAAAATTGTAAAGGGCCTTGTGAAGGATACCAAAACGAAGCAGATTACAACCAGAATATTCAGCAGATTGTAGAAATCCTCAAAGGGAATTTCAAAGATGCGTTACATCAGTTTAAGGAGGAGATGATGGCACTGGCTTCGGAAATGCGGTTTGAAGAAGCACATCTCATCAAGCAAAAGATACAGAGTTTAGAGAACTATCAGGCAAAATCGACCATCGTAAGTAGTAAAATTAGCAATGTAGATGTATTTTCTATCGTTTCGGACGAAGAGTACGGTTATGTAAATTTCCTACAAGTAGCCTACGGAGCGATTGTGAGAGCTCATACTTTGGAGATTAAAAAGAAATTGGAAGAAACCGATAGAGAGCTCTTGGAATACGCTATTATTGATATTCGTGAACGTTTCTTCTCTAATTCCAAAGAGATTATTGTGCCTTTTGAGGTTACTCTTTCAGAAGGATTACAAGCGACCATTCCTAAGGCAGGTGAGAAAAAACAACTCTTAGACCTATCGATGCGCAATGCTAAACACTTCCGTCAAGATAGATTCAAGCAGGAGAAAATAGTAGACCCCGAACGCCATACGAACCGTATTCTCACCCAGATGCAACGCGACTTGCACCTCTCTGTCCCACCAGTACATATTGAGTGCTTTGACAACTCGAATATTCAGGGTACGAACCCCGTATCGGCGTGTGTAGTATTTAAGAATGCGAAGCCGAGCAAAAAAGACTATCGCCATTTTAACGTGAAAACTGTAGAAGGTCCTAACGATTTTGCCTCGATGGAAGAAGCCGTATATAGACGTTATCGAAGATTGTTGGACGAGGAACAACCTCTGCCACAACTGATTGTAATAGACGGCGGGAAGGGACAATTATCTTCGGCATTAAAAGCCTTAGAGCAATTAGAACTGCGTGGAAAAATAGCTATTATAGGTATTGCGAAGCGTTTAGAAGAGATTTATTTCCCTGAGGATAGTATTCCATTGTATTTAGACAAGCGTTCGGAAACCTTGCGAGTGATACAGCAGTTACGTGATGAAGCTCACCGTTTTGGGATTACCTTCCACCGACAAAAACGGAGTAAATCGGCAATCGTATCGGAGCTTGATGGAGTAGAGGGTATAGGAGAAAAGACTAAAGAAGTACTCTTACAACATTTTAAATCGGTAAAACGCGTAAGAGAAGCTACTTTAGAGGAGCTTACCCAAGTAGCAGGTTTTAGAGGTAAGAAAGTATATGAATATTTTCAGAGTCATAAATAAAAACGAAAGCTTTATTTGTTGCCAATTACAATTTGTTTTATACCTTTGGAGCAAGTTCCATTATAGAAATAATCTATGGCGAAAACAGTAGACAGCTCAGCTGTAATAGCTTTATAATCAAACGTTATTCGGAGCTAAGACGAACAAAAGACGGTGCGAGCCGCACGGGCAGATAAAAAATGAACGAAGAAAAGACGAACAAAAGACGAACAAACAACGAACAAACAACGAACAAATAACGAACAAACAACGAACAAACAACGAACAAAAGACGAACAAACAACGAACAAAAGACGAACAAACAACGAACAAAAGATGAAGAACAGTGGTACAAATCTGGGTTCTTAGAGGTGTATAATAAGTACTTCTGCTATAAAAATAATTTATTCTTTTAATTAGAAAGTTTTTAATATATTATTCATAATTATTTTGTATCTTTGTCGCAAGTTTCATCTTAGAAAAAACACCTATGAAAAAACTAGGTATGGTAGCTCTTTTGGCAATGGCAATGGTAGCTTGCAACAACAGCATCAACACAACGCAAAGCACTGAAAAAGAAACCTTTATTATTATATGATAAAGTAGCGGATAAAGGGAAAGAATGAATAACTATGAAAGTCTCTGAAGCAATTAGTATCACAGATAAATTATTTGAGCTCTACAAAAAAAAGATAAAGGTAAACATTCCTCTATCTCTCTCAAAAATAAAAGAAATACCTCTTACAAAGGAGAGTTTTCAGTTCTATACGGCTGTTTCTTCTATGGCTTCTTCGAAAATTGAAGGAGAAATATTAGACATCGATAGCTATTTGAAACATAAATTAAATGGAGTAATTTATCAAAAAAACTTAGTTGAGAAACCTAACGATGTGTTTGCTGCCTACACTTTTGCTCAGAACTCTCCCCTTACTGTTGCTAACTTACTGAAAGCACATAAAATTATTACAAAGAATTTGCTAACCGCCAGTTCACAAGGAAAAGTGCGTACTTCGGATATCATTATACGCAATGTGGCAAAAGGAATCGTTATCTATGAAGCCTGCGCTAAGGAAGAAGTGAAAAGTGAGTTTGACGCTTTTTGTAATTTCTTAGAAGAGCTCATAAAACGAACATTATCTGTACAAGAAACGTTCTTCTATGCCTCATTATTGCACTTATTTTTAGTAAAGATACACCCTTTTGACGATGGTAACGGGCGTACAGCGCGCTTACTCGAAAAATGGTTCTTAGCTGAAAAAATAGGTAAAAATGCTTGGTTTATACCCTCTGAAATCAATTATTGGGAACAGCGTGAAACTTACTACAAGAATATAGCTCTGTTAGGGTTCTTTTACGAAAAACTGAATTATAATAACAGCATACCTTTCTTACTAATGCTACCTAACTTTTTGAAAAATACTACTCAATAACTGAATTATTAATTGTTAATTGCTAATCGTTAATTGGATAATAATGCTTCTTTTCTTTAAAAACCCCAAAAACACTATCTACGTGGTAGCTACCGAAGCTACCCTTACTGAGACCGACCTCAACAAACTGAAATGGCTGTTTGGCAATGCCCAGCAACTCCCCTCCCCTACCCTTAGCGGTACTTTCATCGGGCCCCGCGCGGCGATGATTACCCCTTGGAGTACCAATGCAGTGGAAATTACCCAAAATATGGATATTCACGGGATTACCCGTATTGAGGAGTTCCACGAGGTAACTGACCCTAATACACCTTTTGACCCTATGCTCTTTGAGCGATACAACGGTCTTACTCAGGAGAGTTTTACTATCGATATTCAACCGCAAACAACACTCGAAATCGATGATATCGAGGCATATAACCAGCAAGAAGGGCTTGCGCTAAGCGCCGAAGAAGTTGCCTATTTGCAAAATCTCTCTAAACAATTGGGGCGCAAACTCACCGACTCGGAAGTGTTTGGTTTCTCGCAAATCAACTCTGAACACTGTCGCCATAAAATCTTCAACGGTACTTTTGTTATCGACGGTGAGGAAAAACCTTCTACCCTCTTCAAACTCATTAAAAAGACATCACAAGAACACCCTAATAGCATTGTTTCGGCTTATAAGGATAATGTGGCTTTCATCAAAGGGGCTACTGTCGACCAGTTCGCACCCAAAAGTGCCGATAAACCCGATTTCTACGAGGTAAAACCTTTTGAGGCAGTGCTCTCACTCAAAGCCGAAACCCACAACTTCCCCACTACGGTAGAGCCTTTCAACGGGGCTGCTACAGGTTCAGGAGGTGAAATACGCGACCGTCTCGCGGGCGGACAAGGTTCTTTGCCTTTGGCAGGTACGGCTGTGTATATGACGGCTTACCCCCGATTGGAAGAAGACCGCCCTTGGGAAAAAGGAATGGCTGAACGCCAATGGTTGTACCAAA
>ERZ773010.360-NODE-360-length-32721-cov-25.846293_pt1 | contig 32721 bp, 26 predicted proteins | sample MGYA00580842_ERZ773010 | MGnify/ENA primary metagenome ERZ773010 (study PRJEB29015, sample SAMEA2737982) | human oral metagenome | biome: human oral; feature: human-associated habitat; material: dental | place: China | collected 2107 ... | reverse complement strand
ACCACACCACTCATCATCAGCCGCGACGCGGTCGACCTGCTTATGCCAAGCGCCCCGCAGCTTGCCAGCCAGCCAAACATCCTCATCGTTGCCTCATTCTCGCAAGTCCAAAAGTTACTGCGCACGCTGTACTATCCCAAGATCCTCACCTTCCGGATGCTGCTTCTCCAGCTTGTCGAGGCGCTGCACAAGTTTACCATCACCTATCCACTCACCATTGCCACCTTCCACGCCGACACCATCCTTATCGCTCAGCACGGCACCGTCACGTCAACACCATGGTTGCAGCCAATGGCACTCTGGCAAGGTACGGTGCCAACGCGCATCGCCGCCTATACCATGTGGAACCCAGAAACGCCCCTCCAGGCAGCAACGGCTAGCTTGCTAGATGGGAAGGAGTAGGTATTAGGTATTAGGTATTAGGTATCGGCTCCGGAACTTTTGTTATAGCTATTTGTATTTTCTTCTTCATCTCTTTGGCTAGTGAAGGGAAGTATAAGAGTCGCTCAAGCCCTAGAGCACGAGCAACATTTCTATGATCTGCTTTTTGCTTGAATGACAAACGACAGGCATATTTAAGCACGATAAATATACCGATGAGACCGTCTCAAGTAGTGGGATTTTATATCCTACCAAACCAATACCGAAAGGGAAGAGCGAAAAAAGAGATTTGCACGCGATGTGCAGCACCATTATTATGTTGTTCGTTTTTTGTGTTCAGATCATACGAAGCACAAATCATGAACAAATGTTTGCGTCACATGAGCCCACGACCTCTGTTATTCTGCTGGACAAAAAAGTAGCACAAGCATAAAACACCACCAAGCGCTATACCAAAACTCTCCTATTGCATGGTGTGCTATATTTGCATGAATGTCGGTATTATATATCTTATTTATAGAACGGAAATAGCACGTTTCTACCGGAAATCAAGTACTCATATCATGTTTTGCGGTAATATTTAGCTCATCGGTAATGGCAAATCATCCATCTTCTCTTGCGCTATATGGCAAAAAGCAGATGAGTAGTATATTTGTTCGCCCTAGTTTGTGCACTACGTCAACCATGATACATGAGTAATTAGCGTGTTCAGTACATCCTCATACTGCTCTCTTTGTTTTGTGTATCGCTTACGCAGCCACATCACTTGCCTTATTCAGCAAATAGAAGCCACAGTCTCAGCCTGTATGAAGATACTATACTGTGTAGGAGACATCTCCTGGCCAAGAGCATAGTGGGTAGAGTAGGGGAGGTGTAGGTGGAGTATCTTGAGGAGACCTTGGATACCGTCATTTTAACTGAACTATGTCTACAGAAGCTAACTACGGCCTATATTAAGCCTCTGTTGAGGAGAAGTGGAACTGATCAAACTACTACTCGTGCTACCATCCAGAAGCCACGATGTAAAATACATATTTATACCGACTTTCTCTATTATTCCAGCAAAATATATACTGCCACTGACTAACATAGAGCACCACCAGAACAGACAGATTGCACTCACAATGCGCGGCTAGCCCCCTTAAAGAGCGGGCGAGAGAAAGGGTAGAGAAGCTTAATACGTCTCATCAGAGTAACTCTCACTCCACAATCTCACAAATGAGACCAATCAAAAAGAAAAGAGGACACGCAGCTTATATCGGATCAATGATTTGCTTTCAAAAACCAAACAAATAAAAAATCACCCGTCCATGCAAAACGGGTGATTTTAGGTTATCCGCAAACGGTTATTTATTTGCGGTGGCGGCTTACGTAGTAAGCGGCACCTGCAGCAGTGAGGCTACCAATACCAGCCAGCGGCAGGAGGGTACCGCCCAAGCCGGTGTGTGGCAACTCAGCTACTGGAGGAGTTTGCTCACACTTCGACATGTCGGTGGTGTAGTCATTGCTTACTTCGTTGCGGCGAACTTCGACGATCTTCTTGTCAGAGATGCGGCAAACCTTGACCTTGTCACAGTCAGCGACATTCTTTGAGTGCTTCTTCTCGTCGAATTCTTTTTCCTTGATGGTGACAATAGCACCAGTCTTCAGCTCACAGACCTTCATCTTGTCGCAGTCTTTGACGTTCTTTGAGTGTTTAGTAGCGTCAAATTCGCTTTCCTTGATGGTGATGATGGTGCTGCTGCTCAGCTCACATACCTGGATGCTTGGCTGAGGTGTTACCTTGATAACAACCTGGCAGTCCTGGCTGGTCTTCTCAACGTTGGTGCTACCACCTTCGTTGCCAACTACAGTCATCTTAACGGTGTACGTGCCTTCTTTGGCGTAAGTGTGGCGAACGGTTGCGCCGCCGGTGGCAGTCTTGCCGTCACCAAAGTCGTACTTATACGTAGCGACCTTTGCACCTTCCTTGGCAGTTGCCTTGGCGGTGAATTGGTATTCGTTGCGCGAAACCTGAGTAGCTTGCAATGCGTCGCAGGTCAGGCTTGGTTTAGCTGGTGGGGGAGTTGGGGTGCCCCAGGTAGGGTTACCACAGTCCTTGATAACACCAGCGATAAACTTACCGTTGTTGTCGAACCATGCGTAGATGTTGAAGGTTGTCTTACCCAAGATGAAGCTGTCGCCCGTTGGGTATTGGTAGTAGGTGTGACCACCTGCAGTGCGCTGACCTTCAGCCTTCTTTTGGTTGGTGCCAGCCTTGGCCTGCAGGGTGCGAGCACCAGTAGCAACAACCCGGCCACCAACAGTGATGTTGCCGTTGGCGTCAACCGTACCTTCTTGCATGTTGGCACCGTTAACCATTTGCTCGGTAATACCGAACTGGGTGTAGAGCTGGCGGATCTCTGTGCGCTTTACATAGGTGCTGCGCAGCGTCTGCACATCCTTTGTACCACACTCGACAACGTTAAAGTTGCTACAACCTGCCGAGAGTGCTGCCGATGCTGGCTGCGCTACCCACAGGCTACCGATTGCTGCACCGGCGACAACACCGAGTGCAACAAACGATTTTGCTAGTTTGTTCATTTGTTTTCCTCCTCGTCATTATTAGACGTTATGTGTTGAGATTATCATGTCCTTTATTTTTTGTCAACAATACTTTTTCATATATTGTGCTTATGCTTAAATCCATATTTTGTGGCTGCTGTTCTACCACAAAATTATGATCGTAGCCACTGTTATATCGTGGTTGCGTGCAAGCGATGTTCGATGGTGTTGTACTTATCAAACATACATCGCACGCTCGGTGCTTTCGCCTGTTGCGCAGCTATGTGATGTTACTCTGCTTTTTTGCCATATTTTCTCTTGATCGTTCATGGCTGGTTATCCAGTAGCTTAGGATGGGCGAGCGGTCGTATTGAATGAATAGAGTGACCGGCTTAGACATATCTCCGTAGAGCCCTGCACGAGAGGCTAGCCAAGTACAGGGCAATCTGCTATACTGACAGAAGTTGCAGGGCAGGGCTGCAATTGATCTTACTCATGCCGCGGTGGTGGAATTGGTAGACACGTCAGACTCAAAATCTGATGTCCACTCGGACGTGCCGGTTCAAGTCCGGCCCGCGGTACCAGTGTTTATTCAGCTGTTTTCCGAAAAATAAGCCGCGATGTCGGCTTATTTTTTTGATTAATAACCCTTAATTCTCCGAATATATCAGTCTCGAGAGCGTGGGCACGGGCAGGTAACTTCTTATCCAAGGTGGGCTTTGAAACGCAAGCGATATATTGGTATATCAAAGCTAATATTGTATACTGGAAGTAGTTATGCAGCCACAAGATTCGTCACGCACAACATCACGAGGGCATTCGTCGTCGCAGAGCCGCGATGCACGGCTTAGTGAAGCGCGTGGGCAAATTGATGCGCTGTACAATACGTCGAACAGTAGCGGTGGCACAAGCCGCCCAACTATGCAGCCCATCATTGGTAATGCGCCGACTCGCCCGCCAGCGTCCAGCACGAGCGCCAAGGCGGCTACCTTCTCAGTTCCAAATCTCGCTAGCAAATCAGCCAGCCATGCACCAGTGGTGCGGCACGCAGTAGGTGGCGTTCAGCACAGCCAGACGGCTTACCGCCCAGGCGCACAAGCGTGGCGTCAGAGTCAAGCAGCTGCGGCATCAAGCGCTCACTCGGCACCCACCTCCCGGGAGCGCGACATCTCATCTATCACGCCGCGCAGCCGCTCACAGGCGCACTACATTGGTACATCGGCGCAATCCCAACCCTCACCAACCCGCACAGCCGCTTCATCAACAGCTCACGCGCAGCAGCCCTCATCTCAAGACAACCACACCGAGCAACCAGCAGCAAACGCGCATCAGCCGCAGCAACCAGACAGCCAGCGCCTTGCCGGTGCACCACGCCAGCCCACCGCCAACCAAAAGGCCGCTTGGCAGCAATATCACAGCGCCTGGCAAAACTACTATCAGCAGTATTATGAGCGCTACTATCTAGGCCAAGTCAAGAAGGCTGAGGAGCGCCTCGCTGAGCAAGCCAAAGCTCACGACGCCGATGCACCTAACGCCACCACAGCCACCACTGATGAGCCAGAGGAGCTCACCCAAAGCCAAGCCATGGGCGACCTGCGCTCGCGTTTACTGAGCTCAATCCGCAACGGCGCAAACAAAGTCCGCCATAGCCGACACTTCATCCCCGCGATAGCTGGTATTTCCGTCATGGTATTATTCTTGGCATTGCAGTATAACCGAGTCTTTTTCTCATACGTTGCTGCCTATACCTCACCAGGCGACCTCGATGCCCAGAGCTATATCATCAGCCCATACGACTCGACCAACGTTGGCCCAGACCCCAAGCTTATCATTCCTAAGATCGCGGTAGACGTACCCATCGTGTGGGACGCCAACGCTGCTAGCCAAGCCTCGCTTAATGCCGCTATGGATAAGGGTGTGGTATGGTTCAACATTCCTGGTGCCAATGCGAAGCCTGGTGAGGTAGGGAACTTCGTCGTCTCAGGTCACTCAAGTAACGACTGGCTCGATAATGGTAAGTATAAGTTCATCTTCGCGCGGCTCGAGCAAATGCAAAAGGGTGACAATATCTACGTCAATTACAACGGCAAGCGCTACACCTATACTGTCACTGGCTCGCAAGTCGTCAAACCGACCGATGTGCACGCGCTGCAAACCAACGCTACCAAGCCAACTATGACGCTCATCACTTGTGTGCCACTTGGTACCGACCTCAACCGCCTACTCGTCACAGCCGAGCAAGTCAGCCCTGACCCATCCTCCGCCAAAAAAGAAGCATCTCAAACCACTACCAACAGTGGCAGTAACAGCAAGAGTGCCATGCCAGGCAACTCACCAACCTTCGTCCAACGGGTCGGCAACCTGTTTTCAGGGCGGTAAGTTAACTTTATAAACCAGTGTGGCATCTACGCTTGAAAGTGCGATATTTCTCACTGGTTACTCTGGTAGTTCGTATAGCAGTATAAAGACGAAGGAAAGTGTGCTATCGCAAAGAGATATGCGAATATGAGAGTGTATTGCCAAGCTACATAGCGCTATAGCAATAAGAAAAGTATGTAGAAATAACAACGATCATTGGCTAGTAGACCTGCTAGCGAACTCTGTTATTCTGGTAAATATCTCGTAAATCTCGCGGCTGTCGCTTCTTAGAACCCTCTTAACCACTTGACTAGCCCCTCATATATTGATATATATACTAACTTTTTGCTCAAAGCATGTCTTGGAGCGAAGAGTCGCTCCTGGCTTTGGGCTCACTTTCTTAGAGAGGAGGTGAGAAAAGTGGGGTCACTCATTGCAATGGGTGCTGGGATACATCATAGATTTCATTCTACTCGGTGTATACTCGCATCTCGCGGACAATGATAGGACAAGTACGCTGAAGTGGTACGGTGTAGCGAATTTTGTTGCTGCAGTTGCAGCACTGATCGCTGTACATTTCTTCAGCTCTCGGTCTATTGAGGATCCGGTATCGGCCTTTGGTATGGCACTCTTTTTGGGGTGTATCATTGCCGCCGTTGGATCATTCCACGCCTTTGCAAGACGCAATCACTACTAGGGGCTCATAAATAGCCCACCAAACATAGCTCACTAAACTCGTGTCTCAATCTGATCGTAGTGCATTCTATTGCACTCTCGGGTTGAGCAATTAATCCGGGTTCAGTTTGAGCATGGTTGGTGGGCTATGCTCTTGGATTATATAGATATATGAACAAGCGAATTATGTGCTTAGCGTTCACCACAGTTTAGCAGGGGTAGCTGCACGATCCTGATGATAACTCTAGTCATTGACAATCTTCGTCTGGCGCAGCGCCACGCCGTCCTTCGTCTTGACGAAGCTATAGAGGTAGCGCTGGTTCTGCGAGAGGACGACGGGAAGATCAAGCGCTGAGGTAGTGATGTGCTGCTGGTTGGCACCGTCAAAGTCGTAGAGATGTACACCGCCGTACGTGAAGGTGAAGTGATAGCCATCAATCCAGTTGATATCGCGCGTCAGTGGCTGAGGGAGCTTGATAGTGGAGGATTTGAGCAGCTCGAGGTCGTACGTCATGAGGCTCGCGTCGTTATACACACAGGCGAAGCGGTGCCCACCACGCGAGAAATCGACGTGGCTAATGCCACCAGGCATGCTGAGGCTAGCGACAGACTTGAGGCTGCTTGCGGTGCGCGAGTCGCTCGCAGCGTGCGAGGTGCTACTAAGGATCTCGGCTGTCTCGCCATAGGCGATAACGTAATATACTTTGTCGTAATATTTTTCGATACGGAAGTGGAGTGGCGCCACACCATCATCGGCATAGCTGCGGACGGTGCGAGGCTTGGTGGTGCCAATAGTGAGGTAGCCAGCAGTGCGCTGCTTGCTAGTATGGTCGAGTTTGGTCGTGTACGTAACGGTGCTATCGCTGTAGAGTGCAAACTCAGCCACGTTGCTAACGAGCGGGCCGGTGATGGTCATGTCGCCGAGGCTTGCTTGGCGCAGGTCTCCCTCATCAGTAAGGACGAAGAGCTTGCGGCTGTCGCCCTGCGAGAACTTGGCAGCAGCAATGTCCACGCCAAGCTGCCGCGTGACATTCTCGAGCTTGTGGCTACCCTGAGTATCAAGGACGAGCCACTCGGTTTTATCGCCATTGTAAGTGTGTTTGATCGTTACATAGCGATTATCCTTATCCCACGAGTCGAGGGTGAAGGTTTGGTGCTCGGCATTATCGGGCGCAGTGTAGTGGGCGCTGTCGAGTGTAATGTTCGTCGTCTGTGGCTTATCACCACTGAGGTCAGCCAGGGTAACGGTGGGCTTGTGCGCAGACGGAGTGAAGGCGAGGTAGCGATTATTACCCGAAGCAATGGCGCTTGACGCACCACTAGCAGTTGCGACATTCTTATGACTCGGGTTGCTGGAGATGAGCCGGGCGTAGTCGAGCCACAGCACACTACCAGCCTTCACATTAACTGTCTTGTGCCAGTCACGATAACCCTCACGCTGAATAGTAACGTTGCGCTGGCCAGCCGAGAGGGTGAGCTTGCTAGGCGTCTCGTTGCTGAGGCGGGTTTGGTCTACCGTCACTTGGGCACCATCAGGGTGAGTGTCAAACTGCACCAAGCCGCCCTGCACAACCTTACCACTCGACCAATTGAGCCGGTACCCCTGTATTGCATAAGCAAAAATCACGACGGTGAAGAGAACGGTCAGCACCATCATGCTATAGATCAATGTCAGATGGACGCGTTGGCGTCGCTTTCGTTGCTTCGTATCCATGACAACATTATACCATGGCTGGAAGGAAGTAGGACGTGTTGTGCACTCAGCTCAACCTTGCAGTAGGCTCATGTATTTATTTCGTCCCGAGGATTTTATACAAAACAGCTCCCACCTCTTGCAAAAACCCTTATGCTTGGAGTATTATACGATCAAAGAGGGAACAAGGGGGATATATTACTATGCGTCATACGACGGCCACACATGGTAGGCACGTGTCTAACCAGGCAACTAAGCAGGTTGCCACTAATCCACACACGCAGAGCTCGGGGCAGCGTCGCACCGGTACATCGGGGCGGCAACCTGTGCTATACGGGCCGGAGCTAAAGATTATTCATACCGCGCGTACTCGCTCTAAGGCAGCCAAGACAACTCAGAAGCATATCTCAGAAATCATCCCGGCAACTAAGGTGGTACAGACAGCTCAGACAGCCACAGCGACGCCGCAATCACCCGTAAAGAACCAGCCACGGGCATCTACGGGGGTCGCTCAAACCACTCCGCAGCGCCCCGCGCACCAGCCAGCCACGCCACAAAAAACAACGGCACCACATCGCGCCACAACACCAACTGCGCACATCACCAAACATCATCGGCCAGTAGCGGTGCAGCCCATCACATCATCTCGGCCCAACACGCCGCGTCAGCTACGGAAGCGGCAACCAGTGACGATCTCGCCACTCTCGGCTCAGCCAACAAGACCCTCATCGCCCCGTGCGCAAACCCCACACCACACTGCGCAGCATACGTCCACCCAGCCTGGCGCGCCACGTAGTATGGATTTTGTATTCGTACCATCAGAAGTAGAACCACCCAGTGCCGCTAAACGCCATAACACGCCACCATCGTCACAACTAGCACGTGTGCTTGCCACCGAGCAAGTCGAGCAGACGCAAACCCAGGCCACGCAGCCAGTTATACCAATTGGCCTACCCACACTCAATCTCGCCGAGCTTGCCGCCCAACCACTGGTAGCGCAGCCTTCTGGGATGCCACAGGGTGAGGTGTGGTGGCCACCAGCTGAGCCAGAGCTCACCACTACGGAGAATATCCCCGTTGGCACACTGCCGCGTAGCGTTCTTCCACAGCAGAGTAAGAAGTCGGTAGCCACGCCCAGACCCAAACATCGCAAGCTCTTCACTGGTAACCGCCGCACCAACGAACCTACCACCAGCGTCGCACCACCACCGGCTCGGCAGCCAGCGGCGCGCCACTGGGGTCGGCATCTCAGCGTTGCTGGGGCGATGGTGGCACTGCTTGCCTTTGGCGGCTATCTGACATACCACAACATGCCTGCCATTGCCACACGCATGGCCGCTGCTCAGGCTGGCATTAATGCATCGTTCCCGTCGTATCAGCCGAGTGGCTATAGCTTGGCGGGCGGTATATCGCAGCAGCAGGGGAGTGTCTTAATGAAGTTCGCCGCCAACGCTGGCCCAGGCACCTTTACTCTCACGCAAAGCCGGTCAGATTGGGATTCCAGCGCTGTCCTAGCCAACTACGTTTTGCCCAGCTTTGGCCGCAACTTCGCCACCACCACCAGCCGTGGCCTCACTATCTATAGCACCCACAATGCCGCCGCATGGGTCAATGGCGGCATCCTCTACACTATCAAGGGCAACGCACCCCTGTCGAGCGAACAGGTAGCGCGGATTGCAGCGAGCATGTGAATCTCTTGCGAGTCTGCATTTCTCCCATCACTTCATCCGATGGAGTATGGAAACAGATTGCAAATAATCTGTTTTCAGCCCTGGCAGCAAGAGGTCGATGCCTGGGAGACATCGACCCTTATAGCGTTCCGGAGGAGGGAGCGATGGGAGAAGCGCAGGCTATGGCCAAAATCATGCCATTCTGAGATTGTCGCAGTTCATCTGCTATACTTATCCATATGAGTAACGAAACATCATCTGATACACCATCTTCGCATGCCACTACCATTCGCACCCGCTTTGCACCAAGCCCCACGGGGTATATCCATGTGGGTAATGTGCGCGCAGCGCTCTTTCCGTGGCTGCTCACGCGCCAGCAGGGTGGGAAATTCGTCTTGCGCATTGAGGATACCGACCGCGCTCGCTTTGTACCTGGGGCGGAGGATCTGATTCTCGATACACTCGACTGGCTTGGGCTAGACTGGGACGAAGGCCCACGCGTTGGCGGTGAGGCTGGGCCATACCATCAGTCGGAGCGCCTCGCCATCTACCACCGCTGGGCACAAAAGCTCATCGACAAAGGCCTGGCCTATGCCGACCCCTACACCCCAGAGGAAGTCCAAGGCTTTCGCGAGGAAGCCCGGGCTGCCAAGAAGGCCTTTTTATACCGCGACTATCGCCCCACCAATCCACCAGAGTGGGATGGTACCCAGCCACTGCGCTTCAAGATAGCCGAGCCCCAGCGCTACACCTGGCACGACCCCGTGATGGGTGAGCTTTCTGCTGGGCCAGAAGCGCTCGATGACTTTATCCTTATCAAGGCCGATGGCTACCCCACATACAACTTCGCTCATATCGTCGACGATGCCGAGATGGGCATTACCCACGTCATCCGCGGACTAGAATATATCTCCAGCATTCCACGCTACCTCAGCCTATACGATGCGTTGGAGCTTGAGCCACCAGTACTAGCCTGCCTGCCACACATCATGGCACCGGATGGCAAGAAAAAGCTTGGCAAGCGTGATGGTGCCAAGAGCGTCACCGACTACCGCACCGATGGTATTTTGCCCGAGGCAATGCTCAACTTCCTAGCCTCGCTGGGCTGGAATGATGGCACCGAGCAAGAGATCTTTAGCAAGGAGGAACTGATCGAGAAATTCAGCCTCGAGCGCGTCCAGCGCAGTGGTGCTCGCTTCGACGAAAAGCGCCTCCTCTGGATGAATGGCCAATGGATTCGCCGCTTATCACTCGATGACCTCTACAACCGAGTCGAGCACTACTGGCCAGCCAGCGCTGCTAGCACCGACGAATCGTACAAAAAACAAGTGCTTGCACTGGTGCAAGACCGCCTCAAGACCTTGGCCGAGCTGCCAATGCTGAGCCGCTACTTCTTCGAAGAGCCCACTATCAACGAAGAACTCATTACCACCAACAAGCCACTACGCAAACTGACAGACGAGCAGCGCCGAGAGCTCCTCGCCACGGCCCACGCCGCTCTGACTCAGCAGCACACATGGACACCAAGTGCCATTCAAGACACCCTTAATCAACTCCTCGAGACCACTGGCCACAAGCCCGGCGTGCTCTTTAGCCTCATCCGCATCGCCACCACCTGGGCACCCTTTAGCCCCCAGCTGAATGACACGCTGGCGCTGCTTGGCAAGGAGCGGACGCTGGCGCGGATTGAACAGTATCTTGGGCAATAACACGCTATGCATCACACAAAAACCGGCTCTCCCAGCCGGTTTTTGCTTGAACAAATAATTGCGTCGTTAGCAAAAAATAATAGAAACAACAGGGGTAGGGGGCTGCCCGCGAATACACAACGGTACTCAAGCGGGCAGCCCGGTGGATAGAAGGGCCATGCCTGTGCTACTACACAGGCCGACGTGAAGCTTGACGTGGGTCAAGCCTTTTTTGGTTCCTTGCTGGGCTCAGTTTCCGTCGGTGAGCCAGTGTCTGCCTCTAGCATTGCTTGAGACAGCGACCCCCATGCGTGGACTTCATCCTCAGTCTCATTAAGGATAAAGGGGAGAGAGGACACTCTCGAGGCGCGGTCAGCCTCAGCAGCCACTAGGGCTTCTCGCTCCTCACGAGAGCGGCGCAGCGCTTCCTCGGTCGCTTTGCGCTCGGCTTCAATACGCCACCGCTCTTTAGCGGCAGCGTAAGCAGCCTTAAGGCGGTCAATCTCGTCTTGTATATAGCCATACAAGACATCGAAGGCGCGGCGTCGATACTCCTCAGGTGAGGGGAGTTTGGCGCTATACTCTCTACCAATGAACTCTATGAGCTCTGGGTTGCGACGAACAACGCAAGTGACGGACTCACCATGGATACTAACTACCCCAGTATTGATCCTGCCAACAGATACCCCAGCCCCAGCCTCCAAACTCTTACGAGCATTCTGAGAGAGGCCAGATTGAAGTAGCCATCGTATACACCGGACAACTGGGTAGTTGAAATCTATGATTTGAATCTCGTTCTCGAATTGCTGGTGCCTCGTCCTGTATCGTCGCCAGTTGCTGATCATAGAGCGGATATAGTGCCCAGTCATAAGAACAGCCGGAACAACAAGAAGTATCAACCCTGATAGCGACCACGATGATGCGCATCCACTGATACCAGCAGCCAGTGCTGTTGCTGTGGTTTTGCGATCAGTGTGACGACTGTAGTCACCGCAACCAGTCCACTCTCCGTCTACATAGAGTCTACCGCAATGAATCTCAAGGAACATATTCTCTTCCCCTTTCTATCTGTAGAGAGAATATGAAAGAAATTATATATATCTGTCAAGGCCCTATTGCTGCGCTATTTACAACGATACAGAGGTGGCAGCTCACTGTTGCCTCAAAATATCATGCTATTTGCTGGTATGGTAGCAGCCTGGCTGCGGTGGGTGCGTTGCTATCCTTGCCAAGCGATGTGCGTGCCACGAGAGAGGGAATACCGCGAATTACTCCGCTGGAGGTATGTCGCCCAGCCAGACTGATGGTGCCGGCTCCATACCGCTCACAGAGTCTGCGCTGCCGTTAATGATATCACGCGCAATGGGATAGGCGAGTATATCAACGCCCTGTGGGCCCGAGCCAATCCCTATGCTGCCTCTGAGGGCAGCAAGCGTCATGGCCCCAATGGCATAAGGCGACGGCTGGCGCACCCCTTCTCGCACTTGCCCCACATACCAATCTCCGCCGCTCGCTTGTTGTGGCGATTGGGGTGATTGACCTTCGTTAGTCCATTGTGATGGTGGTATAGCGCTGCTGTCTCCACCATTATCTGTACTACCTGCCAAAGGGCCATCGTGTCGTCGTGTCATATTTCCTCACCCAAATTATCGTTAATGGTTATTCATTGTAGGCTATTTTTGCGGATTTGCCAAGGGGTTTGTTGGGTAATTGATCGCATGCGCTCGAGGTGTCGATGTATCTATCTTCGCCATGCAGCTCTTACGCAATTCCTCATCATCCACTGCCACAAAAAGACCCAGCGCACGAAGTAAATAACCAAGACCCATTTACCCATAGAGCACAAGCAGAGAAGCGCAAGGGTAAAAACACTCACACTGTACAGTGGTCAAGCCCAAGGTAGCCTTTTGCCGCAAAATTCCTCATTCATCGCTATCCGCTCATGGTATAATGGCCATAAGATGAGTTCACCACAGAATACACCACCGGCAGCTTTTGGCGGTCGGGCGCAGCGTCGGCGTTTGCGGCGGCATGGGCGGCACTTTATGGGGCTGCGGCATTTTGTGGGGCAACACCGCATGCCCGTGATGGTGATTGGTGGAGCATTGGTGATATTTGTTGGAGCAATGGCGTCATTTTCTCTGCTCAATAAGCCTCGCCAGGCCAAGCCCGCTCCTGTTGTGGCAACGCAGAAAGCCCCAGAGGTGTATTATTCGCCTCTGACTGGCCTCAAGGTAGCCGACCAAGCGGCCACCACCAAGCCCGTTACTGCAGTGATGCTCGAGAATAGCCCCAGTGCTCGCCCCCAGTCAGGTGTTAAGCAAGCTGAGGTGGTGTACGAGGCAATTGCCGAGGCAGGTATCACTCGCTTTCTCGCGCTGTACCAGCAAAACAAACCAACGATGATTGGCCCAGTGCGCAGCCTGCGGCCATACTACATCGACTGGCTTGCGCCATACCAGCCTAGCGTAGCTCATGTGGGGGGTAGCTCACATGCCTTGCAAGAGATCCGCAATGGCACCTACCGCGATATCGACCAGTTCTTTCATGAGCGCAGCTATTGGCGTGCTACTGACCGCCGTGCCCCGCACAATGTCTACACCAGTGCCGAGCGGCTGGATGACCTCAATAGCAGCAAAGGCTACAAGCAATCTACTGTCAAGACGGCCCTTGCTCGGGCCGATGGCAAGCCAGCTAACCCTGCCACCGCCACTGTGGCCGTCATCAACTTTGGCAAATCCGCCCGCTACAACACGCGCTACCAATACGATGCCAGTACCAACACCTACCAGCGTAGCATCGGCGGCGAGGCCAGTTTGGACCGTGAGGAAGGGCAGATTGCGCCCAGCGTTGTGGTGGCACTAACCGTCCAGCAGACCACCGTGCAAGAGGATGGCACGCGCGAGAATATTATCACCACTGGCCAAGGCAAAGCAACCATCTTCCAAAATGGCAGTGTAGTGGAGGGGATATGGCGCAAGACCGACCGTACTAGCCCCCTTGAGCTACGTGACGCTAATGGCAAGGCAATCGCTCTTACCCGTGGCCAGACATGGATTGCGGCAGTACCTGGTGGCACAGGGAGCGTGTCGTGGCAGCAATAGGCCCAGCCCGGCCATTACCACCTCATCGTCCACCCACCCTTATTAAGCAGTATTGGCCGCGCTATAGCCGCCGTGCTATTGGTGCGAGTGTGCTCATGCAGTGCACTATTGCCGGGCTCGTGGCGAGTACACTGTGGATGATTGGCCTAAGCCCTAGCCAGCTGCAGTTTTGGCTGGTTATTATGGTTGTAGTGCTGGCGAGTATCCCACTCAATATTTTCTTGCTCATGCAGCTGCTCACCCCGCTCAAAGACCTCACGCATGCCCTCAGCCACGTGGCAGGCGAGCCTAGTACCATTACACCGCCCAACCCCAATGCAGCACACTTCGAGCGCGATGGCTTCAAACCACTGTTGCAATACATCTACCACACTGCCGCCACTGCTGGCCAAGCTGAGCCGAGCCAGGCTCAAGCACACGCTGCCCAGATCGAGGCTGCGCTGGATCAGACAAGCGCTGGCATTGCCATCCTCACCAGCCAGGGGCAGGTACGCTACCACAACCGCCACACCCCACTGCGCCAGAGTCATGATGACACGGCCGAGCTCGAGCTGTTATTTGAGCCAGGCGATGGCCTGACAGAGTGGCTCACGCACTGCCGCCGCAGCGCTGTTCATGCTGAGAAGACCTGGCTACGCGTTGCAAACAAGCTGGTGGGTGAACCTGGGCGGCGTATCTTCGACATTACGGCCAATTATGAGAAGGGAAGCAGTGCCGAGGTTATACTGGTACTGCACGATCGCACCACCCTCTACCAGCCCGAGGATGATGACCTCGATTTCATCGCCTTTGCCGCTCACGAGCTGCGCGGGCCCATCACCGTTATTCGTGGCTATCTGGATGTCCTCACTGAGGAGGTTGGCCCAGCGCTGGCTGGCGACCAGCAAGAGCTGCTAGGGCGGCTCGTTGTCTCAGCCAATCGTCTCAGTGGCTATGTCAACAACATCCTTAATGCCAGCAAGTTCGACCGCCGCCACCTCCGCGTCCACCTAGCAGAAGAGTCAGTGGCTAGCATCTACAATATCATCCGCGACGACATGCAGCTGCGCGCCACCACCCAAGGTCGCCAGCTCACGGTAGATATCCCCACCACACTGCCCACCATTGCAGCCGATCGCTCCAGCCTGTCTGAGGTGCTGAGCAATATCATTGATAACGCGCTCAAATATAGCAACGAAGGCGGGCTCGTAGCCGTCTCGGCCGTGCAAGACGGTGCATTTGTCGCCATCAAGGTGCAAGATCACGGCATCGGCATCCCCGCCAATGTCATGGGTAATCTCTTTCACAAGTTCTATCGCTCGCACCGCAGCCGCGAGACCGTAGCTGGCACGGGTATTGGGCTCTACATTAGCAAGGCGATCGTCGAGTCGCACGGTGGGCAGATTGGCGTGGTAAGCCGCGAAGGGGAGGGCTCCACCTTCACGATCACCATCCCCACCTACGCCAGCGTAGCAGACAAAATCACTGATGGTAGCAACAGTCAGCTCATCACCAGCGGCGGCGGCTGGATAAAAAATCACACGATGTATAAGGGATAACATAGGTAGGAGGAGAGAACTTATGGCAATTCAAACAATTCTCGTCATCGAAGACGATCGCTTCATCGGCGAAATGTACGTGCGCAGCCTCCGCAAAGCAGGCTACACGGTAGACTGGCTGATCGACGGGGCAGACGGCCTTGTGGCAGCACGTAACAATCACTACGACCTCATCTTGCTCGACATTATGCTCCCCGAGAAGCGCGGCAGCGAGATCCTCGAGGCACTGCGCGCCGAGCCGCAACACATCGCTGGCACAAAGATCGTCATCATGACCAACTTCGACCAAGACGAATCCACCCGCCTCGCTCTCCAAACTAGTGTGGACGGCTATCTCATCAAAGCCGAGATAACCCCACGGCGATTGCTGGAGATTATTGCGGGGATGGAGAATGGCTAGTGGCCGTCTCTGCTGTATATACCTCTTAATCCGGCGTCATCGAGCGCCTTGATGATCTCATCATTTGGATCAAAAGCATTTGGGGATAGAATAGAACCATTAATTTTGTTTCGTGTTCTCTCGACGTAGAACGACATGGTTACGCTATTGAAATACTCTTCATTATCAATAAAATTTAAACCTTGATGCTGTGCGATCAACAAACTCATCCGAGCACCAACAGCATAGGCACGTAGCTCGCTTCTTAGCCTATTTTTTCTGATGAATTATCATCCCCTTGTTGCGTAAGTTGCACTGGCTCATCAAGATCATCCCTGGCATGAATCAATTCATGCGATAATGTATCTCCGTAGTTATTATCATCATCCAGCCTAATAGCAATATTTGGTTGACCAGCCACAGTCCCTACAATTGGACTGTCTTTTTTATGATAATCTGCATGGATTGGTAGAGAATACGATACTGTCGAGCCAAAGGAACCTCTATCTACTCGAAGTGGTTCTGTTGTATAATCACTTTTTCCATCATGAAAATAGTGAGCGATCTGTCTCTTTCCCATCGGATGGACATCGCTTCCGCACTTGATTCTGTCATAATACTGAAAGTCAGTGATGCCTACCATTGGTGTTTGGACCTCTTCATCAGAACGTAGTTCCACTACTGGGATAGTTGGAATTTGCCTCCACCGACCGATTTCTTGTATAGAGCCATCATCATTAATTCTTGGTAGCCGCACATAATCTATTGCTTCTACTAAACGTGTCGCGAGAACACCAAGCATATCTTGCGCCTGCGTACTCTCGGCTACTGTATAGATAAGCTCCAGCGACCGCTTCAGCTCATCTTGCCGCGCTGCATACTCAGCAGGGTGCGGCACGTTACTTCTGTTTCTCTCTGTTGTCATTGTGGTGATTATACTACATTTTGTGTAGAACGCAATAGCGAACAAGCGTATTGGGATAGCTCTCCTCACATGGCAAGCCCATCACGCCAAATATACTTCGATGGAGAGTGATATAGCGAATATTTGCCAATATGCCACTACCTCCATATTCCTTATTTGGTCAGTCCGTTATATACAGTGGTGGAGTTTTGAAGTTTTAGCTCTTACTATATACCTCAAAACAACACGCAAATAAAAACACCTCGCCCAGGCAAGGTATCATAGCATACTATACTGGTGACCTCACCGGGAATCGAACCCGGATTGCCAGGATGAAAACCTGGTGTCCTAACCGTTAGACGATGAGGCCGTGCAAGTGCACATAGCAGTGCTGTGTGCCATTATACGAAAAAGTCGCTGGTTTGTCCACTGTAATACTCCTTCATTATCCTACCGCCCAAAAATCACGCTCCGGTTGCAGCGATATCTGCTATACTAATGACACGATATTGTGTAATAAACGAAGTTACTTATGGATATTTCACCTGTTCCGACATCTGTACTGGGAGAGCACCCGCCACAACGCCCTGCCAAACGGCGGCATAGCACACTCATGCTATGGGTGATGCTTGCGGCAGCCATTACTGTGGTGCTCTCGGCCATTGCTGCGGCAGTAACCCTTCTCTCCTCGCCACAGCGCATGCAAGCAGCGGCAGTGTCGGCCACGCCATCGCGCACTGATGTGTTTCTGGCTAATGGCTATGGAGCAGGCCAGCGCGCAGTGCGATTTGCGGCGGGGCAGGGTGGCTTGAGCTTCTTGGGTAGCACAGCCGACCACTCACGGCTCGCCATCGCGGGGCAGGGCGCGCAAGATGCCGCACCAGTGCTCCGCATTTGGGATACTGGGCGCAAGCAGGCAGTCACTACCTGGCCAGCCAGTACCTGTAGTGGTGTGACGCCGCGTGGAGTAGTATATTGCGCCAGCCAACAGCGGGGACGCTCGGTTATTACGGCGGTAGAGCTTACTACCGCCAAGGTTCTCTATGCTGCCCCTGTAGCTACCCAGCCTACTACGCTTACATATTACGGCACAGATAGCCAACAGCAAGATATTATTGGCGAGAGCGCTACCGCCACCTTCTACGCCGCCGCAGGAAACCTACGCACTATCACCAGTGGTGATTTTCAGAACCCCAACGCCACTTGCATTATAGCGGGTGGCAACAAACTCCTCTGCCGCCGCAATACCGAGAAAGACCACGGCGCTAAGCCCTCTCACAAGTCGCCCAGTAAGCGTGCTACCTCACGTACCACCACCGGTGTCGTCATTACGAATGAACGCCAGGCAACCACTGCAGACCAATCAACCACCACCATCACCGTGTATGATATCACCAGCGGCACGCGCGAAGTGCAGCGCACAGCTAGCTCCAGCAACGTCACCTTGGCAAGCGATGGCTGGCTGGAGGGCACTGCTGGCAGTAACACCGTCCAATCAAGCGGGCAAGAGACCTTCGAGAGCTATGGCATTGATGGCAAGCCACGCGGCCGCAGCACTGTCAATAGCGCGTACAAGCTCAGCCCAGCCGCCAGCTCCTTCACTAACCCCACCGGTACTACTGCGCCAACGTACCCCCGAGAAGCTCTCACTACAGATATGCCGCGCGTCGTTGTGGATGGGCAAGGTAGAGAGTTCCTGCGTATTGCCAGCCAAAACACGCAAGAATTCGCCCTAAGCCAGGCCACCTACAGCCGCACCAGTGGCGGCACACTCACCCTGGCTGACGGCGGTAATATCGTCTCCGCCAGCCTGGATGGCTCACTCCTCCTCACCAGTAATCTCCACTCCGCCGGCATCCAAGCCAGTGGTAGCAAAGGTCTCAAGATCGTCAAAGTCGCCGATGGTAACACCCTCCTCACCATCAAAGCTACTGACATGCGCAGCCTCACCATTCGCAGCAATCTCATCGCTAGCACCGGCAAGGACGGCACACTTGTGGTGTATGTGCCGGGAAATACAAAATAGCCCACGTTACCATGGGCTATTTCTCTAAGAGGATGCTTAGACACTACGATTTGATACGTAGTGCCACCTTGCCAGTTGTCTTACCTTGCTCGAGAGCTTCAAGCAGGTGAGCTGCCTCTGTTATATCAGCAACCTTTGTCAGATCGACGCGAACCTTATCATCGGCAACGGCGTTGAGCGACCACGTAAGCGATGCTGTCCCCTCCGCTGGATGGGCCGCCAGCCAGGCACCAACGTTGAAGCCGGCTGTTGTTTTGTTCTGCAGCCAATGCTGCGTCGAGTTTATCGCCACATCGGGAGCCTGCGACGCATTACCAACCCGAATCAGCCGTCCACCACTGCGCAACACACGAAAGGCATCTTCTGTTGCTTTGCCGCCAACTGGGTCGATCACAATGTCGTACGTATCACCTGGAATAGACGACAGATCCGAGCGTAGATAGCTATTGTCATAGCCTAGCTCAGCGGCACTCGCTTGCTTGGCTTCCGTCCCAACAACGGCGTCGATACGCCCTGCACCAAGCACCCGAGCGACCTGTCCAAACTGCGAGCCAAGCCCACCGACTCCAGCATGAATTAATACGCGCTCACCCGGCGCAAATCGTGCAACAGTCGTCAATGCGAGATGTGCAGTTACGGTGTTGATTGGCACAACCGCTGCAAGATCGGGACGAAGACCATTAGGAATCGGCGCTACTAACTCAGCTGGCGTACACACGACCTCGGCAAAGCCACCTGTGTTTGGGAGAATAGCAGCGACAGCTTGGCCAACCTCACATCCAGTCACACTTTCGCCAAGTTCACGGATCGTACCCGACACCTCTAGACCAGGAATACGTCCCAGCCGAGACGGCATAAACCCTGTCGTCCAAAGAGCATCAATTAAACCAACACCCGCGTATTGGACGTCAATACTCACTTCTCCTGGTCCCGGTACTGGAGTTGGTGCTTCGCTGTAGTCCAACCCGTCAAAGCAGTCATGACGATTGATGATAAGTGCTTTCATACGTTTGCTCCTTTCAGATTATTTGATGACCGTCTAATTAGACTAGCATCAAAGTATTTTTTGTGCAAGGTGATATTTGTCTATTTTGGCATGTATTACACGCGCACAGTGCTATAGTACGCAAAATATCCCAGCAAATTTTGCGAGAACAAAAAAGGAGAATAATAAATAACCCGCTTGCAATTAGCGGGTTATTCGGAGTAACAGGGTAGGGTTCTACCGACTTGCTGCGTGGTTAAGCACATAGGCACTAAGGCAGGCCAGGCCAATGCTAAGCATAACGATGGCGGTGTGCGGATCGATGCTGTGCGAGATACTCAGTACCACTACGATAACGCTGAGCACCAGGCAGGCTGCGATGAGCAGGATGTCAAGCATTTGCTTAGGCGTCTTTTTGCGGGTGGTCGATACTGTGACCTTTGTTTTTGTGGTAGTTGTTGATGGCGCGGCTGCTTTGGCCGCTGCTTTGGTTGATTTTTTTGCCATATGGCCTCCTTTGTTTTCTGGCACTATTGTAGCACAATGTAGAGAAAAATGGGCGAATAAATTGCTACTAGGCTCATAAGAAGCGGCTGACAGCGAGCACGGCTATCTCGTCTAACACTCCATTGCTATCACCCAAGCAATCCGCTATAATACACACAAAGCATAAGGGGGATAACCAATGGGGGTGCAACAAATCAGCCGGTTTTGGCACCGGCGCCTGTGCGAGGCAAGCATGCTCTATGCCGTCATCATCGTGGCGCTGTGGGCATGGCGACACTTTGGCGGGGTGGATCAATACAACCTCGTGCTTGGCATGCCACTCATTGCCGTTATCTTGGCCGGTATAACAGGGGTCGTGGCAGCGGTGCTTCACATCTGGCCACCGCAGCAGCGGCTTGGGCAGGCGAGTCTGGTAGTGTATCTCTGCGCCATTGCTACAACAGGCGCGCTCATTATTGGCACTGGTGGGCTGAGCTCACCCTTCATTGCAGCCTGGCTTTTGGTAGCAGTCTTTGCAATGTTCTTTGGCTGGGTAGGGCTAGCGCTCGTCTTGTTGCTAGTCAATGCCTACCTCAGTTGGGGAGTGCTGTCGGGGCATATTACAAGTACAATGATCCCCAGTGCCATGCTCACGGGCGAGCTACCGGTCTTGGTGGGGTGTTTGTTGTGGGGGCCAGATGATCGCGCTGCCGAGGTCCGCACCACCTCATACCGCGAGCTTGCCGCCACACTAAGCCAGGTAGCAGGCAAGTCGGATATCGTGCTCAATGCAATTGGTGATGGTGTGATGGCGCTGGACGCAGATGGGATGATTGAACTCATCAATCCAGCAGCCCAACGTCTTGTTGGCTGGGGTGACGAAGATGCTCTGGGCCTCAGCTACCAATCCGTCCTCAAGCTTATCGACGCCAAGAATGACCCGATTACCAATGATACCGACCCGATCGCCGCTGTCCTAGCGGACAACCAGCCCCTTACCACCGACCGCCTGCGTCTCGTGACAAGCTCTGGCAAGACACCGATCATCTCACTCGTCATTTCGCCCGTCAGCAGCGAGCCAGGTAGTGGAGTCATCGTCGTCTTTCGTGACGTGACAAAGGAAAAGGCCGAGGAACGCCAAAAAGCCGAGTTCATTAGCACCGCCAGCCACGAGATGCGTACCCCTGTAGCGTCAATCGAGGGCTACCTTGGCCTCACCCTTAACCCCGCCACCGCCACCATCGACCAGCGCGCTCGCGACTTCATTACCAAAGCCCACCGCTCGGCTGAGCACCTCGGCCGGCTCTTCCAAGACCTGCTAGATGTAAGCAAAGCCGACGATGGCCGCTTGCAGAGCAATCCTGAAGCGATCGACCTCATCCCCTTTGTCAGCGACATTGTAGAGGGGCTGCGCCACAAGGCCGAGGACAAAAAACTCCAGCTTATCTTCAAGCCACGCCCTGGCACAACTGGTGGCGAGCACAGCGCTACCTTTACGAGCCGGACGCTCAGCCCTGCCTTTTATATCTATGTCGACCCAGACCAGCTGCGTGAGGTGCTCGATAATCTGGTGGAGAATGCTATCAAGTACACCCCCAGCGGACACATAGCAGTGGATGTGACTGGTGGTAGTGGGCGCGTAACGATCGCCATTGCCGATACCGGCATTGGCATACCAGTAGAAGATCAGTCACACCTCTTCCAAAAGTTCTATCGAGTAGATAATTCGGACACGCGCGAGATTGGCGGCACTGGCCTAGGGCTCTACCTGAGTCGCCGCCTTACAGAGGTGATGGGTGGCCGCTTGTGGGTGGAGAGTGCTTACCGGCAGGGAAGTACCTTCTTCCTTGAGCTCCCGCGCTTGAGCGAGCACGATGCTCAAACCGCCCTCGCTGCCAAAGCCAAGACAGCAGTACAAGTAGCCGAGGCAACCCCGCCTCGCCCAGTGCCAACTTTTGCCACAGCCACACTCCAGGGCCAAGGCTTTTTGCCGCAGCCAAGCCTAGCTACTCGCGCCCAGCACCCAGCCCAAAAGAACAGCCGCGCAGCTACGCCATCCACAGCAAAAAACGTGCAATCTACCGCTGTTACCGCTGCCCAAACTACTCCTTCCGCCTCATTAAGTACCACACCGCAACCTACGCCCAGTACATCGCCCACGGCGCACATTATCGCCACCAGCCAACCCAAGCGCAGCCCTACTCGCGTCCGTGATGTCCTCACCACGCCGCGCTCTGCTGCGCCACCACGGGCAGTGCGGTAAACCTCACGCCTATCTCGAAATAATTATAGAGGCCGATATTTTCCACAATACTGGCCTCTTTTATATTAAAACCTGCTACTAGTACCCCTCCTGTAGCAAAAAGCGAGAAGGGGAGTGAACCCTACCAAATACTGGGAGGTAAAGCTCTCGTCCATCACACGCTTATGGCTGAGCCTTCTTGCGTGAAGATCTGTACGCTCGCTCATTGAGCAGATATAGCGTAATAGAGCTAAGAGCCATCGCTTCAGTACCACACGCTACCCCGTGCATCACCGCTTCTTCCGTCTGGCGACCCTCAAGTGCAATGCTATTTGAGAGTCCATCGGCATTAGAGATGTCCTCATCCGTCGTCATAACATGCTCAGCAACTGGATTAAGCAGATTGACCACCGGCTCTGTCTCGCCACTTTCGTGGTAGAAACTAATACCCGCTCCAGCTGTCAGGGTTGCACCAACGGCAGCTAGCATCCCCAGCACACGCGCCGCTCGCCAGCGCCGCGAGGATTGCTCGGGCGATTGTGCTTTTTCTGCAAAACGCGTGGCCCAGCTTGGCTTCTCGCTTTTGTGCCGTGCCCGGTGCTGATATGGGGCTGGGGCTCCGGCATGTCGCATTTGTTGTGTTATTGTCATATTCATCTTCCTCTGTTAGAGATAATATGATACCACGGTATGGATTTATAGTCAATAGTTACGTATCTGCGCCCAAGCCTCCAAACCTCTCATGCCCATAGCTACACTCACAGTAGCCATACCAAAGATGCATACAAAGCGCCCCCGCTTCCTTCATCGCTGGCCTCTAGAGAGTTTCTTGTACAGACCAACACTCATCAATCTCTCTATGCAAATCCAATCGTGCGTCCACACCACCACTGAGGCGGCTCTTTTCTATCAATTCCTCTCAAAAAACCACAAGCACTATGGTATTTTTGCTGATAATTGCGTACAATAGAGGGTGATATGACAAAGGTTAAGATTCTGCTTGTCGAAGACGACAAAAGCCTGCGCGAAATATACGGAGTACGCCTGTTGGCCGAGGGGTATGACATCGTGTCGGCCGGCGATGGGGAAGAAGCACTCGCCATGGCTATCAAAGAACGTCCGCAGCTCATCATCAGCGATGTGATGATGCCCAAGATTAGTGGCTTCGACATGCTCGATATCCTGCGTAGCACCACCGAGACGCGCGGCATCAAGGTGATTATCATGACGGCACTCTCTAGCCAAGACCAGCGCATGCGCGGCGAGGCACTGGGAGCAGACCGCTACCTCGTTAAATCGCAGGTTGGGATTGAAGATGTGGTGCGGGCCGTACACGACGTCCTTGGTGATACAGGGGTGAGCCACCGGCCGGCAGCACACACCACTCCTGAGCCTCAGCCAAGCGCACCAGCTATGCCAGTGCCACCGGCCACTCAGCCCACTACACTGCCGCAGCCCACAGCGCCATTCTCTACACCGCGGCCAGCCAGCCTGGGCGAGCGAGTGATCCACCCGCTACAGTCTTCTATGCCGAGGCCAGATTATGCCAGCTTAATAGATAACGAGCTCGATGCTGCCAATGGCGCTCCACAACCCACAGCGCCGCAGCCGCCAGCCGAGCCCACCACGCCACAGCCATTCACCTTACCGCCAGCCGAGGAAACACCAGAGGCCGAGATCGTCACGCATCACGATGAGCATTTAGCCTCAGCGAGCGACACACCAAGCCCAGCCGAAGCTCCGCACCTGCCCGCACAGCCAGCCAGTACCATGCCAGCCACGCAGCCGCTCATCAACGATATTATTGCGCCGCACAGCACAGCGCCATCAGGTATTCCAGATGTGCACCACCACATTGTGGCGAGCCAGCCTGCTCACTACACCCACACTCCAGCCGACGACGAAGCCGAGTTAGCCGAAGCTCTGCGCATGAGCACACAGCAGGCCGATGATGAGGCAGACGCCGATGCAGCCGCCTACCAGCCAAGCCAAAACCAGCTCGTATCAGACGCCGTGGCCAGCCTCAATGAGCAAATGGACACTATTCCGACTCCGGTCGAACCACTAGCGCCAGCTGCTACAGCATACGACGCACCAGCGCCAAGCCATACTGCGCCAGTAGCCTCGGCTCAGCCACCAGCTACTCACCACGAGGATCACAAGCATCACGAGGATTCACCAGCTCATCCTGCTACTGATAGTGCAGCCATTGCGCCGCACAGCACACAGGCCATTGCTGCAGACCCGTCTGATGCGCTAGCCGCGGCGTTGCTTCAGGGCAGTGCAGCCGCTCATCCATCGGTCTCGCCGGTCGATCATCCACTCTACGATGCCATCCGCCCAGCTCCCACGGCTGCAGCCCATTCTGCTCCGGCACAGCCCGAACCCACTACTATAGTCTCAGCTCGGCCACAAGCTACTCACCATGCCGCGCCAATGCCTCAGCCAGCAGCCGTGCCTTCACGCCCAGCACCAGCCATTCAGCATAGCCACGATGACCTCAGTTTCGAAGAGACCGAGCGGGCAGCACCATCGGCCAGGTCGCACTAAAAAGCGTATCCATATCGCTCCATGCGTGCTATACTAGGTAATCATCATGCATGGAGCCTGTTATGCCCGATCGATCACCATTAGACTACCACCCATTCCATGAACAACCTACCGATGACCCCGTCACTGGCTCTACCGCGCAGCGCGGCGACCCACTACAGGCCGATAGCCGCCAGCATCCATCGCTTGAGTACCCACTGGTTGTGCCAGAGGTCAAGCGTAGCCGGTTCTTTACCCGCATTCGTGCCATTGGCCGGGCTGCTCTCCGCGGCACACGGGGCATTGTCTCGGCGGTTACTCGGTCGTGGTCGCGTCATACCCATCAGCATTAAGCCGAGAGAGTTATGAGCGCAGAGCCGAGCCTTCGGCCAGCACGTCCTGGGTGATATAATAGAAGCATGTCTACTACTCGCCTTAACAAACACATTGCTCTTGTGCTGGGCCTGTCGCGCCGCCAAGCGGATAACCTGATCGCCGCTGGAGACGTCGTGGTTGATGGCGAGGTGGCTGTGCTGGGCGCTCGCCTCCAGCCAGGCAGCTTGGTAACGGTACAGGGCGTGCCACTACCCGAGCAGGTTACTTACCGTACTATTATGCTCAACAAGCCAGTCGGTTACGTCTGCTCGCGCAAGCAACAGGGGTCTCAGCCGACCATCTACAGCCTTTTACCGCCAGAATTGCACACGCTCAAGCCCGTCGGCCGGCTCGATGCCGATAGCTCGGGCCTACTTTTGCTCAGCAACAACGGCGACTTTGCCTACCGCATGACCCATCCGCAGTTTGCCAAGGTCAAAGAATACCACGTCCGGCTCGACCACCCGCTCGAACCCCTCCACCAGCAGATGATCAGCGACTACGGCATCCAGCTCGCCGATGGCACCAGCCGGCTCATCCTCACCCGTCTTCGGCCCGATAGCCGCACCGAGTGGCACATTAGCATGAGTGAGGGCCGCAACCGCCAGATCCGCCGTACCTTCGCCGCTCTGGGATACACCGTGGTGCGCCTGCACCGTACACACTTTGGCAGCTATAGCCTGGGCAAGCTACCGCGAGGTAAGTGGGAAGACGTCGCTGTGCAATAGAGCAGCACCTTCTTGCACTCTCAGCAAAAAATAATATACAATAGCAATATATGTGTATGCCTATTCTTAAAGACCCAACCCCACGGTACAGACTCCGTTATGTAACGGATGACACCGTCACCTGGCTGCTTAGTCCACTCCACGAGCGCACGCTCTGTTTCGACCCCAAGGATGATGACTTCTGGAGCGAGACACCCACCCCGCCGCGCATGATACCTTTTGGTGATCACGCCCGCTATGGTCTCGACCTTTATGTCTTAGCTATCGAGATTATCATTATCGCTGCCTGTGTTGGCGCGTGGTGGCTAGTCTGGCGGCCATGGCACAAGAAAAAAGACAAAGATGCTCAAGACGCCACAGAGAAAAAGCGGCCTCTCCCGCGGTGGCTCTATGCTGTGAGCTTAGCTATTCTCATCATTGGCATTGCATTCTTGCTCACCATTATTATCTTTACCGTGCGTCGCTATATTATTCTCAATAGCTAACCTCTACTCATCGTGGCCCCATCCGCCAGAGGACGCCAGCCACGCCAAGTGCCTGGATGATAGTGGAGTTTTTGTCAAAGGGCTGCTCTGGGCGGTTGATGCGTGCCCGGATCGTCTCGATCTGCTGCACAGCCGATAAGTCGCGGTGCGGCGGCATATCATGCTGGCGGAGGAACTGTGCTTGTAATGTGTACGCCTTGAGCTCAGAAGAGAACAGTGCATATGGTGGCTCACCCCAGGGTGTACAAGGGGTAGTGATGGCGTCATTGGCGTGACTTAACTCGTGGAGGAGTACACCGGCTGTGACGATGCGCGCCCTCTCGCTATCATCATGGAGAGGCAGTCTGGTCTGGTTCATTACAATATTCGGCCGAGCGTGCATGGGAGTGCGCCCAACCCGCCCCATATCAACAATGCATGCAGCATACGTGCCACGTATTCTGATTGGTGCCGCCTGGGCCGACATGTGTGGTGCGGCAAGAATTCGGCTTGGCGCATAGTACCATTTGGCCGCGCCAAGCCGCCACGGGGCATCATGCGCTACGCCAGCCTGCTGCCGCTGCAGCGGCATAGGGTCGGTCATATCCGTCCAAACGTCGTGCGTCTCTGGCGCAATTGCAAGAGGAATGATGTCGCGCCGATGCCAACCATCAAGCGATTGCACCTGGTGATCACGCTGGAAGAGGCGCGGCTCTGCACCATCATGGTCATCGAGTTCTCGCTGCGTGGCACCTGTGCGGACATCGGCAACCGTCAGCATCGCCGCCCGCTGCTGAAGCGCTACTGCCGAGACGCCCAGCGCACCCAGACTGTCAATCAGCTGTGGTTGATCTAAGCTCTCATCCAAATATTCTATCGACTGGCGCAATAGGGTAGTATAGGCTGGCTGTGGTATCTCATTGGTCATTACACACTTCCTTATATTTCAGTCTTTATCAATGAGAGTGAGCCCGTTGCCGCACTCGTTCTTTTATTGTACAAGAGGGGAGGGGGCGCTGCAAATCCGCTCGCGCTTTCATGATATAATGAGAGCATTATGGCTACCAAACTTCCTACCGTTGCAATCATCGGGCGTGCCAATGCCGGCAAGAGCTCGCTGTTTAATCGTATGATGCGTTCGCAGCAGGCTATCGTGGCACGCGAGGCCGGTACGACGCGCGATCGGGTGGTGGGCAAGGCAGCCTACCATGGGCATGAGTTTTGGCTCGTCGATACAGCCGGCCTCAAGCCAGCAGAAGACGAGTTTGAGGCAAGTATTCAAGAGCAGATCACCGATGCATCCGATGCAGCCGATGTCATTCTCGTCGTCGTGGATAGCACCGAATACCCCAGCGATGAAGATCGGCGCGTCGCCAAGACTGCCCTCAAGAGTCGCAAACCCGTCATTCTCATTGCAAACAAAACCGACCTGCGGGGTAGCCTGCCCACCAGTGAGTTCCTTCGCCTTGGCATCAAGAGTATCATTCGCACCAGTGCCGAGCACAACAGTGGCATTAGCGATGCGCTGGATGAGATCTGTCAGCACATCCCAGAGAAACGTCAAGCCGAGCCAAGCGATGTACTCAAGATTGCTTTGATCGGTCGGCCCAATGTCGGCAAATCCAGCCTCTTCAACACACTAGCGGGCAAACAGCAAGCCATTGTGGCTGGGATAGCAGGCACCACGCGCGATGTCAATCGCATCCGTCTGCGCTACCAGGGGCAAACCATCGAGCTGCTCGACACCGCTGGCATTCGCCGCCAAGGCAAGCAGGAGGTGGGCATCGAGAAGTTTAGCGTCTTGCGCACTTTGGCTGCCATCGAGGAGGCCGATATCTGCTTCCTTCTGATGGATGTGAACGAGCTCAATACCGCTCTCGACCAACGGCTTGCTGGCATCATTGCCGAGGCAGGCAAGGGCATGGCCATCGTCGTGAGCAAGTGGGACGCGGTGGAGGGCAAAGATGCCTATACGCGTGATGCGCTCGCCCCGCAGATCTCCGCCCAGTTCGACTTCACACCGTGGGTACCGCTCATCTTCACCAGTGCCGTTACGGGTCAGAATGTGACGAAATTATTCGACCTCGCCCTTGGCATTGCTACCCATCGCCAGCAAAAGACCACCACGCGCACTCTCAATGACCTCCTGCAGCGCTCTGTGCAGAAGCACCCACCAGCTGGCCTCAAGAATACCCACCCCAAACTGCGCTACATCGTCCAGACAGACACAAACCCACCATGGTTTGTTATCTACGGCAGCAACCTCAAGTTCGTCCACTGGAGCTACAAGCGCTACCTCGAGCGGCGCATCCGCGACACCTACGACTATACCGGCACCCCCATCAAGCTCTCCTTCCGCGACGAAAAGCAACTCAAAGCTAATCGCGAGCGCGTCAAGCGCGGCCTCGAGCCTGTGACGAAAGCATACAAACAGCGCAAGAACGCCGAAGGACAAAGCACGCAGGGCACGGGCAAGAGCCGCTTGTAGGTGCTTTCTGACGCTTGATACACTTGCTTTATCAGAGAATAGCCTTTCGCTCGTTATAGTAGTTTTATACCTCAACACTATGTCGGCAACTATACGCAAGCCTCACGAGAAGCTCGCTGCCATTACAGGCGAAGCGCAAGAATTCCACGTCTACTCAGCTGGCTGCTACGAATGAAGCACCTTAAAAATGGCATTAACATGTCGATTACAATTGGTGCAAGATAGGCAAAAGTGGTATTATTATCCTTAATATGACTTTGCTACATTTTTCATCCTACCCCCGCCCTCTCAAAGCCGTCATCATTATCATCGGCTGCTTCGTCGTCTGGCACTACGGTATCGTCTACGGCCTATTTGGTATGCGGTCAGAACACCACATCACCAGCATCTTCCGGCAGCGAGTGAAGCAGGTTGTGACCGATAACGCAACGATTACCTATGACACTGGGTATGCTCGACAGGTATCGATTCAGAAGGACTACGACGGAGCATTGGTGGGCCGAATCAACGATGTACAGAAACGGAGGGAGATAGCGTCACAAACAATTTATCGAGATTGTCGTCCAGAAGGAGCATGTACACCGTGGAGCCCTTTCATTGTAATGCACAGGGATGTTCCAGGAGGTACCAAGCAAGCCTTCAAGGATGATGTTATGAGCAGCGCCTCGATGTATGGCCCAAATTGGCCAATTCATTTGCCGACACCGGCTCGCTTCGAGGCTTCGTCCTTGATCGACCAAGCAATATCTGCACCGCATGCGAAGTGCATGTTTAATGGACAAACAGAATATTTCTGTCTTAACCCGGAGAGTGGGGCTTTTGTGTATCGATATCGGGAGTAAGAGCAGGTGCTCAGTAGTTTGTTGGATTGATATTGCCCAGGTGTAATTAATCACCCTACCCAAACATCATCAGCTGCGCCACCAGCCCATCGCGAGTGATGCTGCTAGCGTGGGTGCCAATGCAAACCAGCTTGGGTGCTTCGCTAGGTTGGCCAGTGGTGATCTGAATCTGCTCGGGCGTAGCCTCGATGTGCCGGTGCGTACCATGCTCATCAATAAAGCACCCCTTGAGCCGGCGCAGCCCATACGTCGCAAAGAGCTCGAGCCACAGCGTCTCAAAGGCTGCCTCGGTAGCAGTGAGCTGCGACATATCGATGACGCTATAGGTTGGGTTATCTGGCACGGCAAGCTCGCCATCATAGGTGTCGAAGAAGGTGAGCAGACTCGACGGTGTTGTGATCTTACTAAGGTCAAAATGCCCATGCGGCGCAGACAGCACCCGCGCGTAGGGCAGGGCGCGGCGCTTAGTATCATAGGTAGTGCGATCATCACCGTGCAGGAGATCTTCTTTGGTAATAAGGATTGTATCGGCGGCTTGCAGCTCCACCTCGTGGGCTGGCTCAATACCATGCAAAATCTCGTGTGCCGTGATGACATAATAGCTCTGCAGCAGCTCGTATTTGTCGAAGATCCGGGCATTAATGAGCTTCTCTACCAAGTTCATCGTCCGTGCTACCCCTGTTGCCTCGATAAAAACCGGGGCAGGGGACGACTGGCAAAAATCCAGCAGCATGCGCGTCAAGGCATGCTTAGACGAGCAGCACACGCAGTCGCCCGCCAGCGTCGTCACAAGCTCCGCCAGGCCTTCTAGCCGGTAGCCATCGACATTCTCGTTGGCATATTCATTCTCAATCACGCGCGAACCAGCAAACTCCGGCTGGCGCAAAAGATACTCCAGCACGCTCGTCTTGCCCGCCCCGAGCGAGCCGTTGATGAGGTAGAGCGGTACCAGGCCAGGCTGGGTGCACTGCTCATCAAAGGCAGCATTAAGGCTAAATTCAAGATCATTATCGCGCTGGGCCATGAGTTTAGTATAGCATGGCTCAGTATCCATCCATGTTATACTAATACGTATGAAATTACTTCTCGCTCTCGGCAACCCTGGCCCGCGCTATGCCGCCACCCGGCACAACGTTGGTTTCATCATCCTCGACGCTTATGCAGCAGAGCAGGGGGTGCAGTTTACCCCAAAGAGCCGATTTAATGCTGAGCTGGCCGAGTTTTCGCGGGGCGGTGAGAAGGTCATCCTCGCCAAACCAACCACATTTTATAACGAAACAGGGGTCGCAGCGCGGGCAATTATGGATTTTTATAAATTATCACTCGACGATGTGCTCGTTATTCACGATGATGTGGCACTCGATTTTGGCAAAATTCGCGTTAGGCGAGGCGGCGAGAGCGCAGGCAACAATGGGCTTAAGTCGCTCCACCAGCATATTGGGCAGAACTTTTGGCACATTCGCCTTGGCACAGACAATAAAATACGGCGGCAGATCGGCGATGTTGACTTCGTCTTGAGTAATTTTACCTCAGATGAGCGAGCCATTTTACAACAGTGGACGGCTGAGCAGTCAGCCTCTCTCATTGCGCATTTCCTTGCGGGAGACATAGCAGCGACGAGTGTGACGTACCAGCCGTCGGTATAGTACATTATTTCGAGCGTATTTTATCTTTCGGCGACATGTCTCAGTAGTAAGTTTGTGGCTTTTGTTTATAGCAATATCTAATGCTTCACAATCTTCTTCACTCCACGCTTGAGGCGCTGCTCAGCGTGGTGGACAGTGTTTGCGGTTGCAGTCTGAAGGTTAATGGCACGAGCCTCGAGGATGCTACTGCCGACTGCCAAGCTAATAAAAACAAGGCCCAGCCCACCGGTCGCCCATTCAGGCAGCTCCACGTGGAAGAGTTTAGCGATCATCATCACACCCAGCGCCATAATGGCCCAGTGCGCACCATTCTCAAGATACTTATATTTACCCAGTGCACCAGTCCGTAGTAGATAGACCGTGAGTGAGCGCACCCAGATGGCACCCGCCCCGAGGCCTGCCACAATCAAGACAATACTACTAGTGATAGCAAATGCACCAATCACCCCATCGAAGCTAAAGCTCGCGTCCAGCACCTCCAAGTACATCAGGCTAGCAAAGGCCGCCCAGCCTGTTTTTGCCTTGAGAGACTGCGCCGTGTCGTCATGAAAGAACGAACCAAAGAGTTCCAGCCCAATATGCAGCAAGATTCCTAGGATAGATGAGATCAGCACCACCGACTCATACTGCCGCTCTACCGTGAAGTACAGCACTGCTGCCACCGCCAGCATCACACATACCTTGAGGTTCTCAAAGCGCCCCGCCTTGGCTAGCCATGGCTCGACGTGCCGCATCCAGTGCACCCGCTTGTTATAGTCCATAAAGTAACTTAGGCCAATCATGATCAAAAACGCCCCGCCAAAGGCATCGATCATTGGCGACGCAGCGTGGAGGATATGCCCATACTCTGCTGGCTTATGCAGCGCGAGATCGACCACTGTTAAGAAGTCGTGCCCACTTGCCACCATCACAATGACGATCGGCAGCACAAAACGCACCACAAACACTGCAATAAAGATCCCCACCGTCAGGAAAA
>ERZ773010.355-NODE-355-length-33221-cov-4.945607_pt1 | contig 33221 bp, 17 predicted proteins | sample MGYA00580842_ERZ773010 | MGnify/ENA primary metagenome ERZ773010 (study PRJEB29015, sample SAMEA2737982) | human oral metagenome | biome: human oral; feature: human-associated habitat; material: dental | place: China | collected 2107 ... | reverse complement strand
AACTCGCGACCCCAACCTTGGCAAGGTTGTGCTCTACCAACTGAGCTATTTCCGCGCAATGATGTGTGCAAAGTTATGCTTTTAACACGTAACAACCAAAGGATTTTACACAATTTAATACATAAGTGCATTCTGCCATTCATCACAAAAGGCGGAAACAGAACATTTTTTCGTCCATCGTTTTTACTCCGTTTGTTTTACGACTTCACATAATAACCGCATCAAGAAAGATTTGCCCAACTATTAAATAAGGTGAACAAACGCAGGCAATTCGGTAAAACAGAAAAAAAACGCAGCAACGAGAGGTTCTCTTAATTTAACATTGTTATGGGGTTAAAAGGCTTTTGGAGGAGGGCATGAAAGCAGGAGAAAAACCTCACCAACCCCTTCTTAAAGGGAGAGAAGGGCGCGAATGGCATTGCGCCCTAACCTCTTTATCAATGCATGAACTTGCCAAACGGCAGAGCTTTGGGACGTCAAGCCGTGATGTTCCAAGCTTATTCAGGTGCGTGTTATCAAGCCTTTACGAAGTCTATGCACAAACATGCAGACGATATTTCTATGCCCATATATAACAATGAGCAAACGCGCTAGGTGCATTTGCATATAACAAGCGTGCCATATAACAACGCACCGCAAGGCTATAGACGGGAGGCAAGAGAGCGTTTAGAAAGGTATTGAGCCATGCTTTAGCTGTTCGCGCATCGTTATCACTATGGTGTACTCCTATTACAGATAAGAAAGAACCGCGTTACAGTTGAGCTGGAACAAGATTACACATAAGAAGTAACAGGAGTACAACATAGCGGGAACGATACGGGAACTGAAAAAGCCGTGTTTTAGAGCTTATTTCCCGTCTTGCAAATAGCGTAGGCCGAGCCAGCTAGATATCACCAACAACCTACTTGTTGCTTGTCAACACAATATCATTGCTTAACAAGACAACCACGGCTTGCCGTGTTGCCCGAGCCCAGCGTACATGATACGGCAAGGCATATTATACCCCTCCCCTTATCGGAGAGGGGTTGAGGGCGAGGCCTTCAAAGTCTTCTTCGCCTCACGACAATCCTTCAATAACGCCGTTCACAACGTCGATGCGCTCGGCCTGCGGACTCTTTGGCAGTCCAGGCATGCGCATAATGTCGCCAGCAACGGCCACAATCATCTCCGAACCCGTGTTGATAACAAAGTCGCGGATGGTGATATCGAAATTGGTTGGCAGTCCGTAGGCCTTCGCATCTTCAGAGAACGAATATTGCGTTTTGGCCACACACACGGGGAAATGTTCCAAACCCAGTTCTTTTATACGTGCCAACTTCTTCTTGGCAGCAGGTTTCAGCACCACATCGTTTGCCCCATAGATGTTTTGGGCAATCTTGCGCACCTTCGTTTCGATGTCGTCGGTATCGTCGTAGAGCATTTGCAACGGCTTCGAAGGATTTTTTTCGATGGTTTCCACCACCAGTCGTGCAATCTCTTCAGCACCTTTTCCACCCTCGCCAAAGGCTGTGTTGAGCGCAAAGCCCACGCCCTGCTCATCGCAATGTCGGCGAATGATGTCCAATTCTTCATCCGTGTCGGTTGCAAAGCGGTTAAGGCACACCACCACCGTTTGTCCGAAAGTCCGCATGTTGGCAATGTGCTTGTCCATATTGGCCAGTCCGCGACGCACACCTTCCACGTTGGGCGCCTTTATTTCCTTTTCGTTCACGCCTCCGTGCATCTTCAAAGCCTGCGCGGTAGCCACCAAAACGGTGAGCTTTGGCGAGATGCCCGCCTTTCGGCACTTAATGTCGAAGAACTTTTCAGCACCCAAGTCGGCACCGAAACCTGCCTCCGTGATGGCATAATCGCCGAAGGTCATGGCCATTTTGGTAGCCAACACACTGTTGCAACCATGTGCAATGTTGGCAAACGGACCGCCATGGATGAATGCGGGCGTGTTCTCGATGGTCTGAACCATATTGGGATGGATGGCATCGTGCAAGATGGCTACGATAGCTCCACCAACGCCAAGATCCTTAACCGTGAAAGGCTGGCCTTGAAGCGTTATGCCCAGCAGCACATTATCAATGCGTCGGCGCAGGTCTTCCTCGCTTGTTGCCAAGCAGAAGATGGCCATTATCTCCGAAGCTGGCGTGATATCGAAGCCCCCTTCGGTAACGATGCCGTCGGTTTTACCGCCCAACCCAGTAACGATGGTACGCAGGTTGCGGTCGTTCACATCAAGAACGCGGCGCCACAGCACTTCTTTCATGCCGAATCCATCGTCTTGGTGTTGGTATATATAATTGTCTAGCAAGGCGGCGATCATGTTGTTGGCCGAGGTGATTGCATGAAAATCGCCCGTAAAGTGCAGGTTAATCTTCTCCATTGGCAGCACCTGTGCATAGCCGCCACCAGCTGCGCCGCCCTTCATTCCAAAGCACGGACCGAGTGAAGGCTCACGCAGGGCCACCACGGCATTCTTTCCGATGCGGTTCATACCCAATGCCAAGCCCACGCTAACGGTGGTTTTGCCGTTTCCGCTCTTGGTGGGCGTGATAGAAGTAACCAAGATGAGGTTGCATTTCTTCACTCGCTCTTCATCAATGAGCGTGTAGGGCACTTTGGCGATATGCTTGCCGTAGGGTTCTAGCTCAATTGCCGATATGCCGGCCTTTGTGGCAATGTCGTAAATGGGCAACAAGGTGGCCTCGCGAGCTATCTCGAAATCTGTCTTCATAGATGTATAAAGCTTAGTGTAGTAATACTTGGGTTTAATTAACTCGGGCTCAAATTTAGGCTATTTTTTTGCAACAGCCAAGCCTTTTAGCAAGAAAAAGGTAACGTAAGTTGAATTTTATGCGTGCTTGGGATGGGCAAAGCATGCAGCGCCAACCACAACGGGGAGGAAGAAAAGGGATGCGGCAACACGGCCAAGAGCATCACTTTCTGACTTCTTCCCTACCCTATTTCCCGAAAAATGTAGTACCTTTGCAAGACGATAACAACGGTTAGGCATGGCCTAACCCACTTTTCCAACAACAAAAGTAATGAAAAAGCTATATATCGAGACCTACGGCTGCCAGATGAACGTGGCCGATAGCGAGGTGGTGGCTGCGGTGATGCAGATGGCCGGCTATGAGATGTGCCAAGACGAAGCCGAAGCCGACGCCATATTTATGAACACTTGCAGCGTGAGAGAGAATGCGGAGAACAAGATTTATAACCGACTTGACACGCTGCATGCCGAACAAAAGAAGGGTCGGAAGGTGATTTTGGGTGTGCTGGGATGCATGGCCGAACGCGTGAAAGACGATCTGATAGAGAACCATCACGCACAATTGGTGGCCGGACCAGATTCATATCTGAACCTGCCAGACATGATTGCGCAAGCCGAAGCAGGTAACAAGGCCATCGATATCGCCCTATCGAAGACCGAAACCTATAAAGACATCGTTCCGCAGCGCGTCGCTTTGGCCAAGATTAGCGGCTTTGTGAGCATCATGCGTGGTTGCGACAACTTCTGCCACTATTGTATCGTGCCCTATACACGCGGTAGAGAGCGGTCGCGCGATGTGGATAGCATCCTCAACGAGGTGCGAAACCTGCAGCAACAAGGCTACAAAGAGGTTACGTTGCTAGGCCAGAACGTTAACAGCTACCGATTTGTGAACGACGAGGGACAAACGGTAGACTTCCCCCAGCTGCTGCGATTGGTGGCCGAGGCGGTGTCCACGATGCGCATCCGCTTCTCTACACCCCACCCCAAGGATATGAGCGACGCCACGCTTCGCGTTATCGCCGAGGTTCCGAACGTGTGTCGCCACATACATCTGCCCATACAAAGCGGCAGCGACAAGGTGCTGAAGCTGATGAACCGCAAATATACCGTAGAGTGGTATCTTAGCAGAGTGAAGGCCATTCGCGAGCTGGTGCCCGACTGCGGTCTATCAACCGACATCTTTGTGGGCTATCATGGCGAAACGGAAGCCGACCATGAGGAGTCGCTTCGCATCATGCGCGAGGTGGGTTACGACTCAGCTTTCATGTTTAAGTATAGCGAACGCCCTGGCACTTACGCCTCGAAGCACCTGCCCGACGATGTTCCCGAAGACGTGAAGATACGTCGCCTGAACGAATTGATTATGGTTCAGAACGAGAATTCGGCTCGCGCCAACCACGCCGAGGTGGGAAACATTCGCGAGGTGTTGGTTGAGGGGCCATCGAAACGTAGTCGCGAACAGCTTTGCGGCCGAACAGAACAGAATAAGATGGTGGTGTTCGACAAAGGCAACCACCATATCGGAGAGTATGTTAAGGTGCGGATAACGGGTAGTACTAGCGCCACACTGCTGGGAGAAGCTGTGGAATGAGAACCATAACATAAAGCAATGTGCGGGGACAAGCTGTAGAAGCGGCTTGTCCCCGCAATGTTTTTGCGCGTCAATAACACCCAAGATTCACTTAGATCTCCAAGCTGGCCCTTTGAAGAAAACAACCTTACCTGCCCATAAAACATCTACAATAAGCCTAACTTTAATTGCCAACTTCATTGCGTGTAAAGGAAAAATCACTAACTTTGCAACGATAGATGAAGTGCACTTCACAAAGAGTTAAAATACCAGAAGCGAGCTTTACACGCCATTTTTAAGGCGTTTTACCACGAAAAGACAATACGAACTAACCCAACCGATTAGTTCAAAACCGATATCTTTTAACAATAAAATGTACTAACAATGAATAAGAGTAATTTCTTAGCGTGCTGCGCAAAGTCAATTTTGGTGTTCTCAGCAGTAATGATGGCAAGCGTTGCCTTAACAAGTTGTTCAAAAGACGAGCAAGAGGAACAGCCAACCAAGGAGAATTTCGTAGTTTTAGACGGAGCGAAGAAAACCATACATTCTGGCGAATACGAAATCTGGGATTGCTATAAAAATACCAAAATTGAGCTTTTTCTATCAAAAGACAATAAAGAGCGCATCCTTTTGGCTCTTAATCAAGAGCTTCACCTTTACGACGAAATAGATCTGACCACTAGGGAGACAGAGCATCGTGCCCATTGGTCTTGGCAAGTGGAATACGCTAACGAGAAAGGCGAAAGAACGATTAATGCTTCTGGCAAGCCAGAGAGTTTCTTTGAGAAGTGGGAAAAGCCCGAACCCGTATTCAACAGTGGCACACTTTACTATACAAAGATCAATAAAGACAGCACCACAATTCTGCTAAAAGGGGGTCAGGTGGTAGACAAAAGCGGCAAGTTGCATACCCTCACCATCAATTTTGAAGGTCCTTTAAAGAAAATCGGCGAAGTAGAAGATTAAGGTAATACTTGTGCAAAGATAGGGATTAGAAACCTATCTACCTGTTAACTATTAATTGCCGACCAACAGAAAACGCGGGGACAAGCTGTGGAAACGGCTTGTCTCCACGGTATTTTTACAACTTAACCATACCAAGAAATGCTTCGGCTCCCGCGTCGTTTTTAAGCGGGGAACCTTGCCGAGCCACAGAACATCCACCATAAGCCTAACTTTTAATTACTAATTTCATTGCATATATAAAAAAAATGCTAACTTTGCATCATGAATTGAAGTTCACTTCACAGGTAGATAAAGTGCAGGGAAGAACCTTGAACGAGCTTTGTAGGCCGTTCGCCATGAATATGAGAGGATAAAATAGCCTAATGAATGAAATCTTAACATATATTCTTTAACAATTAAAATGTACTAACAAATGAGTAAAAAGAATTTCTTAGTGAATTGCGCGAAGTCTATTTTCGCGCTAGTAACAGTAGTGATGGTGAGCATGGCTTTCTCTGCTTGCTCAAGCGACAACAAGGACGATGAGCCGCAACTCAAGCAAAATGCCCTAATCATAAATGGCAGGGAGGTCGCCGTAAAAGAAGTGGTATGCTATACGGACGACGAATGCATCTACAAAATCAAGGTATTCTTCGATAACAATCGCATGGAAGAGCTGCGTTTTCTATTGAATGAGAAAGTCTTCTTCAACAAGGTGATAGACCTATCCAAGAAAGAAGATACGCCCAAGTACTGGGAAGTAATGTACGATGATCAGGCTGGAAACAGGAAGATTGATACATGGAGCAAGCCAGACAATAAATATAAAGAGAATGAAGAAATATACCCCGTCTTTCAAAAAGGTAGCCTTTTTGTCGTAAAAAAATCCGACAACAGCATCCATATCAAGTTAGAAGGTAAAGTAGATGGCACTGATAAAGGTGCTGTGTACGACCTTGGCTTCCTTTATGAAGGTGAGATGAAAGTAGTTAAGGAATAATAGCATCAGCCATTAAAACGCCCTAACGCCTCCTTTATAGGTACGGCGTTGCTCTAAAAAGAGTATACTTGGGAGAAGGGCATGATACTAATTCCCCAAAGAATCAATCCTGTGCAACGGTTGTTGCACAGGATTATTTTTTTGCCTAGATAACAAACGATGCGCGAGTTTGGCATAAGAGCAACTCGTTATGTCAACTACCACTGGGCGGTAATTGATGAGACCGACATTCATTTTTTATCTAATCTTGCTCAATAGCCATCGCATCTTATCCCGAATTCACAAAAGCTAGACATCTATACGCAGTTGTAGGCCAATATGTATGGCAAAAGAGGGGAAATATTTAGTAAGGGCAAACACTTCTATTTGTAAATATTATGTACTGCTTTTTAACATTGTGAGCGCCTATCCAACCCACAAACGCGCCATCAACCCGCATTTAACCGATTCTCGCGACAATTTATAACTGGCCGATATAGCACTATTTATCCAATTCACCCCAACCAAACGATATGCTTTAAAGGAAGCTTTGACACGTCTTATTGCTAGATTTGAGCCTTCTAGACGTAAATTTTAAGTTTGGGGTTGCTTACCTCGTGCCTTCCGTTTTGTAGGATTCGGTTTGACGTTTTCCCGCTCCTTAGGCTGTTCTTTAAGGTAAAATGTCGTGTTATCGCTAAGCTGGAATGCTGTTCCAGCTTAGTTGGAATAATGTTCCAGATGATATGGAACGGTGTTCCGGCTTAGTTGGAACAGGTGTCCTGCTTATAAAAAATCCAGTAACCAACCTGATAATTCACTTCAAAAGCCAGTGTTATACACTTCGTTGGTTAGTGAATTTGGAGGCGTGAAAATAATGCCGCTTTGTCGTTTGGTGAAATCGGGAGCTGGCAAAACATGTGCAGCGGCGGAAAAAATGAGGCGTAACGAGGTCGGAAAAGAAAGTCTTAAAGATATGTTTTTACCAGTTTTTAAAGAAAAAACCTTCTAGAATGGTGAGGAAACAAAGCTTTGTTTTGTAAAGTTTAATTATTACGTTTAACACTATCGAAAAACTATGGTACGAATGAGCCTGTGCATATAATACCTGAATTCGGGATAAGATACGATGCATTTTGAGAAAGATTAGATAAAAACGAATGACTATCTCACCTACTACCGCTACGTGGCAGTTGACCTAACGGATTTCTCTCACCCCGCATTCACCCAACAAACGCTATACACACTATCCAATTTGACGCAACATTATCCCAACTCTCTCCATTAAAACTACATTTACGCCATGAACCTTTTAGGGGTAATACACAAAAAAGGGGTAGCCGAAGCTACCCCTTGGGCATTAGTTGCGACTTGCAATCCACCCCTTTTCCGCCAGACCCTACATGTAACCAATGCTTCATGCGAACATGAAACCACCTTGTTTATAAGGTGTTCCTTTCCCTCCCTTTCCCTTTCCTCCCTTCCTGCCGTTCCTTTCGTTTTCATTCTTTTTCGTATACCACCATTTAGTGCGTATAACAAATAAAGTAGAATTCGTCAGTTAGGGCAGAGCCAGTCGGTCCGTTTCACGTCGGTACTCAGAAAAAAAATACATCCTTACAGTATCTATCCGGGTCATATTTGGCCTGCTTGCAATTGCTTCCCTATAGGCATCACCTTTCGATCAAGCCTAGCCTAAAAGCTCTCCCATAAAAGAATAACCTTAAACGTTAAAACTCCAGGCAGTTTAGGTAACAACGACTTACTCTAAAGGCTCTATTAAACCACCAAGCGAACTCGGGGCAAACAGACTCCACTAGACTTCTTCTAAATCACAAGAAACTTGTATTAGTAAGAGTTCCAGAAGATCAACCATTTCGCAAAATGGCAACCATTAGTATCTATTGCAAATTTAGTTATAATATCTCAAACATGCAAGCTTTTACGCATCTTTTTTCTGCACATTTGCATCTATTAACGAATCGTATTTCAAGCCACTATCCGCCTGCATTCCCTTGATCTGTGTTTGATAACCTAACCAATTGAATGTCTGGCCATTAATCCATCTTGCGCGCTGGAAATTCTTCACTACGCGCGTGCCTACTTGCTGTACCTCTTCTTCGTTAATAAAGAGTGGCGAATAATTTGCATAATTGTCATTTTTCAAATCACGTCTTAATCCCTGCGAAAGGAACTGCGTTCGGGGGAGTGCCGCCACACGTTTGCCATTGACGGCACGTGGCATTTTTCCGCGTCTCAACACAATATCGCGCCCACCAAGGAAGAACGGGTCTCCGTCGTTCTTGTCTTTTGCGGGATGCTGTGGCACAAAGGGTATCCAGTTGAGTGGCACCTGCGTTTGCAACACATAAGCATAGTCGGCCGGTCGGTTACCCGTGGCGTTCGTCGAGCCATTACCCGCACCTTTCAAGCTTAGTTCAGACTTTTCACTTGCATTTTTCTGAGCGTTTTGTTCATCCATAAAGGCTTGCACTTGTGCCGCTTCCATAACAAGGTCGATGTTTCCGCCACATCCGTCGGACGCACTAGTCTCTACGCCCCACACCATATTGGCCATCTCGTCGCGCAACATCTGCACCTCTTCTACTGGCTTACTCTCCATAATATGGTTTAATGCGGGCGGCAAGAATAGGCCTTTGTCCACCGTTTTCTCTTTGCCCTTGCGCACATTTCCATACATTTGCCATCGCTGTCCGAACGAAGCCGCATTACCGTCTGAACTTCCCGACATGCTTGTTATGGTTGTGACAATGCCGAAGGAGTCGGCTACCTCTATCCGCTCTACACTGAAGTATGTACCCAACTGGGCTGTTAGTGGGATGAGCATCCAATCGTTTCCGTACATGGTGGCATACTGCATCATGGCAATATTACCTTTGGCCTGCATGCCAACAGCATTTCCCAAGAACACCTTATTGTCTTCGAACTCCCACAAGCGTTTGCTGGGTGCACCAGGGAAGGTAGCCAGCGTGGGAATAGACCAGATGTTTTCGGTTTCTCCCGTATCGTTCGGCCGAGACGATTGTTCTTTTGTTACGTCGAACGAGTACCAAGAAAGCTCTCCCGAGGAGTAGTCTTTGGCCTCGAACTTCTGTTGTCCCACCTCCATTTGGCAATCGTAACCCAACTGGTTGTTCTTCCAATACTTGTTGCCACCGCTTCGAGGGAAGTACGTTTTCTGAACCCAGTCACAGAAATCATAATACATCACCTCGTTGAGCCTTTCCTCAATAAAGTCGACACAGTTTTTTCCGCAGGGTTCAAGTTTCTCGAATATGAGATGCGAATTTTGTTTAGCTAGGTTTTCGTAAAGCTCTATGCCATCGAAAAGTTTTTTAGCGAAACTTTTAGAAAACACACCGAGGCGTGCGTTAAGCTTACGCGTGTGATCCTGCACTTCCTTTTCGTCGAAACTGCTGTTGCCGAAACTGGCTGCCAAACCGTCTAAGGGGAAGAGTTCGCGTAAGGTTTTCAACGCTCCTGCACGATCTATCTGTGGAAAACGACCTTGCAAAAGATCGAGGAAATACATGGCCGCCTCTACACGCATCAAGGGAGTGATGTCGTGGTTTACGCCTTCCACTTCGGGTTCGATAGGCATATCTTCCTTTGGCTGCCATTTCACGGCCGCCTTTTTACGGTTTACGCGGCATTTTACGTTGAGTGCCGAGCCTGCGTTATTGCCCTTAAACTCGCCCAACTGCCATTGTCGAGAGAGCATCCACAGAGGGTCGTGCACGCGAAAGCGCAGCGCGTCGGTTAGGTCTTCATGCCTTGTGCGACTCTCCAAACGACGCCCAAAGTTCACTTTCAGATTTCGCAGTTCGTCCAGGCTTTCTATATTGAAAAGCAACTCTTTACTTGTTATATAGGCTGTTACCTTATCATCCGTATACATGATGCAATCGTATTAAGTTATTGGTAGACATTATTTTTGCGTAGGATAATTGAGTAGCGGGAAGATACACGATGTCCATCGGTTCTTATAAACGTCTTCGGGCGACACCGCGCGGCTCTTAGCCATACGCATAGCAGCCTTAAGCGTTCCCAGAACATGCTTTTCTGACCAGCGATGTTTGCCACCACGCGTAGAAACACCCACGAGAATGGCCTGTGGAGGTTCGGCGTCGGGCTGGTCGTAGCCAAAGGTGAGGGCAGCCGTCTGCGTTTTGTAGGGGATGCGCTCTACCCAGAAATCGAGCACCACACCAACCATGGGCTGGAAGGCGTTGTCTTGTTTGTTTACAAGACGTGAGGCATTCATCACCACAAACGAATTGGCGTCGTGCACATGCTTCTCGTCCTCAACCTGCATGCCCACCCATTGTGGTTCTTTCTCTTGTATGGGCAACTGCATGGGCGTGAGGCTTACGTTGGTTTCGAGGGCGTTGCACTTGGCAAACATGCGCAACTGGTGCAACAGTTGCATAGGTTGGCGCACGCGACCGACATCCATTAGCCAGCTTTCCATATCAAGCTGCGACACGTTAGAGAAGCATCCACCTTGCTTTTGCTGTTCCAAACTTTCGAGATTAACCAAAGGCATCTCGGTATCGGTATAGGTACTACCAGGACGTAGTTTGGTATCGGCATTAAAGTGAGGTGCCATCACAAAGTTGTTCACGAGCATTTTCTTGGCACTTTGCGTTAGGCTCTCAACGTCTACTTTGTTTCCGCCATCCAGCAGCTGCTCGCCGGCATTCAGTCGGGTGTTCAGTTGTTCAAGTTGTGAGGTTAAAGCCTGCACAAAAGCAGCCTGCTGCTGGGCTTGTGGGGCTGTGGCCTGAGCGTCGGCGGTGGCTGCAAACTTCATCAAATCGTCTGTTACCGCATCGAGCGCATTGAAAAGTCCTAGTCTGAAAGCGCCCAACAAATGTTCTATACCAAGCGTAACCGCCTCTTTAGACAAGGAAGCAGCATTATCCTTGCCGCCATTTGCCTTAAGCCAAGCCGCCATATAATCGGCCAGACGTTTCAACTCGCTTTTCAGCACATCGCATCGGCTACCCAGTTCGCTAATGTCGTAAGCCTCGTCAGGCGTTTCGGCGCCATTTACGATGAGGTCGTCCATACGCAGCATCCTTGTCGAAGAAAGCATTTCGCGCAAGTTATCTACCGCCAGTTCGGCCTCCTCAAAGGGCAGTTCTTCGCCCTGGACAACGGTGGGTGCGTCTATCACCTCCTGCGAAACAGCTTGTTGTTGCATCCAACACTTAACGGCCAAGAAGCGGTTAAAACGATCTTTATCGCCAGAAAGATAAACAATATCCGACGGCGACAGTCCCAATTCGGCAGCCTTCACGTCATGATTTTTATCCAAGAGCGTGAAAGAGAATCGCATTTGGTTGTATCCCATCATCTCTCCCATCCACTGGTCTAGAGCCGGTTCAGCCATTTGCAGGGGTGAGGAAGAATGTTTGGGCGCCTTCGCGTTAACGTCTAGCGCCACGAGCATGCGTTGTTCCACATGTGCCGAGTTAAGCGGAATATTCACGACATCGGGCAATGGGATATTACTTTCGCTCTGTACGCAATTCATCAACGCCTCAACGGCCACGCGGTTTCCTTCGCACAGCTTGTAAACACACTCGGAGTTCACCACGTCGGCTAAGGCATCATAGGCATCTTCCAATTCTTGCAACAGCACGAATAGTCTTTCACGTTTTCTTGAATCAAAGAGCTGGGCCCAACTGCTACCGCCTAAGCTTTCGAACCATTCGTCTACCTTGCCCTTATCGCTAAGATAAAGCGCGGTGAGCGTGCTACGCTTATTGTCTTTCTCCGCTAAACGCTTACGCAAATCGTTAAGCAAGGCCACACCGTTTAGCACCCTAACGTCTGAGGGTTTATCTATTTTACCTTGCCTTTCTATATCGGCATCGAGGGGATATAGCTGCCTAAGGTAGAATATAAAGAAGTCCATTTCATAACCACCATCCTGCTTATAGTCTTCGTGTAGCATTCGTTCAAAGTCGTTACCCAAGATGGCACCCAACGACAAGCCGTTTTGCACACCCTTGATGATGCGTAAAGCCTGGCGAACACGTTCAGAAGAGAGGTTGATGCTAAGGTCGTAGTTGTAGCCTTTTTCTCCACCCGTATCTACATGGCTACGCTTAAAGCTGCTTCGAAGCACAGCTGCCGTGAGAGCCTGATTCACCGATGGAGCCAGCATATACTCGTCTAGCTTGTTCTTCGTCTCGCTCTCCCTGAGATTGAACACCCATCCAAATGCACCGATGGCAATGTGATGTTTGCGCGAACGACGCATGCGTTTGGTAAGCCTATAATGAAGTAGGCCTTGCATCCAAGCGTCGAGGCGATAGTTGAAGAGGTCGAACGCCTCGGTGATGAGCAGTTCCACTTCTTCATTACTCAGCGTCATTCCATTCTTTCTGTTCTTCACAAACTTCTTTACTGTGTACACGATATCCTTAAAGGGATTGTCTTTCAAGCGACATAGCGCCCTGTCGTCAGTGAAAGGAACATTTTCGTACTCTTGCAAGAACTGTCGCTGCATCTCCTTATAAAGCCCGTTGGCGCCCGTCGCTTTCTCCACAACATTGAAGAGATTGACGAAAGGCTGCTCGTTTCTCTGCTTTCCACGGAAGAAATATGGCGAAAAGAGCATATTCTGGTTTGCCACGCTGCGCGAATAGAATGTAGACGAATAGGGTGTAGAGTTTATTACCCTTAAGAAATTGGTCTGGCTGTTTCCCACAGACATGTTGTCTTCGTGCAACACATCTTCATCTACGATGTTATTCCAAAACTTGGTGAGGTAGAGCAATATCTCGTGCAGCACATGTAAGGCAGAACCACGCCAGTAAGTCATTTCCCTAAAGTCGCACACAGGCAATATGCCATAGGGTTGCGAACCAATACGCACGGCAGGATAAGCACCACTAGAGAGAACGCTATACATGAAGTATTTTCGTAGTATATCGTTCCCGCGTATGAGTTTTGCTATGGCATTGCCCTTATTGGCCATAAGTCCGAGGAATGCTTTGTTCACCAACTGCGCCTTGTTTACCTCACGATTGTTTCGGTTGGTGGTGTTAATGAAGGGGTTGTTGATATTCTTGGGCCCGAAACTGTTGCGCACCGGCATCTTAAAGAGGTTAGACAGCATGCGTGCGTCGCCATAAGGCAGTGGCAATGTCTTATCTTTGAGCAGGTTCAGCGTCTGGTCGTAATAAGCCTTGACCAAGTTCTCGGTAGACGTATCGTAAGTGTTTCCCGTTTGTCTACGCTCGTCTCCATCGCCCATAATATTGGTAGGCGTGCCCATATTAAGCAGTTCGAACCCTTCTTCGCTATAAAGATGTGCGTTGAATAAGTTGCGAACCAGCTCTTGGCTTTTCTCAGAGTTCACGCAATAGTTGTCGTCAATATGCTTGATACCCATTACGTATAACGAGTTGAACTCAAATTTACGTTCTATATGGTTTTGCTTACCATTACCCCTTTGATTGTGGCGCATGTGTGCAAAAGGCTCGAGTGACAGCGTGATGGCCATACCCATACGCTCGGCCTCATCATAATCGGTGAGCCATCGCATAGCGCCTTTAAGTTTCGCATTAGACTTAACGAGGCTGTTATCACCTTCTTCTCCTGCTGTGAAGTTAACCAACTCGTTGAGGTCGAGTCCCACTTGCAGTTCGTGGGGAATAAGATGCCCATAGCAATAGATGTCGCGCTCGGAACCAGAACTTTTTTTCAAGGTAGCTTGCAACACGAAACGGTCGGGCAACAACCGAGTATAGGGCACGGTGAACTTGTTAGCCTCTTCATCGTCGATGGGTTTTCCACATTGTTTGATAGTGGCCGCGCTATAAGTTTGACGTACGATCCACGCCGCACGATAAGGCGGATACTTGTCGCAAAGCCCTTTCCACAAGGCGCGACATAGCACATCGTTACCCTTTACTTTCTTCCACTCTTTCCAAAACTGCTTGGCATCATCAAATTCGCTTTGCGTAAGCTTGGCTGTCATCTGCGTAACGGCAATTTCATCTGGATAAATGCGCACACAAAGACATTTTTGGAATTTCTTGTAGCACATTTTCTTCTTCATAGATAATAGTAAGCGTCGCCTAAACAATTCTACTTGGAGTTGTGCATCGGGATCTTCCTCCACCCGTGTGTTATACGCCTTCACCATTTCGTACAGCCAATCATACTCCGCGTGGAAATTAAACACGGTGTTGTAAGCAATGTCCCGCCATCGATTAAGCGTGGTTTGATCAGCCACAGCCTCTGGGTTGCCTAGGTTTATGATACGGAAATGGAGTAACCGCTCTGCCAAGAGGGTGTAACGCTGATAATGCCGCACCATCCTACTCGACTTGATGTTGAGGTCTAAACGTTCATTACGAACGCGAGTAAGATGTTTTTCGAGCTCCTCCAAGGTTTTATAATAGCCTTTACTAATGAAAAACAGATCTTTTTGGGCTTTCCCTCTCCCCTCGTCTACCCTATACATGGTACGTAAAGGTGTGAAATCCATCTTCAAACCTTTAAGCAACCGCACGAATTTCTTTTGCTGTTCGCCCGTAAAATGGGTGATGGTGTCAAGATACTTCGAGAAGTCTTTATCTTTATAATATATGGTTTTGAAGAAGTTGTTACATTCTCGCAAATTCTTTCGGGCATTCGTAAACTGTATCGTGTACGAATGTTTGTTCACCTTATAGCTACGCTTATGCCCCATGTAGTTAGGGTTCTTCACCATGTTGCGCAGCCTCCGCACCACATGTTCGAAGGTGTTGAGGAACTTGGTGGCCTTATGCGCCGAGAGTTCATCGATACAAACGAGACGTGGCAAGGTGTTCATGATACGCGTCCACAGGTCGGCGAGTTTCAGTTTCCATGCCTCTTCGGTTTGTTCGTTCTCGATGTTGCCAATTATTTTATTGCCCAACAGCTGTAACAAGTCTCGCAGTCGTGCCTTGTCTTCAGTGTAAATGGCGTCGAGTCGTTCCACCGCATCGAGCAACAGACGTGCTGGCTCCACTAGTTTTTCGGGTGTTTCATAATACGTCTCAGCCTCTTCGAGGAAGGTTTCGAAAGCCATGAATGCACGAATAGCCAAGTCGGGCTCGCTAGCGTCGTCCACATAACGCTTCATGAAACGCGTCTCAATGCGCAAAGGGAACATCACGAGCGACGTAGACACAGCCATATTACCTATTTTGTTGGCTGCGTGCTTCTTTCTTATATTTTGGTTGCTGTACATGATAGATGTTTTTTCGGGTGATCGTTTTGCTGTTTGCTAAATGCTACCTTATGTCTTATGGCAATTCTCTCACGGGTATACCCCAAGCCTCCTTGTTTTGGCTGCGTGCGATGGTAAAGCCATTGGAGTTCTCGTCACGACCTTTTTGCATTGGCATGAAGTAAAACCGTTGTGAGGATTCTTTCTCGGCAAATACCAACATGTTGTTGTTGGCCTGTCCTTTGGTCATATTTTGGAAACCTACAATATATAACTCGTCGGTTAGCCACAAGCACATGTCGGGCAAAATGGGTGTGGAACTAAAGTTGGGCTTGCCGTTTGACAATGGCACCATGTAGATATCCGTTTGCGGATACACCTGCATCAGGTCGGCACGCACGGCAAACACCAGCATCTCGCCTTTGCCTTTGGAATGGTTTCGGCCTAAGCTGTCACTCCATTGGTCGATCCGCTTCACATCATAATAGGTGTCGCCGAAGTCGTCGGGCAATAGTGGTTGATCCCAGAACTTGAGGAAATAGCTTCCCCTTTCGTCGGTGGGATACTCGCGCCACAACAATTCGCGACCCATTTCGGTGTTCATTCCTGCTAGGAAAGCCTCTTCGAAAGCTGGGTTTGAAGCGAAACAGCAGATGCTGTTCTTAGCGATCTCGCCCGATGAAGGCAAGAAGAACTTGTCGGAAAACTCGCGTAAGTAGAACGACGTTGGGTCGGGGAACTCTGGATAGGGCATAACTGGATACCGGTTCGTTATCCGTTGGTTGAAGAATGCTTCTACTACGTCGATCTTCACACCTCTCTTGCCATAGTGTCGGAGTATGTTTTGCAGCTTATTGAGATTCATCTCGGTAGCGTCAACAAGCTTCTTCTCCTCCGTAGGTTGTTGCGGGGTGGTTATCGATGGTTGCGGTACAAACTTCAACTCCGACCTTATTGCGGCGTTGGCTTTCCTCAGCATATCATTAAAAGCACTAACGAAATTTCCTATTTTCCTTAGTTCCTCGTTTCCACCAGCCAACTCGAAAGCCGAAATTGTTGGTAATTCTGCTGGGCTACTCCATTCGATGGTGCTGGGAACAAAGCTGTTATTCTCTAAATGAACGATGCGGTCGCGAAGTTTCTCCAACAACTGGCGTAAAAGAGACGGATAAATCTCCAGTTTTTTCTTTCCTATCACAGCAGCCTTGGGCAACGAAGGTCGATCATCCTCACTATATGGATGGAAAAATAAGGTGTCATTGTCTATCTCCATACTAAGTGTATAGTACTTGCTATCTACCTTAAGTTTAAATGACCCATTACTTCCCGAATAGGATTTTTTTCCACCTTTCTTTATGACAAAACATTGGTCATCATATTCTGAAAGCGCATTTATTGCACTTTCTATAACATTAAACCTCTTCTCTCCTGTAAGAAGGGCAAGGCTGTTGTCTCCTTCCGCCTGCTTAAAAGTTTTATTCTCGTACTTAAACTTCCATTCTCCTAACAATGTTTTTGTGCCAGTCTCTGTTAAGTATTGCGCTTTTGTCAGCACAAAAGAAGGCGATGTGCCCATCACAACAGAAAAGGGAGCCACCACAAAGTAGTGTAATTTCCGTTCAGGGGTATAATAAGCCACCTTAAATCCATTCTGTAAGTCATCCCCTTTATCGCCAAACACATTCGAGTAAACGTCATCGGGCAAAATAACACCATGTTTCGATTCCCCACCTGCATTAACGGTAACAAGTTTGTAAGGCATTGCCAAATCGTAAAGAAATCCACTTGTGGGATAACCAACTTGCGACAAGGGGTCTGTGTACTCACGTAACGCGCCCCATGCTGCATATATTTCGTTCTCTATGGTGTCCACTAGGTAAGTCCTCTTGCGTATTTTCTTCCTGTCGCCAATACGTCTTAACCACGTATATATCTCGTGATAGTCCGTGTTTGTGGCATAACTGCAAGGCGTAGGCACCTTTCTTGGCTCCAATCCATAGAAGAATAGAGGGTCTACTCTCACTCCTCCGCCCTTTTTCTCACCATCTTTCCACACGGGAGTAAAATACGTACCCTTCTCCGGATCTATAATGAAACCTGTCGTTCTGATACCAAATACACCGCGGAGGGCGTTAAATTCCGGATAGGAATCGAAGAACTTATTATGCTTGGGCATTACATAACAATCGAAATCACTTTTGTGTATCGAACGAATCATGCGTACAATGGCCAGCGAGTTTATTATCTTGAGCTTATAATCATTCCATGTACCCACTGATGTCAAGCGTAAGGCGTCGCTGAGACTAACTCCTTGACCTACCAAGTATTGTTCTAGCACGCTGTTCATTGGCGAAACCGATCCTTTAGTAAGGCTCTTGGCCATTGTGTTGGCGCTCATCTTGCCCTGGCTCACCTTATTTATAAGCTTCACAGCGGCGTTCGATTGGATGCCAGATAGGTTATCGGTGAGGTTGAACGTACGAAGTTCGTTGATTTTACGTGCCGATGCATCGTTCATTTTCGACATCTGGTAAATCTCGCGAACACGTTGGTTCAACTTGTTTATTTGCTCTACCATACCCCAAGCACGCGTAACAAATTCCTCTTGATAGTCTTTCACCACCTGCGCGCCAAGTCCTGCCGCCGCACGATTTCTAAACGCCAGGTTTATATCGTTAACAGCAAGATTGGTGGTCCATGGTGTGGCAGCGGTCCTTTGTGCCAAAGTATGTCGTGCGCCATAAATGGGCGGAGTCACCCAAGGATCTTCCTCCATGTTTATCTCACCCTTCTCGTTCTCCAACAATACAGGGTTCAGGTCCAAGAGCTCTTTCAATTCCCTACTCATCTCATAGGATTCTTTCTGCAAGCTCCTTTCGTCAAAGTTGAGCATCTTAAGCGCCACTGGCATGTCGATAGGCTTTAAGTTCTCTCCTTTTCCTGCTTCCAATCCAGTGCTGTTGATGTCCAGTTTCAGTGTGGGGTGCATCTTACGAAAACACTCATCGCTCAATGGGTTCATCCTATGTGCATAACCCAAGAAAGTTTCTTCGCCTGTGCTGAACGCCCAATGATAATACACGGGATACTTCAGGGCCTCCTCGCATCCTTTCGCTTCTTCTAAGCTCTGCCTCCACGATGCCGTTTGCATCGAGCATTTTGCCTTTTCACCTCCGCCTGATAGTGCCTGCGGAGCAAGAACGGTCAATCGACCTGTTTCGAAAGCAGGAACAAGGAAGAGATGATACTGCGTTTTCCTCTCCAATGCTCGATGGCACAATATGCGCGACACACCTGCTTCGGGATGTTTCTCCAAAAACTGTTCGATCTCGCTATCCACATTCGTCGTCACTTGTACGTGAGCGTACAAATGCTGCTCGCCTAAACGAGGGAACAACTCGCCATAATGCGCATCATTCTGTGGGGTTAGCACCAGTACGGGATTACCCTCTTGGTTCTTTTCAAGTTTATATTCACCCTCTTTGCAGGCCAGCAGCACCATCCATGGGCGCAATCTGCCTTCGTTGTCTTTAACAGGCGTATACCGCCAAGGGATATCTTCTTCGTAAAATTCCACGTAGGCCATGTTGGTAAACGACACACCTGCGCTGCCATCGGCAGGAACCACTTGGCAGATGGCCTTCTCATCGATGGCCTTCACTTGTTCTGGACCTGCGATGAAGAAGCTACGGCTTATCATTCTCTCGCCACGGCCACCATTGTTTGGCAGTTCTGTGCTCAGTTTTGTCGACACATTGAGTGTAGAGCGTAGTGCTCCGCCCTTCTCATCACCCTTTAACGAGTCGGTTTCATTGGCATAGTGCCCTAGTCCTCGCCTAAAATTCGGCAAGACATATACTTTATTACCTGTTGTCATAGCACTTATAATTTGTCGATGAGGTTAGATTGGTCTACTGAATTACGCGATTTTCTTTGGTCTAAGATCTTCACGTAGCGTTGAAAAGACGATTTATCTCTGCGTTCGAAAGCCGACGACACCATTTTAGGAGCAGTTACTGGTTGGACTATCACTTCTGCAAGCGATCCAAAATCAATCACTTGATCGCGAATGAACGAGTTGTATGCATGATCGAACTTGGGATCTTTTATTGCCAGAATTCCTTTTAGGTCTGGCAGTTCGGTTATTCTCCGTGGCCATTTCAGTCTACCTAGCACACCTAGTTTTTCATTCACCAAATCCTCCACCTCCTTGGGCGAGAAATAGCCAACAACACTTCCGTCGCCCTTTACTGCCAAGCCGTCTTCACAAAGCTGAACGTTGCTCAACAGGTCAGAGTCTTTTATCACCAACTTCTCAAAAGCAGCGGCATGTCGCCACACGGATGGTTTATGGCGAATGTTCGTCATCTCTTTCTCCGTACCTTGTGTCAGCCGTTCTATATTATTCTTTCCAATGAAGGCTTTCACAGGAATGCCAGCCAGTTTCATTTTGGGTTTGGGGGTAAACTCAATGTCTTTGCCTTCTATCTTGTCTATGCGCTCTATCTTTTTGTCTACGCCATTGTTAAGTTCTATTTTACGGGTTCGAAACGCCTTATCGTCGCGCACCTTCTCAGCGTATGAAACGACAACCCCCTTCTTTTTCCATGTCTCGTATTTTATACTGTTCTCCATCACCCTTTTACTATTTTCGTCAAATGCGGGATGTCCCTCGTTCATGCCATCAATCGTAAAGCCGCTGTTGCATTTAATGTACGATGGCGCTTTAATCTTATCATCTACCGAGAGTTCGCGATAAAGCGAAGGTGCAAAATCGTTTTGCTCGTCAACAAATCCCTTTCCGCGTTTAAACTCGCACTGTTCTGGGTTAGCGTTCGATCCAAAGCTCACCTGCTGCACTTCAAGACTTACACAGTCGATGGGCAGTGCGTCGTTGCATTTCTCCATCTTGTCAAGTGCAAGTAGATTGTTGCTCTCGTGTACGGTTTTCATCGGCACAGCGGTCTGGTTGAAGGTGATCTTACCTGTGGGTTGCAACACTTGCAGGCTCTCGTCGTCGTTCTTCTGATCAACAAACCTTACAAGATTGTCTACCATATCGGTGTTGGTTATCAACCAATTGCTTGCCTTTTCGTATTCTGCTTCCAACAAAGGCCACACCTCGATAGTCTTTGCCTCAATCGGATCGGCATTCTTTCCCCATGTCAGGCTGAAGTCTACATTTATCTTGAAGATAATGCGGAACGAAGCCTTGCCCTTTATCTTCCATGGTGCAGGACCCTCCACTTCGAGCGACAAGTGTACGCTTGCAACATTCCAACTGCCCACACGCACGCTCATACCTGCAACCGCTGTGAATACGAAGCGGAAAGGATCGAACTGGAACAGGGCATCGAAACCCGCATAGCCATGTAAACCGAATCGCTTCCAACCTACGTTAATGTCCAGCCGCGCACCTATTTGGAAGGTGTTACTGGTAATGGCAAGATAGCTTTCTAATGACATGCGCACGATCTTATAGTCTAGCTTCACGGCCATGCGCTTCATGTTACTCACCATAAGACCTGGTTCGGGCTTATAGGCGGGATGGAAACCACCAACAGAAAGCAAGAAACCCTTGTTCGGACCACCCCAGTTAAGGCGGAAGGCCATTTCTCCTTCAAGCGTCAGACCCACAATCTGCGAGTCTACAAGGGCTGCATCGAACCACATTCCCTCTTCAAACCTTATGCCACCAGCGAAGAACACGTTGATGCGGATAATCTTATCGAGTTTCGGTAACGACACTTTCAGTCCGCCAACGATGAGTATTTCGGTGGGCGACGGCAACTGCAACAGCAATCCAAAGTCGCATTTTAAAATGGGTTCGTAGCTTATCTGGGCCAGCAAACCAAAGAAGAACTGCCCTTTCTTGGCTGGGAACAGGGTCATAACCGAAGCCTTCATCTCGGCCAGATGGTTCGAAAGGTTCTCTACGAAGAACACGCTTCCAAGCGTTCCTTGGCGCACACTCTGCACCATTCCTTCGCGACTGATTTCCCTGTTCAAGCCCAAACAACCGCCAACGCCCGTAAGACTGAATCCCAAACCTAAGGGGATGCCAGGCGTAAAACGTGTGCTGATGAGCACCACAAGACTAAAATCGTGGCCAGGTTTCGAGCCTGTGTCGCACAAGACAAAGCCCGACACGGCAAAGAGCTTAACGATATTGAGCTCTACCGCACCGAAAAACTCGCCCGTCTCTTTATTTATCGAGATTATTCCACCACCTTTCACGGCAGCGTTATCAATGGTTATGCCTAGACCTGTGGGCAAAGCAAGCTGTGCCGACAAGTCCCAGTCGCCTACACTTCCGTCTGGTTTACGGTAATTAACGTCAAGTCCTACGCCCAAATCTTCTAACGCCATGGTCACCACGCTAGCGAAGTTTATCTGGAACGTACTCTTTACGTTCAGCGCTAGCGTGCCGGCAACTTCGGGTTTTGGACCAAAGTCGATGTCGAAGTGGTTGAAACGCACTGGCCCTAACGTCTTACCGTTAAGGTCGAACCTTAATTTTAGGCGTGCATTGCCACCAAAGTCGAGCCCCTCTTGCAGGTCGAACCACAGATAAGTGTCGAAATCCATCGTGAAATCGTCTTTCAAAAATGTTTTCAACAGTTCCACCTCACTAAGCTTCAGCACCACCTTTGCGCCCTTTATGGCACCTAGATAGCCAAACATCAACTTGTTGCTTTCGTGCGTTTTGGGTGCTATGCTAAGGCCAGTTCCGCCAATGGCCTCACTGCAAGTGTTGGCATAGCCCAGATATAGCAGCTGCGGATAGTTGTCGATGCTTGCTGCGAGATACTTGGTATCAAACAGTTTCAAAGACGGAGCATCTGCATTGCGGGCAAATTTGGCAACAAACATAGCGCAAATCTTATCCCATTTGGTAACATTATTTACCTTCCATCCTTTGGTCACATTAAATCCAAATCCGCTTTGCAGGGCATCTATGGTATCTTTGTCTATTGCTCCTACCTCCACCCTACCTGCTTGCAGTTGCGCTTGCAAAGCTAGCGTATGGTTCTTGCCTAACTTAAACGTAGCAGCAAGGTCGCCTTTGAGCATGACGTGGAAGAATATGGCGGGCAGTTTTTCCTCTTTATCTTCGCCCACAAAGGTGCAAAGCTGCACCAATAGCGAAGTATCTAAGCTAGCCGTTTTATTTGCATTAGCTGCTTTCACGTCGGTTAGATTTACCAAAGTGGCCAAAAGGAACTTACTTTCCAGGTCGTATTGGTAGTCTATATTGCGTACATATTGTGTAAAGTCGTTGTCGGGGATACTGGGCAGCACGTCGTCGATGTACTTGTGCACCTCGTTAGGCAACCCTTTATACAAGCTCATAACAAGGGTAAAGATGTCTTTATACCCCATAGGCGACGTAGCAAACACGATGGTGGCATCTACAACCTTACCAAACCATACAACGTATGCCTCTGGAATATCCACGTTTATCGTTACGCCCGTTTTCTCGTTGATAAACTTCAACACCCTTTGACCCGTGTCTTTGGCCTCTTTCAGCGCCGTTAACGCTTGTGCTTCCAAAAGCTTCTCCGCAACACTCACGCCTTCCGTAACAAGGTCTACCACCTCGCCAGCCGTTTTCTTGGCATCGCTTGCCAAGTTCATGGCGTCCTTCACCATGCCGTCGAGTCCCTTTACCACCTGTTGCAACCGCTGTCTGATAATCAGGCGCAGCGTGCTCGTTACCGTTGCGGTAATCTCGCGCACGTAAGGCATAAATATTTTTTGCTTTACACGCTGCCAAATGGCCTCGGCTAGGTCTTTGGCAAATCGGTCAATATCGTCCGCTTTGATGTCAGGAATTTGCGCCTTACAGTTTCCCACAATTGTATCGACGCATTGGCGGAAGCCCATATAATAGCGTTCAGGATTGGGTACAATCACTTCGTTGGCCGCCTTGGTAACGATGTTTACGTAATCGGTTAGACTTAGCTCGCTCTTTATTTGCGAAAGCTTTTTCTCCATGTTGCCCGAGAGCTGCTTAACAGTATGTGGCGACAACAGCGTAGCAAGGTTATTGGTTTGCACACCTGTGCCAATGCCATCGACAGAAATTGTATTGAGGTCTTTTCTCAATTCTGCTTTAAGCTGCATAAGGGCCGTTTTCAGTCTGTTTTCCCATGCGCGCTTACTTAATGCCTTATGCATGTGGGTGTACACACCGCTTCCCCATGCCCTTATTTCGGTGTTGGCAGCCTTCGCAAGCTTATCAGCCACCGACTCGGGATTAGGCACTTGCCATTTTTTCAGCACGTCTTTAACGGCGCCAACCAGCACTTCGTCAAACAATTCCTTCTCTGCTGGCGACACCTTTACCTTAGGCACATGCCTCAATACGGCCTTGCGTGCCTCCTTAACCTCGTCTTTCGCACCTTTCCAAGCGTTGTTTGCAGCCTCGGTAAGCAATGCCTCCAGGTCTTTTTCAAAACGTGCACCTTTGTCGTAAGCAGCACTCAACTCGTTGCCCACGATGTTCAGTGCCGTGTCTAAGCAAGCTATGGCCTCTTCCACCATCGCGTCCATGTCGCGCTGCATGGTCTCGGCCAATTCGCGTAACATGTCGATAATCTTACGTATGGTGGTGATGATGGGTCGTATCTTGTTCCACAGCTCTTTCTTTGCTTCGCCCACCGTAGTCAGAACCTTTTCGGCAAGATTGCGAACCAATGTTTCGAGCATGCTGCGAAGCGAAGCGAAGTCGGGGATATCGGGGTTAAACTGCCGCGCCAAGTCCATTACTTTCGACACTAGAGCTTGTGCGTCGTCAATGTTTTCAATGGGATAAAGGCGCTTCAGATAATCTAAGGGGTGCGCAAAAAGGTCGTCTAGCACATCCCATTTTATCTCCACCACCTCGATGGGATAGGTAAGCTCCGTTAAGTCTGCAAGCTTGTCTATTTCTTTTCCAACACCCGCTTGCACATCGCGCACAAAACTTAGCATGCTGAATTGCGAAAGGTTGAGCAAATCGGTAGAGAAGCTAAGGTCTCCACCCAGCAATTCAGACATTTTCTTGGTTTTCTCGTTAACGGCCTCTATACCCTCACGGCCCATTTCTTCGGCCTTTTTCAGTTTCCCGTCTGCTGCCGTTGCAGCTTTGGCTATTTCTTCGGTAACTGTGTTTATGCCTTTTTGGGCATTGTTAAGGGCGTTTACCAATCGCTTAGGAACATGCAACTCAATGGTTTTAGGACCAATGATGCCTAAGAAGCTTAGTATGGCATATGTTTTAGACAATCCATCCGAAAGAGTTTGATAGATGTTGTCGTTAGGTTTCATGTCGTTAAGGGCCTTCCTTGCCTCGTTCGACAGCTGCGCATACAGGTCTTCCACCTCTCTTTGCACATCACCAAACAGTGCCTGTGCCATACTTTGTGCTTCGTTACCTAAACTGTTGATTTGGCTTTCAATGTTTTTCCTCGCCTCATCAAGACCTTTCCCTGCGTCTGTAACAATGCCGCTGGCCTTCATGCGCACAAAAGCGATCTCGTCTGCAAACACCGCACGGGCGTTTTTAAGCAAAACAATGAGCACATGGTCGAACACACGGCCTGCAAAGCCTTTGAGATCGAAGTCTTTAATAACTTTTTCCGCTGGCTCTGCATTATCGTTAAACACTTCGGCAATAGTCTTTGCTTCAAACGCTTTCACAGAATCAAGCAATTTCTTTACCGACTTAAACAACTCTCCACCTGTTTGCATAAGACCGAAGAGGTCGCCTGCCGACGATCCTGCAGCCGTCTTACAAGCGCCCACAAGCGCGTCTACGGCTTCGAGCATGTTCGTAACAAGACCCCTAATCTGCTCCACGCCCTCCTTATTAGCCAACTCAAATCCCAAGCGGGCAAAGATGCCATTGATAATATTGGTTTGTAGCGCAAACAACTCGCTGGACGAGGAGATCTTATCAAAGCATGTTTTAAGGCCGGTTTGATTTTTTTGCTTGGCTTCAAAATCGTCAATAGCCGTGCGAACACATACGAACTCACTCTCAAGATCGGCCAGCAACGCATCGCGGGTCTTCTCAAGCAAACTAATAATTTTCGTCATTGCCAAGTTGGCATTGGATTTTCCTGTATCACTCATCTTTCGTCTAGATTAGCGTTATCGATTTATGGTCGCTCCAAGAGGCCGCTGCTCTCAGGTTATACATACTGCTGCGCCATGTCCTTTCTTATGAAAAGGAAACTACAACTTCACGTTGTTGGCTGCTGCGTTTTTGCCATAGGCATAAACGACTTTAGCCGCAAAGCGGCAAACAGAATGTAGATTTGGCGTTTTGGAAATGGCCATAATAAAGTTTTCAAAATGCGTTTGAGAACTCCTGTCAATACGTATTGCCCTCACTATGGCTTCGTTCAACATGGAGTGTTGTGCCGCTGGCTATCCTGCGGATGTAATAACGTCCGTTCCCTTGCGTTCGGCCCGACGGCCTATACAACAATAGGAACGCCTTGGCGTTCATGTATAAAGATAATGTATGCTCGTTTGATAGAAAAGCTATACCTGTGGCAAATTTAAGAAAAATATCCTTTCGTTTATTGTTTTAAGCGGTAAAAAATGTTAATCACAAGTTCATCTCGACTCTTTTAGTTATTAAGCCTTAATTAAACACCACCCACAACTAAACGCGCAACGTATGAAAAACTTACCACGCTGTATATGGCGGGAATATCAAAAAATAATGATAACTTTGCGTGTAGAATTCAATTTATAGAAAACAATGCAGATGATAACCTGCAAAAATAGGGATAATAAAGTATGAAAAAGAATGTCGGGCCCAAGCTGGCCTTATATCCCGCACCGGTAACCGTTGTGGGAACACTCAAAGAAGACGCCAAACCAAACTGGATACTCATTGCCCACATGGGCATATTGAGCCAAAACAAGTTGTCGCTTAGCATCCACGCGAGCCATTACAGCACGGCACTGATACGTAAGACAAGTAAACTTTCTGTCAACATCGTTGATGAAGCGATGCTTCCCGCAGCCGATTATACGGGCATCGTTAGTGCGAATAAGACCGACAAGTCTGCCGTTTTCGACTACGAGATGGGGGCGAACGGCACGCCCATCGTCAATGCCAGTCCGCTGGCTATGGAGTGCGAAGTGTTTGATGTCTACGAGGCCGACGGCTATGTAAATTTCTTCTGCACCATCGTCAACACCTATGTTGAAGACGAAATGCTTGACGAGAAGGGCCAAATTAACTACGAACGCCTTAAACCAGTGCTCTTCGAGATGCCTACCCACAAGTATTTGGCTACGGGAAAGGTGCTGGGTGATGCCGTAAAGATGGGACGAACGTTCAAGGGAGAATAACCCCCAGCGGTGCGTTTTACGGTTGGTCGTCATGCTACAAGCTAGCTTGTAGTGTGGCTACAAAAGGTCTGTAGTGTCACTACAAAGCAGTTGTAGCGGCACTACAAAGCACTTGTAGCGTGACTACAACTCGTTTGTAGCCGCCGTACAAGACGTCTTGTACGGCATATCCACTAAAAAATGCCGCTGCGAAAGGTGTTTTTTCGGGGTCAAGGGGCTGAAACACGGAAACCTCTAACGTCGTTTTTTATATTGCCAAAAAGACTTTTGGGCGGGTTTGCCCTTATGTGTTTGGCTTGCCGAAAAACGGAAAGCCGAAGGGCGGATGTGGCAAGGCGACTATCAACCAATATCCACCCAACCACGTAAAATACCTTAAAAAAACAGCGCGTTTATCATATTTTGCACAATAAAGCGAACAAAAGGCAGTTTATTTGAGGAATTCTCACTAAATTTGCAGCTAAAATTAATTCAAAAGCGGAATGAAAAAAATGCGATGGTCTCTCGCTTTGCTGTTCTCGGCGGGTTTTGTGTTTGCATCTTGTCTCAAAGACGATAGCAGGGACATCACCTATTACGACGATACGGCAATTACGGCTTTCACTCTTGGGAAACTAAGCCTGAGGGTGGATTCAACCACTAAAGACGGCAAGAAAGACAGTGTCTACCATAGAAAACTCGATGCCAAGAACTACGTTTTTTACATCGACCAGATAAACAAGCGGGTGTATAACCTCGACTCGCTGCCATATGGCGTGAACCAGAAGAAAATCGTTGGAACGTTCTCTACAAGAAACGGGGGCGTGGTTGCACTGAAAAGCCTCACCAGCGATTCCATAACGTACTACAAAAACGGGAAAGACTCGGTGGACTTTACCTCTGAGCGCACTTTCGTTGTATACAGCAACTCGCAAAAGTACTCGCAAAAATACACCGTAGACGTACGTGTGCACAAGCAAAAGCCCAACGACTTTAAGTGGAATCAACTGACCACGGTTTCTGCTTTCGCATCTTTGCAGGGCTTACGCGTTGTAAACGCCGGCTCGATGGTACTGGTTTTCGGTTCTAATGGTAGTGGAACGGTGGCTTACGGCTCGTCTATCACAGACGGGAAGTCGTGGACCAAGCTCTCGCCAACGTTCTCGTCCGATGCCAGCGCATGGAAAAACGCCGTTAGTTTCAATGGCGTGGCATACGTGATGAGTGGAAACAGGGTGTGGCAGTCCAGCAACGGCACAACCTGGACCGACTTTGGCGTAAATGCCGCAGGCATGTCGCAACTTGTTGGAGCATCCAACGCAGGGCTGCATCTGCTCAAAGGGGCTAGCAGCCTATACTTGGCTAAGGCTGGAACGTCAGAACCTGTGCTTGAAGCGTTGGCTTCGAACGCTGCATATATGCCGCAGCAAGACTTCAACATGGTCGTTTGGAACCACTCGGTAAGCGATAAAACCGAACAAGTGGTGCTTCTAGGCAATCGCACTAGTGGCGCTCATCCCACTGATGCAGCACCTGTTGTGTGGGGAAAGGTGAACGAATACGGCCAAGCAAGCTCTACCCAAAAGTGGGTTTACTACAATAGCTTGGAGGCAGAACACCGACTTCCGCGCATGTCTAACCTGCAAGTGGTGGCCCATGGTCCTGTTCTCTTAGCCGTTGGCGGTGCAGGAATGGGCGCAAGCAGCAGTGAACAGGCATTGAAAAACGTGTATGTAAGTGCCGATGGCGGACTGTCGTGGAACACCAACCGTATCTATACAATGCCCACCGACATATCAACAGGCACCACCCACTTTGCCATGGGTGCGGATAAGGACAACCACATTTGGCTGGTTTGTGCCGGAACGGGAAAGGTTTGGCGCGTACGCAAGAACAGCGTAGGCTGGACCAATAACTAAAAATGCGACAAACGCGGGCGTGATTGCAATTCGAAAAAGCCTCGCGCGCGTACATCTATATAATAAGGTGAAGAGAAACTGGCTCGCAACGCTGCTGCTCGTCGCGCTCCCCTACGGAGCGATGGCGCAGGAAGACCCCCTCTATCGCATGGAGGCGGGTGGCACGCTAGGGTTGGTTACCTATTTGGGCGACTTCAATGGGGGTATCTTCCGTGGGGCGCAACCCATGGGTGGACTGGTTCTGCGACGAGTGATAAACCCCTATATGGACCTGCGGCTAGCTGGCTTTGCAGGCAAAATAAAAGGTTCGTCGCAAAACAACGACACCTATTACCCCGCATACGCGGCATCGCCCTACCACTTTAACCGCCGCCTAGTGGACGTGAGCGTGGCCTACGAATACAACTTCTGGCCATACGGCACAGGTCGCGACTATCGCGGTGCACAACCCCTTACGCCCTATATCGTGGGCGGATTGGGGTTAACCCACGTTAGCGGTGGCGAAAAAAACGTGGCCACGGCCAACCTTTTCTTAGGTGTGGGCGTGAAATACAAATTGACCGACAGGCTGAACCTTGGGCTGGAGTGGGCCATGCACTTTGCCATGAGCGACAAGTTGGACGGCGTAGCCGACCCCTATACAGTGGGTAGCCTGGGCATGTTCAAAAACAAAGACGGCTATTCGGCCATCTCGTTGTCGCTCACATATAGCTTCATGCCCAAATGCAGAACCTGTAACAAAGACGATTAATGGAACAAGAACTCGACATCAAACGCATACCCAGACACATTGCCATCATTATGGACGGCAACGGAAGATGGGCAAAGGAACGCGGAAAGGAAAGAAGCTTCGGTCATCAAGCCGGCGTGGACACCGTGAGACGCATCACTTCGGAGTGCGTGCGACTAGGAGTAAAATTCCTAACGCTATACACTTTCTCCACAGAAAACTGGAGTAGGCCCGAAACGGAGATTGCCGCGCTGATGGGTTTGGTGCTTTCTTCACTCGAAGACGAGATCTTCATGAAGAACAACGTACGATTCCAGGTGGTGGGCGACATAGAACGTCTGCCGCAATCGGTGCAAGACAAACTGCGCGAAACCATGGAACACACAGCCCGCAACACGGCCATGACCATGGTGGTGGCACTTAGCTACTCGTCGCGATGGGAACTGACGCGCGCCGCGCAAAGCATCGCACGCGACGTGAAAGAAGGAACACTGCAGCCCGAAGACATCACCGAGGAGCTGATGAACCAACGGTTGGAGACCGCTTTCATGCCCGACCCCGAGCTACTGATACGCACGGGCGGCGAACTGCGCATCTCTAACTACATGCTTTGGCAGATAGCTTACTCGGAACTGTACTTCTGCGACACCTATTGGCCCGACTTCAACGAGGTCGACTTGCATCAAGCCATCGCCAGCTATCAAGCTCGGCAAAGACGATTTGGCAAAACGGGCGTGCAAGTGGAAAGCGAAGCCTGAACCCGCAGGCTGAAGATGATTGACTCATAACGATAGAAAACAACCCAAAGATGAAGATATTACACAAGGTTTTTCCTGTTATCGCCCTCTGCTTGTGCACGCTTAACGCCGCTGCACAGGGCAAAATCGTGTACCCCGACATATCATACGCCGGTACACCCAAGACATTGGTGCTGGGTGGCATCAACGTTTCGGGTATCGAAGGCTATGAAGACTATATGCTGGCTGGCATCTCCGGATTGAGCGTGGGACAGGAAATAACCGTTCCGGGCAACGACATCACCGACGCCGTGAAACGTTATTGGCGACACGGACTATTCTCTAACGTTGTGATTTCTGCCGACTCGATCGTTGGCGACAAGATTTACCTGCACGTAAGCTTGGCCATGCGCCCACGCGTATCGGTTATCAACTACGTAGGACTGAAAAAGTCGGAGCGCGAAGACATGGAAAACAAGCTGGGTCTGCTTAAAGGGGCACAGATAACCCCCAACATGATAGACCGCGCTAAAATCTTGGCTAAGCGATATTTCGATGACAAGGGCTTTAAGAATGCCGACATCGAGGTGCGCCAACGCGACGACGTGAGCAACAAAAATCAGGTTATACTCGATATTATCATCGACAAGAAAGAGAAGATGAAGGTGCGAAACATCTTCATCGAGGGTAACGCACAGCTGCCTAGCAACAAGATTAAGGGCGGACTCTTGCGTAAGGGCGCATTCGCCAAAACCCACGAAGCGGGTAAGCTTTCATCGCTGTTCAAGGCCAAGAAGTTTACCAACGAACGCTGGGCTGCCGATAAGAAAAAGCTTATCGAGAAATATAACGAGCTTGGTTTTCGCGATGCAACCATCGTGGAAGACAGCGTATGGAACGCCGACGACAAGCACGTGAACATCCTTGTAAAGGTGGATGAGGGTAAGAAATACTACCTGCGTAACGTCACTTGGGTTGGAAACACCGTCTATTCTACCGACTATCTTAACGCACTTCTTGGCATGAAGAAGGGCGATGTGTACGATCAGAAGCTGATGAACAAGCGCCTAACGGAAGACGAAGACGCAGTGGGCAACCAATATTGGAACCATGGCTACTTGTTCTATAACCTGCAACCAACAGAAATAAACATCGTAGGCGACTCCATCGACCTCGAAATGCGCATCATAGAAGGTCAGCAGGCACACATCAGCAAGGTGCGTATCAACGGTAACGACCGACTTTACGAGAACGTGGTGCGCCGTGAATTGCGTACCAAACCAGGTGATCTCTTCTCGAAAGAGGCATTGCAACGCTCGGCACGCGAATTGGCCTCGATGGGCCATTTCGACCCCGAGAAGGTTTCTCCAGACGTTCGCGCCAATCACGATGATGGTACCGTGGACATCAATTGGAACCTCGAGCAGAAGAGTAACGACCAAATTGAGTTCTCATTAGGTTGGGGACAGACGGGCGTTATCGGTAAAATCGGACTCAAACTCAACAACTTCTCCATGCGCAACCTCTTCGGCAAGAACAAGGAACGCCGTGGAATATTGCCCATTGGCGATGGTGAGACCCTGGCTCTAGGTGCACAAACCAACGGTAAGTACTATCAATCGTACAATGCCAGCTACTCCACAGCTTGGTTTGGAGGCAAACGCCCGCTGCAATTCAACGTCAGTGTGTTCTACTCGAAGCAAACAGGCGTGAACAGCAACTATTATAACAACAACTATTACAACGCTTACAACAACTATAGGTATGGCTACGGAAGTAGCTACTACAATAGTTACGAGAACTATTACGACCCCAAGCAGTACATACAGATGCTTGGAGCAACTGTAGGATGGGGTAAAAGGCTTCGCTGGCCCGATGATTACTTCGTGCTTTCGATGGACCTTTCGTACACGCGATATATGTTGAAGAATTGGCGCTACTTCATTATGAGCAACGGTAACGCCAACAACATCAATCTTGGGCTTACCCTTAGCCGCAGCTCTACTGACAACCCGATGTTCCCCCGCAGAGGTTCGGAGTTCATGGCATCAGTTAGCGTTACGCCACCTTGGTCTAAATGGGACGGCAAAGACTATCGCAACTTGGCCAACGATCCGAAATCGCCCACCTTCTCACAAGAACAGCAGGAGAAATATCGTTGGGTTGAATACCACAAATGGAAGTTCAAGTCGAAAACTTACACGGCTCTTTCGGGCGGACAAAAGTGTTTCGTGCTGATGTCGCGTATCGAATTCGGTCTGCTGGGTTCGTACAACAGCTATAAAAAGTCGCCTTTCGAAACCTATTATATGGGTGGAGACGGTATGAGCGGCTACTCAACGGGCTATGCCGAAGAAACTATCGGCTTACGCGGATACGAGAACGGTTCGCTCACTCCATACGGCGCCGAGGGTTATGCCTACACACGTATGGCACTCGAATTGCGTTATCCCTTCATGCTGGGTAACACCACGATCTATGGTTTGGGCTTTGTTGAAGGCGGTAATGCATGGACCGACACCCGCAAGTTCAATCCTCTGCAAATCAAACGCAGTGCTGGCTTGGGTGTTCGTATCTTCCTCCCCATGGTGGGACTTATGGGTATCGACTGGGCTTACGGCTTCGACAAGGTGTATGGCACCAAAGGTGGCAGTCAATTCCACTTCATTTTGGGACAAGAGTTCTAAACCTTTCGCATCCGAAAGCGTCTAAATCATAATGGGGAACATGGCTCGGCCAAGACCAATTGGCCAGCCTTCACCCTTTTTGCTGACAATAACAAATAAAAGAGGAGAGCTTATGAAGAAACTGATCATCACCTGCATGGTGGCCATGGTGTCGCTAGCAGCTAACGCGCAGAAGTTCGCGCTCATCGACATGGAATACATTATGAAGAACATTCCTGCCTACGAGCGTGCCAACGAGCAGCTCAATCAGGTGTCGAAAAAGTGGCAAGCAGAGGTTGAGGCACTATCGAACGAGGCCGCAACGATGTATAA
>ERZ773010.353-NODE-353-length-33389-cov-3.753825_pt1 | contig 33389 bp, 30 predicted proteins | sample MGYA00580842_ERZ773010 | MGnify/ENA primary metagenome ERZ773010 (study PRJEB29015, sample SAMEA2737982) | human oral metagenome | biome: human oral; feature: human-associated habitat; material: dental | place: China | collected 2107 ... | reverse complement strand
GCTATTTTACCTATATTAGTAACAAGTGCAGAAGTTAACAATACTATCGTTGGTTCTATAGGAACAAGATTAATTTCAATATTTAAGAAGCACTGCAATAAAAAACTACAGAATACTCAAAGGCTTATCAACATCTTATGCTGTAAGAGTATTGAAAAAGAGGACTTCCTTAAACATTTGAAACACGGGGATGGTATAAAGTCATTCCAAAAAAGTATCAGAAATTGGACCATAAATACTTCCGAGTTTAATCTAATATATAATTATTTTCTGCTTCTAAAATCAAATTTTATAATTGAAAGATTAAATAACGAGTTAGCAATTTTCTACCATACATGTGACTACATTGCCCCTATGAGAGCTGAGGCTGGTAGGTTTTATAGAATCCAAGGGCTTCAAGTTCAGTCTGTTGATCCAAGTGGTAGCAATCTTCTAGAATTTATAGCCTCGCTAACCCATAAAGAAAAAATAAGTTATGATGATTTTGTAAAAGATATTCTTGGAATAACAGTTGATGTTCCTATGGAGTCGGGCATGAAAAGCCTAAGAATTAAAAATTCTAATGGACACTTTAACATTGCGGATGTTGGTTATGGCTATTCTCAGGTTCTACCTGTAATTACAAAATTGTGGCATACAGCTTATATGACATCTAATCAAAAAGATTATTTTTTCAGATATAAATTTAGAGAATCTGTTAAAACAACTATTCTTATGGAGCAACCAGAGTTACATTTGCATCCAGCAATGCAAGCAAAAATTGCTGATACCTTAATAAAGACAATAGATGAAACTCGTGAGGCTAATCAATGCGCCATATTAGTAGTTGAAACACACAGTCAAGCGTTAATCAATAGGATAGGCAGAAGGATAAGGGAAGGAAAATTAGGCGTTGATGATGTGAATATCTTGTTATTTCAGAAAGATGATAATATGCAAAATTCTATTATTAAACAAATATCATACACGAATGAAGGCCAACTCCGTGATTGGCCATATGGCTTTTTTGATCCTTTAGATTAATTAATATGCTTTTTTATTTAACAGATTCTCTTATAGTCGCCCAAACAGATACTACCTATAAGAATATATATAAAGCTATTCAGAATATATCATTGCAAGTGATTGATAGTAGACACCTATTAACTGGTGATTTTAAGGTTATTGAACATTTTAGAACTGTATTCAAAGAAAATCCTATTATAGGGCCTTTATTCAATGACCTATATCAGAATTTTTCTACAAAAGGTGTTCCTGAGCAATTAACTTTTTATATAGAAGTCGTTTTAAAGAATCCTACAAAAAGAACAGAAGGAACTAAAACAATATGTCAGAAATCATACTCACATTTTCTTACATTAGATCACATATTGGAAGCAAGGATAGTTTGCGAAGATTTATATGACGCAGAGTTTTATAAATATATTCTATCTTGGTTTATACAAACGAAAGGATGCAATTGCTCATTTGCATTTCATAATCAAGGAGGAGGTGGTGTTAATATTTCTCGCACAGTAAAAGAGGAATTGTCAAAAAAACACATAACACTTTGTATTGTAGACACAGATAAGAAGTATGAATCATGCCCTTATGACCTAAATGGAACTTACGGAAAATGCCTCTCAGTAGGCCTGACAGCAGATGAATATAAATTGTTGCCTATAGAAGTTCACGAAGTAGAAAATCTTGTTCCTCTTAATTTCATAGATATCGCTTTTCCTCTTTATACAAAAAAGAATGCAAATGACCAAAGACACAAAAAGCACTTTGATTATCTAAAAAAAGATGCAGAGAATCTCTTACCTTTTTTTGATTATAAAAAAGGAATAAGGAAAGATGAACTTTTTGAAAAAAATAGTGAGTATAGGAATTTTGCAAAAAAATGCTATATCCTAAATGATGAGAAAATAAAAGAAGAAGAAGATTTTGATACTTATGTCGATCGTTTAGATAGTAAAGAGGTTTATCCAAATTTAATTGGAGGAACAGGAACAATTAAGATGGCATTGGATTTAATAAATGGTAGCAGTTGTCCACAACCAAATTTATTGACATTCCAAAATGATAATTGGATGAAAATAGGACAAACCATGTTGGATTGGTGTATTTCTCGAGACACTGAATCTATTCATTGATAAGAAATATCTTCGAGAAGATAACATCCTAGATGATTTCTAATCAATACTACTCAAATTGAGGAAACATTTTTGTACCATAAGAATGTAATACACTGATAATCAGTATAAGATAAGTTTGAGGAAGTGAAGCAATAAACAAACATAACGCCTCAATAGCCCACAAAAGCTATTGAGGCATTATATGTTTGCCTATCTTTTACACATCTCTCCTACTATTGAAAAGCCCTTTATCTTCACCCGAAATCACACTACATAATCAAAAACCACAAACACTCCTCAATAGCAACAACACCCACTTTTCTCCCCCTCATTCTCAAAAAACATCCCATCTATGCACCATACTAGCGCAAACTTTCCTATATTTGCATATTGGTACGCACAATCATCATATACTAACGAATGATGGACGGGTGCGACACAACCATCAAACAATCAGGCTATGGCTACGGCAATCATCCTTTTGCACCTCGTAAGCGTGTTCACGTTCATCCTCGCTGGCATCCGAATGAAAGTCTAAGCCCCATAAGCGCATCAATTAACGAACCCCACAAGTTCACCAACTAACAAACCCAAACACTCACAAACTTAAATACTCACTAACAAACATCATGAAAGTAAACAATCTACTTGCCGCCATGTCCCTATTCCTATGCCTGCCCCTAACGGCTTTGGCGCAGGGAAACAACACGGGTATGGGCGGCGAAGACGACGACACGCCTTCGATTGCCGAACGGGTGCTGAAACTGGAAAAGAAGACCGACGCCTTTAACCTCTACCTCAACTTCGCCGCAGCAGCACGCGCCACCGAACATAACAGCACGTGGAAGGGGACGTTTGTCAACCGACAGTTGCGTTTGGAGATTAAAGGACACGTCACGGATAAGTTCTTCTATCGCCTGCGACAGCACCTTAACAGCGGTTACGAACCGCAAGGCGAAGACAATTTCGCCAAGGCCACCGACATGATGATGGTGGGTTACACCTTCAACCCTAAGTGGGAAGTGCAAGCAGGAAAGATCGGCCAGATATGGGGAGGCTACGAATACGACGAGAACCCACTCTTTATATACCAATACTGCGACTTCGTTGGACACATGGAATGTTTCGTTGCGGGTGCGCAAGTAACGTTCAAGCCCATACCAACCCAAGAGTTTGGCCTGCAAATAACCGACTCGCACAATGGCACTTTCGAGCAAGAGTATGCCAAGGATGCCAAAATGGCTGGCCCGAACTTTGCTACTGACCGCGAACAACTCACGCCCAGCAACATACCCCTCACCTATATCGCCAATTGGAACGGCAATTTCTTCAACGACCGACTACAAACCCGATGGGCATGGGGACTGCAAACGCAGGCCAAAGGTAAATATTCGCGCATGCTTAGTCTTGGTCAAAGGCTCAACTTACCTAAGCTGCAATGGTACATAGACTATTATGGAGCCGTTGACGAACTAGACCGTTTGCGCATCGCATCAGGCGAATTAACCAGTCTGGTAAACAACGAGAAAGACGTATTCTTCGGCAACGTGCACTACAACGCCCTCGTTAGCGAGGCCAATTGGCAGTTTGCACCACGATGCAACTTCAAACTTCGCGGCAGTTACGAAACCACGAGCATTCCCCAATACGAGGCTTTAAAGAACTATCGCAAGTATTACAGCTATGTAGCAAGCCTAGAATACTTCCCCGTAAAAGGGCAAAACCTACGCCTGTTCTTGGCTTACATGGGTCAGAAAGTAGACTACAACCAAGCCTGCGGACTATCCGACTACCACATCAACAAGCTCGAACTGGGCCTGATGTATCGCATAAAATGCTATTGAGGCAGGAGATCATTTAGGAGTTAATTTGAGGAGTTAAGGAGTTAAGAAGTTAAGCCAAATGCTTTGCGATTAACGGCAGGCTTTCCTGCTCATTATCAACTTACACATTAAATATGTTAACTTGTCAACCGAGTTTAGCCAAACATCAGTTAACGAGTTGCCAAGCACACGAGTGTACAAGGAGAACTGCAACTCTGCAACAAGGCATTTGGCTTAACTCCTTAACTCCATAACTCCTTAACTCCTAAAAAGAACTCCTTAACTCCATAACTCCTTAACTTCTAAAACTAAAAAATAATCACCCCGCCCTGCCTTTTTTACGCAAGTTCTTGTTAACTTTGCAACAATGGAGAAACAAGCCGTAAATAACAATTGGAGCGAAAACGTCATCATAGTTGATGCCGACTACGTAGACAACGTGGCATTCAACCTCATCGTTAACTTCGAACGCATCATCGGCCGACGCATTCCGCAGGCCGATTTGGCACGCTGGCTCGACTGCATTGCCCTCGATGGAGGCGTGCGAAACGGCGAAAACAGCCTGCAAGTGGTGATGGTTCATGGCAAGACAAAGACCCAAATGGAAAACTTTGCACCTGCCAACTTTGCCAACGAGCTAAACGGTAAAGCCTTCAAAGACAACTTGGGCGAGTTTGCCATTGGCACATACGCCGTGGAAGACTTGGTAAACGCCACCGACTTTTTTCTCGATGTGGTGCAAACAGTATGTGCCCAGCCCGAAGTTAAGCGCGTGATGGTTGTGCCAAACGCCGAAAACGCCGAACTATACGAGGGCCTTCGCCGACAGATGCACCGCCTAGACGACGACAGCAAGCGCGTAACCGTCTTCGCCATGCAACCCCTTCCCGGTGGAAACTTCCGCCAAGAGATATTGGGTTACTCGCTCATGAATGCCCTCGGCATAAGGAGCGACGAGATAAACGCCCAATAAACACACTGGCGTTCGCACCGAACAGCATCTCCGCAACATCTTGCGGCAACACAAACATAGCAAACAGAAACAACAAAACGATATGGGAAAAGTTCTTATGATTGGCGCAGGTGGCGTTGCTACCGTGGCCGCATTTAAAATCGCACAAAACAAAACGCACTTCGGCGAGTTTATGATTGCCAGTCGCCGAAAGGAAAAGTGCGACGAAATAGTAGATGCCATACATGCCAAAGGCTATGATATGGACATCAAAACGGCACAAGTAGACGCCGACGACATTGAACAATTGAAAGCCCTGTTCAACGACTTTAAGCCCAAACTGGTTATCAACCTGGCCCTACCCTACCAAGATCTCACCATCATGGAGGCTTGTTTGGCCTGCGGTTGCAACTATCTAGACACCGCCAACTACGAACCCAAAGACGAAGCGCACTTCGAATACTCGTGGCAATGGGCCTACAAACAGCGCTTTGAAGAGGCTGGGCTCACCGCCATCTTAGGCTGTGGATTCGACCCAGGCGTAAGTGGCATCTACACGGCATACGCTGCCAAGCACCATTTCGACGAAATTCACTATCTCGACATCGTCGACTGCAACGCCGGAAACCACCACAAGGCCTTTGCAACCAACTTCAATCCAGAGATTAACATACGCGAAATAACCCAAAAAGGCTTGTACTACAAAGACGGAGAGTGGCTCGAAACCGAACCGCTGGCCGTTCATCAGCCCATCACTTACCCCAATATTGGTCCGCGCGAAAGTTACCTGATGCACCACGAAGAGCTTGAAAGCTTGGTGAAAAACTACCCCACCATTCGTCAGGCACGCTTCTGGATGACCTTCGGACAACAATATCTCACCTATCTCGACGTGATACAAAACCTCGGTATGTCGCGTATCGACGAGATAGAATACGAGGCACCGCTAGCCGATGGTTCGGGTAAGCGCGTCAAAGTGAACATCGTTCCCCTGCAATTCCTTAAAGCCGTGCTGCCCAACCCACAAGAATTGGGTGCCAACTACGATGGCGAAACATCCATTGGATGCCGCATTCGTGGCGTAAAAGACGGTAAGGAACTTACTTACTACGTTTACAACAACTGCAAACACCAAGAAGCCTACAAAGAAACGGGTATGCAAGGCGTTAGCTATACCACGGGCGTGCCCGCCATGATTGGTGCAATGATGTTCTTCAAGGGCCTCTGGCGCAAGCCGGGTGTATGGAACGTAGAAGAGTTCGACCCCGATCCATTCATGGAGCAGCTTAACATACAAGGACTACCTTGGCACGAAGAGTTCGGTGGCGACCTTGAATTGTAGTCCTTAAAACACTCCCATCATACCTAAAACAACAACAAATGGCAAAAGAAGAAAGCAAACAACTTTCGCCCGATGAGGCCAAGCTCAAGGCCCTTCAAGCGGCGATGAGCAAGATAGAGAAAGACTTTGGCAAGGGCTCGATAATGAAAATGGGCGACGAGCAGATAGAGAATGTAGAGGTGATACCCACGGGTAGCATCGGCCTAGACGTTGCCTTGGGCGTTGGTGGCTATCCACGCGGCCGCATCATCGAGATATACGGCCCCGAATCGTCGGGTAAAACCACACTTGCCATTCACGCCATTGCCGAAGCGCAAAAGGCTGGCGGCATTGCGGCCTTTATCGATGCCGAGCACGCCTTCGACCGTTTCTATGCTGAAAAGCTTGGCGTAGACGTGGCCAACCTTTGGATTTCGCAACCCGACAACGGCGAACAGGCTCTCGAAATAGCCGATCAGCTTATCCGTTCGTCGGCCATCGACATCCTTGTAATCGACTCCGTGGCTGCCCTTACCCCCAAAAAGGAGATTGAAGGAGACATGGGCGACAACAATGTGGGTTTGCAAGCACGACTGATGAGCCAAGCCCTGCGCAAGCTAACGTCCACCATTAGCAAAACCAACACCACGTGTATCTTCATCAACCAGTTGCGCGAGAAAATCGGCGTGATGTTCGGCAACCCCGAAACAACCACTGGCGGTAACGCATTGAAGTTCTACGCCAGTGTTCGTTTGGATATTCGCAAGGTTACGGGCATTAAAGATGGCGATACCATTGTGGGCAACCAGGTGCGTGTAAAAGTGGTGAAAAACAAGGTTGCACCGCCTTTCCGCAAAACCGAATTCGAAATAACCTTTGGTGAAGGCATATCGAAAGTGGGCGAAATTCTCGACCTTGGCGTTGAATATGAAATCATTAAGAAGAGCGGTTCGTGGTTCTCGTACAACGATGCAAAGCTGGGACAAGGGCGCGACGCCACAAAAGCCCTGCTCAAAGACAACCCCGAACTGTGCGAAGAGCTGGAAGCAAAAATCATGCAAGCCATTAAAGATAAGCAAGACTAGGGTTATCCCCCTACCTTTGCGCGCCCACAATGGCATAAAAAGACATCAAAGCGGAACGGACATCAGCCCGTTCCGCTTTTTATTTTTCCCTTTGCCCACACCCTAGATGGATGCTGTCGCCACCAAACGCAAACATGCTTTTATCCCAAATTGGCCGTTGCCTTTACCTTAAATTGGCCGCTAGAACCTATGCAGGCTTTGTGTCTTGTAGGGCATCTTGTCTGTCTCCTTCAAGGTATGGCGAACTACGTCAAGATAATAAAACAAGCAAGATGCCGACAACCAGGCGAAAGATGTACAGGAAACGAAGGAAACAACCTAAAATAATTGGTAAGCGGTATAACCACCAATTGGGGTTTAAACGTGTGGTAGGGCGCAGAACGGCTTTGCCCATACGGCACACAACATCTTTTCTCCTTAAAAACAGCAGGCCAACACGGCCACCAAGACATTCCCCACTTGCAACGAATGCTGCCATAGCCCATCTGCGTGCCCTTATCGCTTATCCCATGCAAGGTCCGAACAGGGCGCACATCTTCAATAAACAGCTAAAAGGCGGACCCCACGCCATCGTGCGGTCCGCCTTTTGTCAATCTAGGCGGTGGTCCAACAACAGTCGTCTCACCTAACTTTATTAAAGTATAGTGTCATCAGTCCATTTTGGGTGTTCTCTCTGTAAATCAACCGTTGGTTGTTATTTTCGAAGTTCATGTCGAACGTAACGTGTTCTCCACTATCGCTAACGCCAGAATATCTCCCCCCTTCATTCTTCCAGGTAAAGTTCGTTGTTGTCTTAACGCACCTGCCGTTCTCTGGGTAATCCAAATATATGGTAAGCCCCAGCACACTGGCCACAACAGAGCCAGACAAACATTCACCAGGCTTCACCTGCACCACCGTTTTGCCCACGCTTGCCTTAGTTAACTGCCAATAACCAACAAGGGGATCTAGATAACTATAGTCAACTCCCTTTTTATGCAGCACTTGTATCTCGTCTCCGTATAAGCCGTTCTTCCAGCTAAATATTAGTTCCTTGCCTATCATGCGATAGTTAATGGAGGTTCTCTTGCCCCTATCGGTAGGCGAGTCTGCAGCAACAACCATATCAAACACGCCATTATTGGCGGTGTATTCGTAATATATGGACTTAAGCTTGCAAGTACCATCCCTGCCATCATACCAATCGAAATGTATTCTGTTTCCGGATATGCGCCATACCGATTTCTGGGAACATTGGTTGGAGGGAAACCACCTATATCCCTTGTTACTGCTATTGTTATTTCCCACGTAAATATACCAGTCGCCATCTAACGAGGTGCTACCCTCATTATCGTCTTTACTGCAAGACGAAACAAGCAACGCCAAAACAGCAAATGCCCAATAAATAAACTTTTTCATAAGATTTCCATTTTTTGAAACATAATTAATCCTTTCAAAGATAGCTATTTGTTTGTTTCCCTCCAAAGTTGCGCCGCGATTTTCTCTTATTTTAACTACTGTGGTTCAGTTGTAACCCCATCTAGCCAGAAGTCACCAGAACCCAAGATACCACACATGCTGTACCCCCAATACGGCAAAGTCCATACCACGGTAAGAGATACTGCCGCCCTACACTTCCCCATTGTGTCAATACAAAACAAAACGTCTTCTAGCACAAAGCCAACGCTTAAGAGATCTAAACAACAGAGAAAACAGGCAAGTTTACGACATTGAAAGCCCCCCACACGGCGACAAGCACCCACTATTCAGGTTCGTTCTCGCTCGTCTATAACCGCTAATCCCATCCCAAATAAATCTTTAACGCCAACCGCCAGCCCATCTTCTGCAACGCCACACCTATACCCTTTAAATGCGTTTTTAAACCATACGGTGCGTTATCGCTATCGTGTACTGCTGTTCCAGCTTATATGGAACAGGGGTCCAACTTATACGGAATCGTGTTCCGGCTTATATGGAATAGCGTTCCAACTTATATGGAACACCATGCTTCATTAAAAAGCACGGTGTAAAGGCATTCGTATGGCGTTCGTAGCGTTTAAAAGATGCTGCGCCATCCCATATATTGGAGGTGATGATCAAACAGGAAATGAGAAGTAGGGAATTAACAAGGGCGACGCTCTTCACGCGCGCATGCGCGTGCGTTCATATTAATATAAGTCTGTTCGGAGAAAAAAGAATGCTACCAACACAGTCGCTCATTAAAGATAAAGGTGTGCCAATAATCGTGCGGCGATTGATCTGTCAAGAAGGTTTAGCGAGATTTACCAACCCCCACGCCCTTCCACCATTTCGAAAACCCTACTTAATGAAAATCAACGCATCTTTATCGTTCCCTCTCGGTTTCATCTAAAATCACCCATTCAAAATTCCCTCTTTAACCCGACCCCAACTTATGGTTTCTCAATACCTACTCATCCTCTTTTAGAACTTTATCTAGACTCACCTGCATTTTTCATATATTAACACTATCTTTTTGCCATTCCAGTCAAATATTTGTAATTTTGCACTCGCAAAAAAGGTACATAATATTTGTTAAAACAAAGTCTTTCGGTGCACATTTCTGTCTTACAATGCCTTCAAACAGCCAAAACACAACATTTTGCTGTACGAGTGCATCATCCATTACAACAAGGATTAAGACTAGAACGATATGCGCCGAAGATATAACATTAAATAGTACGAGTGCATCATCCATTACAACAAGGATTAAGACTTCGATAACCTGGTAAGTGTACAGATTACTCACTGTACGAGTGCATCATCCATTACAACAAGGATTAAGACATGCAATATTCTTAAATTTCCTCAAGAAGTCAACAGGTACGAGTGCATCATCCATTACAACAAGGATTAAGACAATTCATATGTAACTGATTTGCCAGTTGCAATGAGTACGAGTGCATCATCCATTACAACAAGGATTAAGACTAATAAGCTAGGTGGAGATCGTCCTTATCAAGCAGTACGAGTGCATCATCCATTACAACAAGGATTAAGACAACTCTCCACTAAACCTTGTAGTGTGAAGTCCTGATGTACGAGTGCATCATCCATTACAACAAGGATTAAGACGTTCTGTACAGTCAACAGTTAAATCGTTAGAATTCGTACGAGTGCATCATCCATTACAACAAGGATTAAGACACCCTATAAACCAAAGCTCTTTTTCTTGCTCGTAGTGGAGTACGAGTGCATCATCCATTACAACAAGGATTAAGACAGGAAAAGGGCATTAATCAATAATGGAGTTCCGCCGAGTACGAGTGCATCATCCATTACAACAAGGATTAAGACTTTGATAATTTGATCTAGTACCCTCTTCAAGTAAGTACGAGTGCATCATCCATTACAACAAGGATTAAGACTATACAATCCGATATCCCTCTGTAGCATTTGGAATATGGTACGAGTGCATCATCCATTACAACAAGGATTAAGACTGCCTGCAAATCAACGCAAGCAGCTTGAGCCAGTACGAGTGCATCATCCATTACAACAAGGATTAAGACTTAACATTGAAAACCACGCCTTTAGCAATAGTTGCGCCTGTACGAGTGCATCATCCATTACAACAAGGATTAAGACTTTCAAAATCACATTTAAAATAAAATGAGACACATTAGTACGAGTGCATCATCCATTACAACAAGGATTAAGACGTATTCGCGTTGTATGATAAGTTTCTCAAATTGCGGTACGAGTGCATCATCCATTACAACAAGGATTAAGACTTTAAATATTGGCGCGAATTGGATAAGGCTCGCGCCAGTACGAGTGCATCATCCATTACAACAAGGATTAAGACAAGCTATGAGGTTTCTCTATCAGCTTTCCATTCATCACAGGTACGAGTGCATCATCCATTACAACAAGGATTAAGACTAACGTTAACATTCTTAACAGCTGCTTTTGCAGTGTTGTACGAGTGCATCATCCATTACAACAAGGATTAATCCATTACAACAAGGATTAAGACTTTCGGCAGTCCGTTTGTCATTTAGCCATATGGTACGAGTGCATCATCCATTACAACAAGGATTAAGACTCCGTTACGGCCTACTTCTCTGGTAGGGTCTGGTAAATGTACGAGTGCATCATCCATTACAACAAGGATTAAGACGTCTAGCATCTGCAGTGAAAAGGCATTACTAATGTATGTACGAGTGCATCATCCATTACAACAAGGATTAAGACTAGTAGTACAATCAATACTACTAAATATATCACTGTACGAGTGCATCATCCATTACAACAAGGATTAAGACATAGCCGGTTCATCACCTTCTTCTACCCAATTCGATGTACGAGTGCATCATCCATTACAACAAGGATTAAGACTTATTTTGTTTCCAAGGACTGCTACTATTGTTCACAGTCTTGTACGAGTGCATCATCCATTACAACAAGGATTAAGACCATCAGATATAGTCTTAATCTCATCACCTCTTCCCTGTACGAGTGCATCATCCATTACAACAAGGATTAAGACGGTTGTAATGGTTTCGTTTGCGGGTACGATAACGAGCCGTACGAGTGCATCATCCATTACAACAAGGATTAAGACATTACGGCAAGGTGATATACCTTAATGGTGCGTATTGTACGAGTGCATCATCCATTACAACAAGGATTAAGACTTCTTTCTTGAAGCGAGCTCCAAAATTCTTTACTTGGGTACGAGTGCATCATCCATTACAACAAGGATTAAGACGTGTAGTTTTCAAGTACACTAACATTAACATTAAAGACAGTACGAGTGCATCGTCCATTACAACAAGGATTAAGACAGTATCATCTTTTTTATAAGTACCATCTTCTTGACTAGTACGAGTGCATCATCCATTACAACAAGGATTAAGACAACGTAACCTTTTACCTTATCTTTAAGAGTAAAAGCGTACGAGTGCATCATCCATTACAACAAGGATTAAGACTTGCGATTTCGTTTGGCATAATTCTTTCTTGTTATTTGTACGAGTGCATCATCCATTACAACAAGGATTAAGACCCTCCCACTTTTCTACTTCTTTACGAAGAATTTCTTGCGTACGAGTGCATCATCCATTACAACAAGGATTAAGACTCTTAGCTCTTACTAAACCTACTCCTGATACAGGTACGAGTGCATCATCCATTACAACAAGGATTAAGACCTCAGCCACAGGTTTTACACTCTCAAATTCATTCTGTACGAGTGCATCATCCATTACAACAAGGATTAAGACAATCCAATCTCGCATTGTATGCGAATTTTGCTGCGTACGAGTGCATCATCCATTACAACAAAGATTAAGACAAACAGCTGTATTGTCGTTCTTTATCCAGGTTTCAGCAAGCCTTTAAACTCTTCATTAAAGTAAGGGAAGCTTGGTTCTTCCTTCTCGAACGATACTAATTCTAGGGCAACAAGCAAGGTTGTAAGAAGGGGAGCTTCAACCATAAGCCACTTAAAGAAAGCTGCTATGGGAGCTTTCGAAATGGAGACACACCCCAAAAACATCCAAAGAAAATGTTGTATATCTAAAAATGACATTGAAGCGTATTTATTTAAGCAGGATGATAAACAAGCCTGATTTGAACAGAAAGCCACCTCACAAAGATAAGTAGCAAACACGTTGAGGACACTCGCGCGCGCACGCATGCGCGTTCATATATAATATACCGCGTTATAATATACTGCATCTCACCTTTTAATAATTATTGAAAAAGTTGCAATAAAATTTCTTAATCACAAGAAAAATGTGTAAGTTTGCATCGTTGCAAGCAGTACATACGATGGCATACTCACTAAGCCACAAACCAAATGACAACTGAACGCGACACATTCACCATGCACACGCCCACATGCGGACACGCAGAAGGACACGAACTACACTAAATCAATCGTTCCTATGAACAAACTAAAAACCCTAACCATCCAATTCGAGACACAACTTCTACAAACCGACATACAGCGATTTAGGGGAGCGATTATCAAATTGCTGCCCCAGAAAGACGTGTTGTTTCATAACCACACCAAGGAAGGCTACCGCTATGCCTACCCCCTGATACAATACAAGCGACTGAACAACAAGGCCGCATTGTTTTGCATCGGTCAAGGCGTTGAGAACATCGGCGTGTTTTTCGCCTCGAACAATTTCAATGTACGCATCGGAAACAAACGGCATTGCCTGCAAATAGAAGAGGTGAACGCCAAACAAGTGGATATAGCTTGCGAAGAAGGGCAAGCGTATGCTTACCAACTTACCGACTGGCTACCATTGAACGAAGAAAACCATACGGTCTTTGCACAAGCCGACTGCGACGAACAACGCCTGCAAATGCTGCAACGCATACTTACAGGTAACATCCTTTCGATGCTTAAAGGCGTGGGCATAAGGGTTGAACAGCGCATAGAGGTGTGCATCACCAGAGTTAAGGAGCGTCCCTGCGTGACCTTCAAGGGCGTAAAGCTATATTGCGCCAACGTTGGCTTCGTGTCTAACGTGCGTCTACCCCAACATGTGGGCTTAGGCAAACACGCCAGTGTGGGCTTTGGCACACTCACCGCTACAAACAACGACTAATATAAACACAACAAATAAGGCTATGGAAAAGTACTTATATGGGGCTTCGGTGCAAGGCATACAGAGCTTCATCTTCCAAACCAATCAGCTAGACGACATATCGGGAGCAAGCGAACTGGTGGAGAGCATCTGCACCAAGATGTTTAAGGAGACGGTTGGCGAAGGTTTCAACGAAAAAAGTAACGCGGTTATCATGGCCGCGGGCAACGTGAAGTATGTGTTCGACACGCTGGAACAGTGCGAACACGTGGTGCGCTACTTTCCCCGCAAGGTGCAAGAACATGCTCCTGGCATAACATTTAGTCAGGCTGTGGTAAAATTCGACGACGACAAAGACTTTGGCAAGGCCATCGAAGCGTTGGAAAAGAAACTCAAAACGCAGCGCAACCTACACCAAACACCACTCGAACAGGGCGTACTAGGATGTCAACGGGCAGCAAAAACGGGTATGCCCGTTGTGAAAATATGGAACGGAGAAGAGCTGGACGCCGCCACATACGCCAAACGAGTGGCAAGGAAAGACTGCGGAAACAGGCTATACATCAAAAGTATGGTGGGCGAAACCGACAAGGACGAAAAGGACTTCAAGTTTAAAGAAGAACTGGACATAAAAGACCTGACGGGCAAAAACGACTGGATTGCCATTGTGCACATAGACGGGAACGGACTGGGAACAGTGGTGCAGAAACTAGGAAAAGACCGCGAGAAGTTCAGAGAGTTTTCGTACCTGCTAGACCAAGCCACCACTAAGGCGGCCAACAAAGTTTTCAAGGACATTATTGGGAATGATAAATTCAACCCCGACAAGCTGCCTTTCTGCCCCGTTGTGCTTGGCGGCGACGACCTAACGGTCATTATTCGCGGCGACTTGGCCATGCCTTACGCCCAAAAATTCATTGAACATTTTGAAGAAGAAACGAGTAAAGGAAAGCTAGGCGGACTGCTGAAAGAGGCCAACCTTTGTGGGCTAACGGCCTGTGGAGGCATTGCTTACATCAAGGCTTCGTTCCCTTTCTACTACGGATACAAGCTGGCCGAGGACCTTTGCCATGCCGCAAAGACCGATGCTAAGGCAAAAAACAAGGAAGACGTGCCATCGTGCCTGATGTTCCATAAGGTGCAAGACAGCTTTGTGCAATCGTACAAAGACATCAAGGCGCGCGAACTGGAATTTAAACCCAAAGACGACGGTAAGGACATGGCAGCCAATAACGGGCAGAACGCACCTGCTACGCCCAAGAAAACGCTATGCTTCGGCCCGTATTACCTGGATGAACAAGTGGGCTACCAAACCATAAGCGAGTTGGAACGCATGGTAAAAGAACTAGGGAAGGCAGAAAACGAAGGACTGAAAACAGGCGTAAGGCAATGGCTAAGCCTAATGCACGAGAACGAAGAGGCCGCCGCCCAACGCTTGCAACGCCTAGAAAGCTTAACCAGCAACAAGAAACTATTGCTTAACCTTACCACTCCTGCCACCCGAACGCACGTAAACAATGCGGGCAAAGAGGAACAGGAGGAACACTACGCCGCTTACGACGTACTGGCCTATTACACCATAAACAATCAACAAACCAACGACTAGGGTATGAAAAATCTTAAATACAGCATCCAATTTTATAGCAATTGGCATTGCGGCTCAGGGCAAGCAGCCGGTGCCGACGTAGACGCACTGGTGATTAAAGACGCACAAGGGCTGCCTTTTGTACCGGGCAAAACCATAAAGGGACTGGTGCGCGAGGCCCTTGCCTACACCCTTTCGCAAGAAAACAAATCGAAAGGTATGCTAACCAGCATCTGCGGACAGTTTAAAGACAAAGACAACTGCACCAAGGGGCGCGCCTTTTTCACCGATGCCACACTGCACGAGGACGAAAGAAACGTGATTGTAAGAGACAGCTTGGCACGTTTTCTTTACCAATCGGTGTCGGCCACAGCCATCGACAACGATGGAATTGCCAAAGACAAGTCGTTGCGCAAGACCGAAACAACCGTGCCTTGCACACTATACGGACAAATAATGAACCTTGAAGACCAAGAGGCACACGAGGTAGAGCGGGCACTGATGATAATTAAACGACTGGGCGCAGGCCGCACCCGCGGTTATGGACGTTGCGAAATAAGCATGGAGGAGAAGCAATGAAAACGATACAACTACAATGCACGCTGCTATCCGACGTGATAATCAGCGAGACTTCGGCCACAACGGGCAACCGCCATTCGTTGGATTTCATTCCCGGAAACAACTTCCTGGGCATTGCCGCAAGTAAGCTTTACGACAAAGAAAACGAGAAAACGCACCTGCTTTTCCATAGCGGCAAAGTGCGTTTCGGCGACGCCCACCCCTCGTTGTCGGGCATTAGGGGCGTTCGCATACCTGCCGTTGTTTTTACGCCTAAGCTTAAAGATGCAACCAGCGAATGCTATTTCCACCACCTTTTGCCCGCAGACCTACCCAAAGAAATTCGTGAAAAGCAGCTGAAACAATGCCGCGAGGGTTTCTATGTATTTGATGGGGAACAAGCCACAGAGGTAAATGTAGGTAAGACGTTCGCCTTAAAGTCGGCCTACGACAGCGAAAACCGCTGTTCGCAAGACCACCAACTCTTTGGTTACGAGGCCTTGAACAAGGGGCTTATCCTATATTTTGAAGTGGAACTTGACGACGAAGCCGCACAATATGCCGAGGAACTGGCTGCCGCTCTCTGCGGAACGCGCCATTTGGGGCGTTCGCGTACGGCGCAATATGGCTTGGTAGAGATAAAGCAGGCTTCGTTCCAACAACTTAAAAGCGATGCCGTGGTGGCCAACGAAGAGGTGTTGGTGTATGCCGATGGCCGCCTGATATTCTTCGACGAGCATGGACTGCCCACCTTCCAACCCACACTTCAACAGCTTGGTTTCGAGGGCGAAGGCGAAATTTTGTGGGACAAATGCCAAGTGCGCACATTTAGTTACGCGCCTTGGAACTTTAAGCGACAAGCCTTCGACAGCCAACGATGCGGCATAGAGAAAGGTAGCGTGTTTGTTGTAAAAGCCAACAACACACCTAAACATGCCAGCTACATTGGGCATTACAAACAAGAGGGCTTTGGCCGAGTGGTTTACAACCCCGAAATTCTTAGCCAAAACAAGGCAGACCAAGAGGGGAAAACCAAGTTTAACTTTGGGAAACAAAAGGAAGCACCAAGCAATGAACCACGTAAAGAGGTGAAGGAAACGCCCTTGCTGGCCTATCTGAAACGGGCGCAAGAGAAAGAAAAACGCGTATTTGACGTTCAAAAGGTGGTGAACCAATTTGTAAATAACTACGCAGGAAAGTTTAATGGCGAACGCTTTGCATCGCAATGGGGTTCAATACGGAGCTTGGCCATGATTACTTCTGATGCAGAACAATTAACACGAAATGTGAAAAAATTCCTCGACCACGGCGTTGCCAAACAGCAATGGGAAGAGAATGGCCGCAGAGAATGTTTGGAAGAGGTTATGAACACGCCAAACATCAGCCTGCAAGAACTACTTATTAACCTCGCCTCGGAGATGGCCAAGAGATGTAAGAACTAACAATGAACACTATGCAGACAACCACATACAACACGCGCCTCATCGCCCGCGTAACGATAGAGGCCGCAACGCCGTTGGCCATTGGCTCTGGCAAGAAGTCGATATTGACCGACGCCACCATCAATCGCGATGTCAACGACCTGCCTTTCATACCCGGAACAACGATTGCAGGACTGATAAGGCATGCCATCGACGAAGAGTTGGCCAACCACCTGATGGGCTTTATCAGAAAGAAAAACGACAAGCAGGGCGAGAACGAGGTGGAAGGGTCGCGCCTCATCGTAACCGAAGCCAAGCTGTTGAACCGCAAAGGAAAGGCCGTAGATGGCCTGTTTAGCCTAGAAGCAATGTGCGACGTTGAGGACAGAGCGTTTTTAGACAACTTTAAACACGCCCCCATTAGGCAGCATGCCAAGATTAACCACCGCGGCGTTACCGAAGACAAAGGGAAATTCGACGAGGAAGTGGTACCTAAGGGCGCACGTTTCTGCTTTGAAATTGAGCTGATGGCCAACCCCAAAAGCGAAGAAAAATTTGCAGAATATAAACAAAACTTCAAGGATTTGCTGAGAAAGCTGAGGGCCGAAGGGTTCAGGGTTGGCGGAAAAAGTCGCAATGGCTTTGGCCGGATTGAGGTTGTTGGCGAGGCTTGTCTTTATCGCGAGCTAGACCTTAGCCAGCCATCCGACTTAGATTTGTACCTTAAAAAGAGCGCAAGTTTGGCCGAAGCGTGGGATGGATTTGAGCCCCTTAAACTAGAAAAACCCCAAGAGAGCCGCTATACGCGGTACAAACTGGAAATAACCCCCAAAGATTTCTTGTTTTTCGGGTCGGGCTTTGGCAACGAAGATGTAGACCACAGCTATATTAAAGAGCGGTTTATCGAATGGAACAAGGAAGGCAACATCGGCCGATGGCACAGCCATGACCATTCGCTCGTTGTGCCGGCATCGTCGGTTAAAGGGGCTTTGGCACATCGCACGGCCTTTCATTTCAACAAACTAGCCGAACGTTTTGCAAACGAGATGCCCGCCGAAGAATTAGCAAACCATTCGGGTAAGCACAACGAGGCCGTATGTGCACTGTTTGGAAGTGAGGGAAACGATGACAAATACGAATCCAACAAGAAGGAGAACGCCACGGAGAGGTGTGATGGGAAACGACGCGGACATGTGTTGTTTTCCGACATCATCAAGCTTAAAAACAAGAAGACAGACAAAAAAATACACAACCACGTAAAGATAGACCGCTTTACGGGCGGAGCCATCGAGGGTGCACTGTTCGATGAGGAGGCACTAATCACCCATCCCAATGAGCCAGAGAAGCTTGAGTTAGAACTGCTCGTAGACGTAGACGAGCGGATAAACGAAGACCAACGTATCATCCTAGCCTTTGAAGAAACTCTTAAAGACGTGTGCAAAGGCCTGTTGCCCTTGGGCGGGAACGTAAACAAAGGCTACGGCCAATTTGAAGGAAAACTATTAAAAGACGGAAACTGCATCTATGAGTAAGATTGAAATTAAAGATATAGACTTTGGGCTTTGCTATGAGGGCTACCTCTGGATGAGCAACGAAAACAAGCCACGCGTGTTTTCTCCTGCGGCAGTGATAAGCCGCTCACCACTAGAAGAACAAAACCCCTTCGTGGTGGAAGGTTACCTATATAATAAGGAGCAGGGTGTCTCGATCAGCATCAAGTCGCTCGATGGGGAGCTGTGCATCCATCGTTTCGACGTGCAAGAAAGCGATTTCAATAGCTGCGAGGTGACGCAGGTGGCGTATCATTCACACCGCATGGACGGTAAGCGCTTGTATTTTCTGCGCTATTGGGCAGCCAAACCCAACGAGGCATGTCTCGGCATGGAGGTTCTGACCGTAGAGAAAATGGTTTTTGTAGGATTTAAAGAGTAAAGCAATCATGGACAAGAATAGCATTATCAAGTCGCCATACAACTTCGTTCCGCTGAGCGAAGAGGTTTACACGCCCACTTGGGCCGACCGAATATCACAAGATGTGCCCTTCAAGGATGGCGTTAGCGGAAAAATACAGCTGCGAATAACGGCCGAAACGCCCATCTTCGTAAGAGATGGACATAAAAAAGATAACGACAAAGGTACGCAAACATTCAGCAAAACACCCGATGGCCGTTTCTATATACCTGCCACTAGCATTAAGGGCGAAGTGAGAAATGTGCTTGAAATAATGAGTTTCGGGCGCATGACGGTGGACGAGAGGGCGAAGTTTGCCCATAGGGAGTGGAATCAACCAGAGTTATATCCACTACAAAAGGTTACCAACCAACAGGAAATTCACTGCGGCTGGCTTCGCAGAAAGTCCAATCAAGAGGGCTATGAAATTGAAGATTGTGGCAAGCCACGCCGCATTCACCATACGGACATGGACGCTTATTTTGGTAAGAAAGTGATGGAAGAGAACTTTTCTACCAAGGGAAACCCATTGTTCAATAAGAGTAAGTCTACAAAAGAAGAGGACAACTCGCAGAAAACAATGGCCTACAAATATGGTGTGATAAGAAAAGTGGGGCTGGAAGACATGCTTGAGAACTTTCATTATGCGGAGAGAGAGGCAACAGATACTAAGGGTTTCGCCAACTGCGTTGCCCATTGCAAGGACTCAGGGAAGGTTGGCACTATCGTCATGACAGGCCAATCGGCATCGTGGGACAACAACTTAGATAACAACAGTGCCAAGATACACGAGTTTGTTTTTCCCAATGTTAAGAATGGGCTCCTAGATTTCTCTAAGGAGGATCTCGAACATTTCAAGTTTATCTACTCACGCGATGAGAAAGAGTGGAAATTCATTCGCAAACGTCTTGACTCAAAAAGAGGTTGCCCCATCTTCTTCCGCGTTAATGGTACAAAAGTGCGAGATTGGGGACTTGCCTTTATGTATAAATTACCTTACGACAGAAGTGTTTACGAAAGTCTTCCATCAAAACACCAAAAAGAAGAGATAGAACCCGATCTTGCGGAGTGTATCTTCGGATACATTAACCAGAAATCGCCAAGCGATAAAGACAAGAACACGCACAAGAATAAACTTTCGCTTAAAGGGCGCGTACAATTCGGGCATGCTTTCTGTTTAACTGCCGAAGAAGACGAAGAGAAAACCATTACATTAAGTTCGCCCAAGGCCTCGTATTATCCTATGTACATTCGGCAAAACGAGAAGGATATAAACGCGAATGGTCATAAAACGTACGATGATGGACGGCCATCAGGCTGGAAACGCTACGTTCTAAAAAACAACGCAGCTCCACAAAGCACAGGAACGGAAAAGACAGACACCACTATACGCCCACTCAAAGCTGGAGCAACCTTCCAGTGTGACATAACATTCCACAACCTACGCCCCATTGAGCTGGGTGCCCTACTATCCGCGTTAACGTTCCACAACACCCAAGGATGTCGGCATCAATTGGGGCAAGGAAAGCCCTATGGGTTTGGAAAGGTGCGCTACGAACTTCTAACAAACAGCATCGGAGACAATAGTATTGCCTCCTATCTCGAAAAATATGAAATGGAGATGGAAGCTAATTTCAGCCCAAAGGTAAACTGGCTCGCATCTCCACAAATAATAGAGCTATTTACAATTGCTCAAAATCACGACATAGACGCATACGAAGTAAAGTTCAACTACATGACGTTAGACCACAAATCGGGTATAAACGAGTTCTTCGATGCGCGCAATAAGAAGCAATGGCTCAAACCCATGTCTGCAATAATGCCCCCGAAGGAGATGCCGAAGACGCAAATCACCAAAGACTTCCGTAACGAGTACACCACTACCCTCGTGCAAGGATTTGAAGATAAGATAGCTAAGCTCGGCAATTTACCTTTTGAGCAAAAGGAAGGATGGGCAACAATGACAAAGAATGAAATGGAAGAAGTACGGCGAAGAACTAAGGACGAACAAGTTTCATTGTTTATCGAAGAGGCTATTATACGTGTGAACAGCATTTTAGAGAAGGCCAGACTACAATTCGAATACGAGCAGGCACAACTTAAAGCAAAGCGGGAACAAGAGGAAAAAGAGGCCAAGGAGAATGACAATCAAGATGCACTAGCTAAGGGGCTTGACACATTCGTTAAAAAGTGCAACACTTATGGGGAGCTGGCATCTAAGCTGGAAAAATGGGTTAAGATTGCCAAACAGGCTAATAATAGCTACTGTTTATGCGAAAACGAGTTGGCAACAATCGAAAAAGCCCTTTCGAACATTTACCATGCTACGGAAGACAAAAAGACACTTGCCAAGTGGAAGATAGGACAGGGCGAATATTTTAAGCGCATAAACAAGATAATTAACAACAAACAAACGACAGAAGCAATGTTTAAACAAATAATGCAATAGACATTATGGCAAAGACTCTTATAACGTTTCTGGGCACAGGACCTCAAGATTTAAGAGCTAAACGCGAATACAGAAAGGCAACATACAAGTTCGGCAACAACGACACGTACGAAACACCCTTTATTGCAGCAGCTCTTTCCGAGTATCATAAGGTGGACCGGATTATTATGATTGGAACAACGGGGTCGATATGGGAAGTTGTATACGAGTATTTTTCGAATACCCACAACATTAATCTAGACGAAACAAAGTATGCAGAAATAGGAGATTACTGCGAAAAAGCCAACCACAAAACCGCTCTTGATATACCACATAAAAAGGATATTGAGGCGGTAATGGGAGCAGGTTCGCACATCGTGCTGGTGAAGTATGGTGTAAACGAAAGCGAAGTGAAAGAAAACACAAATATCATCACGCACATCGACTCGTATATAGAACAAGGCGATGAGCTTATTGTAGACATCACGCACTCGTTTCGTTCCCTTCCTCTGTTCATCATGAACCTGCTTATCTATCTAAAAAATGTAAGCAAGCGAGATATCAACATCTCGCACATATACTATGGCATGCTTGACATAAGTAAAGAGATGAAATATACACCTGTGGTAGACCTTAAAAGTATATTAGAGGTTAACGATTGGATAACCGGTGCCTATGCCTTTGAACAATTTGGCAACGCCTACAAGATAAGCGAGCTAATGGAAGAGGAGGACAATGGTGTTGCTACAAATCTCAAACGCTTCTCCGACTTGCTTAACCTTAACCATTTGGCTGGCATTGAGAGTGAAGTGCACAACCTTGAAGCAATGGCAAAGAAGGAGTATTCGCCACTCCCCAACATGATTATCCGGCCGATTGCTGATAAGTTTGCGGAAAAGTTCTCGAAAGCCAAGCGACATTCCCTATTCCAATTAAGGCTGGCCAGATGGCAATATGAACATTACAATTTTTCTTCGGCTTACATCACTCTGCAAGAAGCCCTCATTACTTATGTGTGTGAACAAAATAAGCGAGACCCTTTAGAGAAACTAATGCGCGAAGAAGTTAAGAAATCACTCATCGGGAGAGGGAAAGATAAGTTTGTTTCTGAAATAGCTACCGCATACAAAAGCATAAACGAAATAAGAAATAGCCTAGCGCATTCTATAAAAACAGAGAAGCGATATACAGAAATGATAAACACCTTGAAAGAACAACTAGCTATTGTAGAAAATATAATAAAGTAACCACATGCCACGCAAAGTATTCATATCCATATTAGGGACAGGCTTCTACGAAGAATGTGCCTATACAAAAGAGAAAGAGGAAGAGGAAGAGGAAGGGAAAGAGCAAAAGCCGTTCACATCTACCCCAACACGCTTTATTCAGCAGGCCTCGTTAGAGCTTGTTGGCGCAAATGGCTGGACGGAGGAAGACCGGGTGATTATCTTCCTCACTAAGAAAGCCAGAGAATTGAATTGGAACAAGACTATCACAGAACGAAAGCGCTATGGGAAAGACACACCCGAACCCTATAAAGGACTTGAGGCCGTGTTGCAAGAGATGAACTTAAAGGCCCAAGTAGAAGACAAAGACATAAAAGATGGGATGAACAAAGAGGAGATTTGGGAGGTGTTCCAAACCATTTACGACATGCTACAAGAGGGCGACGAACTGCATCTCGACCTCACTCACAGCTTTCGTTTCCTCCCCATGCTGCTCCTCGTATTGGGCAATTATGCCAAGTTTCTTAAAGGCATCACCATCAAAAACATCGTTTACGGCAACTTCGAGGTGCGCAACGCCCAAAATGAAGCCCCCATCATCAGTCTGCTACCCCTTGCTAGCCTGCAAGATTGGACTTTCGCCGCCGCAAACTATCTGCAAAACGGAAGGGCAACGCAACTAGAAGAACTGGTAAACGAGGAACTCAGACCTATGTTGCGAAACACAAAAGATATCAATCAGGATGCCAGGACACTGAATAAATACATTAAGGCACTAAGCAATTTCACGAAAGACCTGCTGAATTGTAGGGGACAAGCCATTAGGTCGGGCGAAGCTATCAATACCATACGCACCGAAGCGAAACGTATAGTGAAAGTTATCATCCCTGCCATGGCACCTGTTCTCGACAAGATAAATCATTCGTTAGAGATATTTCTCCCTTACGAACATATCTTTAACGGTTTCTATGCCGCACAATGGAGCTTTAACAATCAGCTTTATCAACAGGCTATTACCACCCTGCAAGAGAATATCGTGTCGTATATTTGCTTGCAAAAGAAGCTAGACGTTTCAAACATTTCTCAAAGAGAGATGGTGAATAAGGCATTCAACATCTACCTTAACAACACCAAAGAAGAGCAATGGAAACTGTCTGGCAAGGATGAAGAACAGCGGTTAAGAGAAAAGCAAACGATAAAGGAACTGCTAGATTATCCTGTTGTAAAAGATTTAAGTTCCACATTCCTTGTGACAACGAACACACGCAACGATTATAATCATGCTGGCGAAAACCCTAATCCTACCAAAGCCCAAAAGCTTATTGATCAAATTGACGAAAGATTGAAGAAAGTATTTGAGTACTTCAATCTTCCACAAGCACCCTCTGAAACGCTGCACTCTCACTCCCACCCCCAGTCGGTCCTCTTCATCAACCTCTCCAACCATCCTTCTTCCACATGGCAACCCGCACAATTGGAGGCCGCAAGGCAATATGGAGAGATTATAGACATCGACTTCCCTGCTGTCGATGCCCTTTGTGAGCCAGAAATGGTTGACCACCTGGCCAACCAACATGCGCAAGACATCATCAATATGGGTGCGCCAACGTGCATAACCGCCCACGTAATGGGCGAAATGACCCTTACTTTCCGCATTGTAGAGTTGCTCAAAGCCCAAGGAATACGCTGTGTGGCATCTACCACAGAGCGCATCGTAAACCAACTGGGCGACAACCGAAAGGAAACGCAGTTCACCTTTGTGCAGTTCAGGGAGTATTGATTTGAGCTTTTAAGCGAACAAGAAACCCAGCAAGCACCTTAGCGAGCGATTCTTTAGAACAACCCTATGCAGGTAAAAAAAGAATAGCATTTTATAAGCAACTGCCTTTAAACAACAAGCAGCAGCACACGCAAGTGGCCCGTACAAGCATGTTGTAGCCACACTACAAGCCCCTTTGCACAGATGCGATGCAGGCAAAGCCTGTTGTCAGGTGCATTTCTGAAACCAATTCTTTTCAACTAGAAGTATTTTCGAAAGAGATGAACAACAACGCTAACGCGCCCCAAATAACGCTAACCCCAACACAACAACGGGTGTTAGATCACATGTTGCGCTTCATCGACAGCCCCCAACAGGTGTTTATCCTCACGGGATATGCCGGCACGGGCAAAACAACAATGATGAACGCCTTTGTTGCCGAGCTTGGCAAAAGAGACATTCAGCACATCCTTATGGCCTCAACAGGCCGCGCAGCCAAGATATTGAGCAACCGCACCAACAGCAAGGCCACCACCATTCACAGCAACATCTATACCTTTAACGACTTTAATCGCGACATCGGCAAGATGGCCGAGCAGCTAGAAAAGCAACAACTGATGGAGAGCGACGGCCAACTGCTGCTGCAATTCGCCCCCCTAAGCATCGTGCCCACAGCGAAAAAGCACATCTATATCGTAGACGAGGCCTCGATGATTTCAGACGAAGAAGACCCCAACCCCACGCAAGCCCTTTTCGGCTCGGGGCGCGTGCTACACGATTTGCTTAGGTACGACCCCTCGGGCAAGTTCCTTTTCGTGGGCGACGAGTGCCAACTTCCCCCTATCGGGCAACCTTTCTCGCCCGCACTCTCGCCCCAATACTTCCGCGAGAAGTTCAACATCGAGGCCATTCACTACCAGCTAACACAGATAATGCGCCAGCAATCAGACAACGACATCATTGTGGCAGCCAACAAGATAAGGCAGCTTTACCAAAACCCACCACAGGTTAAGTGGGGCAAATTCCCCCTGCGCAACCGCCGCAACATACGCCTTTACCCCACTCAACCGCAACTGCTCAACGCCTACATCCGCAACATCAAGGCCAACGGCTTTAATGCCGCCACCCTCATTTGCGACTCCAACCGCCTTTGTCTCTCGCTAACCAACCTCATTCGCCCCGCCCTGGGCTTTAACTGTCCCACCCTAATGGTGGGCGAACTGCTGCTCGTAACGCAAAACAACTGCCTGTCGGGCCTTATGAATGGCGACTTGGTTAAGGTTGCCCAAATAGGTAACCGCGTGCGCCGTGCAGGTTTAACCTTCATCGAGGTGGAAGTAGAGGAGCTCTTCACGCATCGTGTGGTTAAACAATTGCTCATCGAAGACATCCTCTACTCGGCGCTACCCAACCTCAAACAGTACGACCAGCAGGCACTCTTCATCGATTACTACCACCGCATGAAAGACAAAAAGATAGGCCACAAGTCGCAAGAGTTTAAAGACCGCATGCGAACCGACCCCTACCTCAACGCCATCCGCGCCGTTTACGGCTACGCCCTAACCTGCCATAAAACGCAAGGCGGAGAGTGGAAAGACGTGTACCTAGACATTCCCCGCAAGTTAAGTTTTGAAACAAACAGGCCACAATACCAATGGTTATACACCGCCGTGACCCGCGCCGCCGAACAACTGCACATCGTAGACAACTTCTTTATCTCCTAACAACCCACAACCTAAAACTCAACCGCAATGGAACTAATACTCAACACCTATGGCGTTTCGCTCAACCGCGACAACCAAGGCTTCGTCATCACCACCGCCGATGGCCGCCAGCGCATCCCTGCCGCAGGCATCAAGAGCATACAGATAAGCAGGGGCGCACAGATAACGAGCGATGCCGTGATGCTGGCCGTTGAACAAGAGATTGAAGTGCTGTTCATGGACAAGGCTGGAAACCCCATCGGCAGAATATGGAGTCCGCGCTACGGCTCTATCTCCACCATCAGGAAAGGGCAGCTCAACTTCACCTTCTCGACCGAAGCCGTTGAATGGATAAAGGGCGTTATCGCCCAGAAGATTGAGAACCAACAGGCTCTGATGCTGCTGTTCAACACGGCTGACACGCCACAAGCCAACGTAGACAAGAGCATACGCCGACTGGAAGACTACCGCAACAAGGTTTCGGCGGAGCAAGGCGACATCGTTAACGACATCGCCCCCACACTGCGTGGCTGGGAAGGTCTTGCATCAAAGATATACTTTGCCACCATCAACGCATTTATTCCGCCGCAATATCGCTTCGAAAACCGAAGTCAGCACCCTGCCACCGATGTGGCCAACGCCTTGCTTAACTATGGCTATGGTCTGCTCTATGGCAAAATTGAGGGCGAAATGATTAAGGCCGGCATCGACCCTTACGTTGGCATCATGCACCGCGACGACTACAATCGCCCCGTTCTGGTGTACGATGTTATCGAACTTTACCGCATTTGGGTAGACTATGTGGTGTATAGCCTGCTGGCACAAAACGTGGTTACCGACGAATACTACTCCGTTAAGCCCGACGGTTCCTATTGGCTTGAACCGCTTGGCCGGCGCGTACTCATTCAATCGCTTAACGATTACATGGACGAAACCGTTACCATCAAAGGCGTAACGCGCTCGCGCCACACCTCCATGAAACTCTACGTGCAATCGCTAGCACAGAAATTCAAAACCTTCGACCTATGATTTCGTGCGGAAAAAACATACAGTCGGCTGCCGACCCCCTACTCAAAATTAAGGAAGAGCAACTCTATCACAGCCTCATCAACCCGCGTCCCGACATCGAAGCGCGCATACGCCAGTTGCGTATCGTATATGCAATGGACTCTAAGCAATACGCCACGCTTAAACGAACGCTGCCCTACGTGGTGTGCGGACACTTCACTCCCAACTTCCGAAAGAAAGAGAACTTTGCCTATACCGAGACTTTCATCCTCGACATCGACCACGTTTCGGAGAAAAGCCTCGACCTTGCGGCCGTTCGCCAACAGATACAAGCCGATACGCGCGTGCTGCTTTGTTTCACATCGCCTGGCGAAGACGGGCTCAAAGTGATGTTCCGACTGTCCGAACGCTGTTACGACCCAGGCATCTACACACTTTTTTATAAGACCTTCGCGCACGATTTCTCACTGCGCTACCACTTGGAGCAGGCCATCGACAACAAAACATCTGATGTGGCACGTGCTTGTTTCATCAGCATAGACCACAACGCCTACTACAATCCCGAATGCGAAGCCGTCGACATCAAGGTTTTCGTCAACCCCGACAATCCCATAGGCGTGGCCGACACGCGCCATGAGATTGAACAGCACCAGAAAATGCAGAAAGAAACCTTTGCCGCCACACCCGAACCACACCTGAAAGACCCAGATGCAGAGGTGATGCAAAGGATTAAGCAACAGCTTAACAAAGACAAGGCTGCAACCAAACCCATATCCGAGGCCTTTGTTCCCGAAAGGCTCAACGAATTGGTTGAACCCCTTAAACAACACATTCAGCAAACGGGGCTAGTGGTTACGGAGATTGCCAACATTCAGTATGCCAAGAAAATAAAGGTGCGCATGGGCCAGAAAGATGCCGAAGTGAACCTCTTTTATGGCAAGCGCGGTTTCAGTGTGGTTATCTCGCCACGCCGAGGAACAAACGAAGAATTGAACGAAGTCGTGGCAAAGCTTATCGAACAGTTCGTTAACCAATAGTTGCCTGCACATGAGAAAAAAGGCAAAGCCCCTGCCCTACATCGAGGTGTTGCGCAAGCTGGCTCGCGCTGGCGTTGCCCATTCACCCGAAATAAACCGCCAAGTGGGTAATATCGAGGGCTTGCCCACACTGCAACAGCGGGTAAGCCACATCCTAGGCATCGTAAACCAACCTCAACGAAAACCAACTAACATGCTCTTCTTCGTGATGTACGACATCGAAAGCGATAAGGTAAGGCGACACGTGGCCAAGTATCTCGAACGAAAGGGATGCACACGCGTGCAACATTCCATCTTCTTGGCCGACCTAGACACGGCCGACTATCAGGAGATTAAAACCGACCTTGCCGAGGTTCAGTCGCTCTACGACAACCACGACAGCATCATTGTCTGCCCCATCTCTACCGACCAACTGCGCGCCATGCGCATCATTGGTCAGCAAATAGATGTCGACATCATCACCCACAACCGCAATACCTTGTTCTTTTAAAACCCATATCATCCTTCATACCGCACATGTCCCTATGTGCTTTTGACAGAAATACACGTTTCTGACAGAAGCACATAAGGACATGTTTTTTATTTGTACTCTTATCCACATCATGATAGCTCATGTTGGCAACAGTCTGAAAGCCATAGTCATGCCTCCCTCTCTTTGCTGTTAGCCCATAAAGACCTTAGCTTAATATTTCAGAAAGTGGTATCGTGACAAAATAAAAAACAAAAGTAGCAGCCGACATCAGCATAAATATCAACACCGCACTAAGAACTAGTTTCAGCCTTTTACTCTTGCTAAAAGCGTTGATTATAGCAATAACAGAAGCTAATAGAGTATATAATGGGTTGAGAATGATAAAGAGTACCACGTTTATAGTACCATAACTAATGCCAGTATAAGCACTCCACCATTTCATGATGCCTATACACACTCCGCATATTTCATCATAATTAATCAAACTCATATTGTCAACATACTACATTCTTATGTTCTAAACTCATTAGCTTTACTTTTAAAACTCTCAACTCTTACGTTGATCGTTACCACACTTGCCCTAGATAGATATTTTCTTTATCTTTGTCGTAATGGATGATGCACTTGTACGCAATACAAGCATGTCTCTGATGGGTTACAAGTTATTGGGTCTTAATCCTTGTTGTAATGGATGATGCACTTGTACGATGGTCATTACTTGCCATAAGCTGGACCACTGGGTCTTAATCCTTGTTGTAATGGATGATGCACTTGTACTTTCCGTGCAACTAATAAAAAAAATAAAAAGATGAGTCTTAATCCTTGTTGTAATGGATGATGCACTTGTACTGTACAGTAAAGCGTCTTAAAAGGTATCGAAGGTTTGTCTTAATCCTTGTTGTAATGGATGATGCACTTGTACTAGCAAATCAATTGCAGCTTAATCCACAAGCGGCATTAGTCTTAATCCTTGTTGTAATGGATGATGCACTTGTACTTTCTACAACTCTTCTGCGCAAAACTATAAGATTGCAGCGTCTTAATCCTTGTTGTAATGGATGATGCACTTGTACTGGTCAAGCATTTATTGGTGGTTACTCTGAAATTAGTCTTAATCCTTGTTGTAATGGATGATGCACTTGTACGGTTGGTGAATGTCAGATTAAGGTAGAGATGATTGGTCTTAATCCTTGTTGTAATGGATGATGCACTTGTACACCTGACTGCATATACTCCTCTGGACATCTAATAACAGTCTGTCTTAATCCTTGTTGTAATGGATGATGCACTTGTACTAGCTGCTCAGGATGCTGAGTGTGCTTCAGTGGAGTAGTCTTAATCCTTGTTGTAATGGATGATGCACTTGTACGCACAGCAAAGAACGTCTGTTGGACGTTGAACAGCGTGTCTTAATCCTTGTTGTAATGGATGATGCACTTGTACTGACCCGTATGACGACCGTGATAAGCCAGACGTAATCGTGTCTTAATCCTTGTTGTAATGGATGATGCACTTGTACAAGTAATGTTTATTTTATTCTTGCAATAATTGGTTTAGTCTTAATCCTTGTTGTAATGGATGATGCACTTGTACAGACTGAAGAGATCAATTATAGATCGAAACGATGAAGTCTTAATCCTTGTTGTAATGGATGATGCACTTGTACCTTGGCAAAGAGTTGTATCAGGAGTAGGTTTAGTGTCTTAATCCTTGTTGTAATGGATGATGCACTTGTACTTGGCCATCATCATGTTGGCCAACATGTGTTTCGGCACGTCTTAATCCTTGTTGTAATGGATGATGCACTTGTACCCTGATATTATCCACTTTCGTTAATATATACGAGAGGTCTTAATCCTTGTTGTAATGGATGATGCACTTGTACGTACGTCAAGGCACACATGGACAACGAAGAGGCGCACGGTCTTAATCCTTGTTGTAATGGATGATGCACTTGTACATCTCTTTTTTTTTTCTTTCTAGTGAGATCCCTCTAAGTCTTAATCCTTGTTGTAATGGATGATGCACTTGTACCTATTAAAATGGTAAACATCTCTTAAGCGCAAATGTCTTAATCCTTGTTGTAATGGATGATGCACTTGTACAAAGAGATTATCCGCGCAAACAATTATAAAAGAAATTTGTCTTAATCCTTGTTGTAATGGATGATGCACTTGTACATAAGACATATATAATACATTGTTTTTTATAAAGTGTCTTAATCCTTGTTGTAATGGATGATGCACTTGTACCTAATCATTTGCTTAATAATCCGCAAGCTTGTCAAGGTCTTAATCCTTGTTGTAATGGATGATGCACTTGTACGGAACCTGTCAGGAAGATAAGATTCGAGATCCAAGAGGTCTTAATCCTTGTTGTAATGGATGATGCACTTGTACCTTGATATTGATGTAATTGGACCAAACAATTCATCGTCTTAATCCTTGTTGTAATGGATGATGCACTTGTACTGCAACCCTTCTCGGTTGCCGTATTGATTATCCAGTCTTAATCCTTGTTGTAATGGATGATGCACTTGTACAGCAAAATGTCGTGTTTTGGCTGTTTGAAGGCATTGTAAGACAGAAAAGTGCATTGAAAGACTTTGTTTTAACAAATATTATGTACCTTTTTTGCGAGTGCAAAATTACAAAGAAGTTGTGAATGCGACAAATTATTTACGTTAAAATGTAAACAAAAATAACATTTAAGCATTGACAACATTATGAAAACACAGATCGGGGTGCATGATTGAGACGATTAGCTACTCAACGAAAGTTGTTCCGAGAAGAAACAGTTTGAAAACAATCGACCAACTTACTTATAACCCCAAACCACCGCCAGCCCATCTTCTGCAACGCCACATCTATACCTTTTAAATGCGTTTTTTAACCATACGGTGCGTTATCGCTATCATGTACTGCTGTTCCGGCTTATATGGAATCGTGTTCCGGCTTATATGGAACAGGGTTCCAACTTATATGGAATAGCGTTCCAGCTTATATGGAACACCACGCTTCATTAAAAACCACTGTGCAAAGGAATGATTATGGAGTTCACAACGTTTAAAAGGTGCAGCGCCATCCCATATCTTGGAGGTGGCGCTCTAGCAGAAAATGCGAGGTAGGAAATTAACCGGGGCGAGCTTCTTCACGCGCGCATGCGCGCGCGTTCATATTAATCTAAGTCTGCTCGGAGAAAATAAAAGTAAGCGTTGAGTATTAGAAGGAAGTTTATCACTAATGCCCATTAAGTTGGTTGCTAACATATCTATCCCAACATGTTGCGTTACAGCAATGCATAAGCCTCTCGTTTCAGCTTGGAGAGTGTCTGCGTATGAAAGCAGTATTTAAAAAGCGAGTTCTGGACAGCCATTGAAGGCCATTCCAAAACTCGCCCATCTGTTGTTATGCCTTTGCTGGAAGAGGCCGCGAGAGATTAATACGCCGCACCTGCACCAACCTTTGGCATCATTTCTTCATCATTTTCTCAGTCTTCTTGCTACCATCGGCATACGTGGTAACAACGATATTCACACCTTCGAATGGTTGTGCCGACTGCAAACCTGCTGCGTTGTAATAGCGCACACTTACCACGCGCTTGCCTGCGGTTGGCTTTTCGATACCCGTAGCGGGCTGTCCCTTCACCGTTAAGGCACGTTTGGCAGGTGTAAGTGTCTGATTGCGTTCGCTAGGAATACTTAAAACGTAAATCTGCTTGCCTGCACATACCAAGTTTCCAGCGGGGTCGAAGGCCATTTGGTATATTTCTTCGCCAAAGCCTTCGTAGCTATATTTCTTGGTAAGTGTGGGCGTTGAGCCGTTCCATGCAACGTTGAAGAATTGCAGTGCCAAACTGCCATCGCATATAACGAGAGTCTTGCCATCGTCGCTAACGGCAAATCCCGACCTGCGCGAACCGTTAAGGTTCTCTACCCAATCGGCGTTGCCAGAATTGAAGGTGACTTTTCCGTCCTTGTCTACGAACATTAGCGAAGGCACACCTTTGCTATTGTTGCCCGCTCCACGGAATTGCACCACCCAAAGTCCACCATCAGGACCGGCTGCAAGGTTGTCATCGGCATTGATTAGTCCGCTAACCTTAAGCGTCTGACTAGGTGCCTTATTCCACGAGGTAAGCACAGATCCATCGGGTTGTCCGATGTTGTACACACCGATAGCTGCCTTCATGTCTTCCAAGCAAACGTATAGTTTGGCATTACTGCCACTACCCGTTGCCAAAACCATTGAGGCCGACGAGCCAACATTCTGTCCGTCGTTGGTGATTAGTCCGTCTTCATCAGGCTTACCAACGAAGAACTGCTCGAATGTGCCATCCATCTGGGCAGGGTTAGCGATAAACACGCCTGGATTTTCGTCACTAAACTCGGCAATATAGA
>ERZ773010.350-NODE-350-length-33489-cov-86.967967_pt1 | contig 33489 bp, 30 predicted proteins | sample MGYA00580842_ERZ773010 | MGnify/ENA primary metagenome ERZ773010 (study PRJEB29015, sample SAMEA2737982) | human oral metagenome | biome: human oral; feature: human-associated habitat; material: dental | place: China | collected 2107 ... | reverse complement strand
AAGCACATGGATGCCTTCCAGTTCATCAAGGACGTAGCTGTAGACTGGGACGACACCAAGATCATCGAAGCCGAGCCAGGTGAGTACATCACTATCGCTCGTAAGGCTAAGGGATCAGACAACTGGTTCGTAGGTAACGTCGCTGGCTATGATGGTCACAAGTCGAACTTCACGCTCGACTTCCTCGATGCAGGCAAGACCTACACGGCTACGATCTATGCCGACGCAAAGGATGCTAACTACAAGACCAACGCTGAGGCCTACACCATCCGTAAGGTCAAGGTCAAGAAGGGTAGCAAGCTATCCCTCCAGTCTGCTCCAGGTGGCGGTTTCGCTATCTCAATCTTCCCAGACAAGAAATAATCACTTTACTCTCGGGCTACCTAGCACGAGCCCCCTTGGGGATATCAGCTAGGTAGCCCGACTACTATCCACTATTTATCCGATCCGTAGAATGAACAAGGTTTTACGCCTCGTCCTCTTCTGCCTCACCCTGCTGATCGCCCTGCCAGCTCTAGCGCAGGAGATCCAGGTCAAGGGGCGCGTCATTGACGAAAAGGGGGAAGCAGTCATCGGTGCTGCAGTCAAGGTCAAAGAGAGCACCAAGGGTGCCCTCACCGACCTAGATGGTAACTTCACCGTATCGGCTCCTCGCAAGGGCCATCTCATCATCTCCTTCATGGGCTTCAAGAGCCAGACCATCGATCTCTCCACGAGCAAGCTCCCTCTAAAGATCACGCTCCAAGAAGAATCTCAGTCTCTCAAGGAAGTCGTCGTCGTAGGCTATGGCTCCATGCAGAAGAAGGACCTCACGGGATCTATCTCCTCGATCAGCGAGAAGAACTTCCAGAAGGGAGCTATCTCTACCGCCAGTGAGCTCCTCGTAGGTAAAGTCGCTGGGGTACAGATCACCCCTGACGGCTCTCCAGGTGCTGGTAGCCGTATCCGTATCCGTGGAGGTGCTTCACTCAATGCCAGTAATGACCCACTGATCGTCATCGACGGAGTACCCATCGAGAACACCGCAGTCTCGGGTGCTCCTAATATCCTCTCCACAATCAACCCTCAGGATATCGCTTCGATGAACGTCCTCAAGGACGCTTCTGCCACAGCGATCTATGGTTCTCGTGCTTCGAACGGGGTCATCATGATCACGACCAAGCGTGGTAAACTCGGGCAGAAGACACAGATCGCTGTCTCTGTGCAGAACTCCCTCTCCGAAGCAGCTCGTCGTGTACGTGTCCTCTCTGCAGACGAATACCGTGCCCTAATCCAGCGCATCGCCCCAGCGTCTGTCAATAAGCTCGGTAATGCCTCCACTGACTGGCAAGATGAGATCTATCAGCTCGCCTATGGTGGAGACTATAACCTCAGCATCTCTGGTGCTGCAGGAAAGGTACCTTATCGTGCCAGCGCTGGCTTCTATCACCAGCAGGGTGTCTTGAAGACTGACCAGATGAATCGTGCGAGTGGCTCCATCAGCCTCTCTCCTCGCCTCTTCGATAGCCACCTCGCGATCGACGCTAACGTAAAGTTCTCTGCTACGCACAATCGCTTCGCGAACAAGGATGCGATCGGAGCCGCTGTCCAGTTTGACCCCACTCGCCCTGTCCGTGACAACGATCCGAAGTATGCACCCTATGGAGGTTACTTCACTTGGCTTGATGGATCGAGCCTACAGAAGCTCGCTCCTAAGAACCCTGTCGCCCTACTCGAGCAAAAGGAAGATGTCAGTGATGTCTTCCGTACGATCGGTAATGTGAAGTTCGACTACAAGCTCCACTTCCTCCCTGATCTTCGCCTGAATGTCAACCTCGGCTATGACTATGCCTCTGGTAAGGGAACCATCATCGTTCCCGAGAATTCCTCGATCGGCTGGGAGCGCTTCACCCTGAAGCAGAATGGTAAGCCCGATGTACTCAAGAGTGGTACGAACAATAGCTACGAACAGCAGAAGCGTAGCCTCCTCTTTGATATCTACGCTAACTACGCCAAGGAACTAACCTCCCTACGTAGTCGTGTTGACCTCATGGCTGGCTACTCCTATCAAGACTGGAAGACCAACGTACATAACTCCCCAGACTATACCTACGACAAGACCCTCGTATCTAGCCCAGTCTTCCCTGTGGACTACCCACAGAATACGCTGGTGTCTTTCTACGGACGTCTGAACTATAGCCTCATGGATCGCTACCTCTTCACGGCGACGGTTCGTGCCGACGGCTCTTCTCGCTTTAGCCCAGATAACCGCTGGGGTATCTTCCCTGCACTAGCCTTCGCTTGGCGTATGAACCAAGAGAACTTCCTCAAGCATGTCACTTGGCTAGATGATCTGAAGCTCCGTCTTGGCTACGGTGTCACGGGACAGCAGGATGGTATCGGTAACTATACCTACCTCCCCTTCTACTCCCTCTCGACCAACACGGCCAAGTATCAGCTCGGGAACACCTATTACAATATGCTCCGTCCTGCAGCTTACGATGCCAACATCCACTGGGAGACGACAGCGACCTCTAACATTGGTCTAGACTTCTCATTCATTAAGGGACGTCTCTCTGGTACGCTCGACTTCTATCACCGTAACACCAAGGATCTACTCAACGAGATCCCCGTGCCTGCTGGATCAAACTTCTCTAACCGTATCCTCACCAACGTGGGTAACATCGAGGGTAAGGGCTTCGAGCTTAGCATCACTGCGACTCCTATCCAGACCAAGCGTTTCTCTTGGGATGTCACCTACAATATCAGCTCTAACAGCACCAAGATCACGAAGCTTAACGCTGTAGAGCTCCCTGGATACCAAGGTGTACCCACGGGTCATGTCGAGGGAGGTACTGGCACCAATGCACAGATCCACTCTGTAGGTTACGCACCTGGTACCTTCTTCCTCTATCAGCAGAAGTACGATACTCAGGGTAAGCCTCTGGAAGGGCAGTTCGTCGACCGCAACGATGACAAGATCATCAACGAGCAAGACAAGTATCGTACGCATAACCCCGAGCCTAAGGTCACCATGGGGCTATCTACGAGTCTTTCCTTCGATCGCTGGACGCTATCTACCTCGCTGAGATCTAACATCGGGAACTACATCTACGATAACATCAATGCGTACATGGCGCATTACGCTGCCGTGCTGAACTCAGGTCAGTACTTCAAGAATACGACCCCAGAGATCAACAACTCTAACTTCACGAACACGAGTAATACGCAGATCCTCTCCGACTACTACCTACACAAGGCTTCCTTCATCAAGATGGATAACCTCTCGCTGGGCTACGACTTCGGTCGTATCTTCGGCAAGGCTAGCCTACGAGCATCTGCTACGGTACAGAATGTCTTCACCCTCTCTCCCTACAAGGGTATAGATCCAGAGCGTGCGATCGACTTCAGTCTCTATCCTATCCCTCGCACTTACACGCTCAATCTCTCCCTCACGCTCTAAGCTATCGACTTCCCAATGATGAATACAAATAAGAAGCCCCTCAGCCGAGCTCTCCTCGTGCTAGGGATTGGTTCGCTAGCAGTCCTCAGCTCCTGCACTAAGGACCTGGATCGCTTCCCTACCAATGGCGATACCTCCAAGTCTGTCTATGATTCTCCCGAGAAGACGCTTCAGGCATTCGCTAAGGTCTATGGTGCCTATGCCCTCACGGGCAATGGTGATGGCCAGGACATCGCAGGTATGGATGAAGGTTCTAGTGACTTCGTACGTCAGCTCTTCGCCCTCCAAGAGCTCCCCACTGAAACGGCTATCAACGCCTGGGGTGATGGCGGGGTACCCGACCTCCATGCACATAGCTGGTCAGCATCTAATGAACTCGTGCGTGGACTCTACTACCGCTCACTCTACCAGATCAAGCTCGCCTCAGACTTCCTGCGCAACACAGAGTCCAAGGCTGGAGATGCTACGATGCGCACTTATCGTGCAGAAGCTCGCTTCCTGCGTGCCTACCAGTACTGGGTAATGATCGACCTCTATGGCAATCCCCCCTTCGTCACCGAAGCAACGCCGACTGGTAAGGTCTACCCTGAGCAGATCAGCCGAGCTGACCTATTCAAGTACATCGAGTCTGAGCTGAAGGCTATCGACGGAGATCTCCTTGCACCTAAGCAGGCTGGCTATGGACGTGCAGACAAGGCTGCTGCTTGGACTCTTCTCTCTCGTCTCTACCTCAATGCAGAGATCTATACCGGCACTCAGCGCTATGCTGACGCTGCTGAATATGCAGAGAAGGTGATCTCTTCTGGTAGTTATAGACTCAAGTCTGACTACAGCCATCTCTTCCTAGCAGACAATAACCTCAATAATGATGAGGTCATCCTGTCGATCAACTATGATGGACGTCAGTCTCAGAACTGGGGAGGTATGACCTACCTCATCAATGCCTCCACAGGGGAGGAAGCGAAGAAGACCACGGGCATGAACATGGGTGTCGGTGGCTGGCAGGGTAATCGTGCTACGACTGCTCTCCTAGCACTCTTCGGAGCAGATGCAGCTAAGGACAAGCGCTGCCTCATGAAGGAGTCCAGCACGCCAAACATTATTGACGTGAAGAATTTCAATCAGGGAGTCTATGTCTATAAGTTCCGCAATGTCACTAGCACTGGTGCCAATGGTAGCAATAGCGACCATGCTGATACGGACTTCCCTCTCTTCCGTTTGGCGGAGCTGTATCTGAACTACGCCGAAGCTGCAGTCCGCGGACATGGTGATAAGGCGAAGGCGCTTCAGTACCTCAACCTCCTTCGTGAGCGTGCCTACGGAAACAACTCCGGCAACTATACGACCCTCCCTTCACTCGAAGGTTTACTCGCCGAGCGTGGTCGTGAGCTCTACTGGGAGGCTCAGCGTCGTACAGACCTCATCCGCTTTGGCAAGTTCGTAGGCAGTGACTACGTCTGGCCATGGAAGGGTGGTGTAGCTGCTGGTAAGGCTATTGAGACTTATCGTGTCCTATATCCGCTTCCATCTGATGACCTCCAGGCTAACCCTCAGAACCTACGTCAGAATACCGGCTACTAAGCCACTTCATTCTTCTTTATAATTCGAGTCTCCGCCCGCTGTGCTATCGGTACAGCGGGCGGAGCTCTTTTTCCCAATCATTTAAATCTTCCATTGAGACAATTTAAATTACCTCTTCCTTGTCGCCTCTTTATTCCATTCAGGTACAGTAGATTAAATCCGATGCTTTTAATTCATCTATCCTTCCTGCTAAAATAGATAGCAGCATGGTATCATTCCTTGAGGAGAGATCTTCGCCAGCAAGGAGCCAGCCTAACAAACCCGACCGCACTCCGCTAGTCCCAGACAGAAGACATAGCTCCCTAGCCGAAGAATGGATAGGAATCATCGGCTCGAAAGCAACGCTGCAACCCCAAGAAAGCAACGTTGCTTTTTCGTAATTCCAACGTTGGAATCAGCCCACTCGTCCCAATCCATGTGTAACATCCTAAGCATAGACGAGGAAGCATTACAACAGTAAAGGACTCTCATCGCAGGAAGCACCCGAGCGTACCTTGTCTATGAAATCAAGCCCCCTTACGCATAAAGTCTTACCTTTTGCTTCATCTATTAAGAAATTCTGACGAGAAAAGCGTACCTTTGTATAGCCTCCGATGGGAGGTTTTTTAGTTCATTGATAATTATTTACAACATGATCGGAAAAGGAAAAAGTTCCAAATTAACCCGCATTGGTATCTTTTATGACGGCAATTACTTTTGGCATGTCAGCACATTTTATTACCAATACCATGAGCGAAAGAGTCGCCTAAGTGTAAGCGGCCTGCATACATTCATCAAGGAAAAGATCGCCGAACTCGAAGACACGACCCCAGAGCTGTGCAAGATCACAGATGCTCATTACTTCCGCGGTCGCCTCTCAGCGACTGAAGCAGCTAAAGCATCCGGTGATGTCCTCTTCTATGAGCGTCTATTTGACGATGTACTCAACTCGGAGGGGGTGACGATGCACCACCTTCCTCTCTCTCGCACGGGTAAGGGGAAGAAGAAAGAAAAGGGAGTCGATGTACTCTTTGCTCTCGAAGCATACGAGCGTGCCCTACATCTCAACTTTGACGTCGTCGTCCTGATCGCAGCCGATGGAGACTACATTCCACTAGTACGCAAGCTCCACGCTTTAGGTACTCGCGTGATGATCCTCGGCTGGGATCTGGAGCACGAAAGTGAGAAGAAGGAGCCCACGACGACCTATACCTCTAATGATCTACTCGAAGAGGCGACCTATCCCGTACGGATGAACGAACTCATCGACAGCCGTGCCTCTCGGATGAATCACCTCATCAATGGGCTATTTGTCCATAAGGGGATCATCGAAGATCGTAGAGAGATCAAGGGACGTCCTTATCAAGCTCCCAGGGTACAACCCCGTCCACTCGATGCTAGCCAGCAAGAGCAAGTACGCTCTACAGAGCATGAGAGCGAAGACGAGAGGGATAATGATCTTAACCAGCTAGCTCAGGCACCTGAACCCGAGCTAACGTTAACCGTCCAAGAGTCTCTCCCTACTCCCGAGCTGAAGGTCGTCGGGCGAATTGATCTGCCTCATCCTAAATCCACCCTACAGCCAGGAGAAGAACTTCCCGAAGGGTTGGTACAAGGCCAGATCAACTCCATCAAGCAAGGCTTCGGCTTCATCAATGTTGGGCTGAAGGAGAACGCCTTCTTCCACTACAAGAGCCTAAATGGGATCAACTTCAGTGACCTCTATGTCGGTGATTGGGTCGAGATGCACCTCTCACGCAATGAAAAGGGTAATCTCGTCGCCTCTGACGTAGCTCTCCTCCTCCCAGAAGAGCCTGCTCACGAAGAGTAGCCCTACTTCTCACCTGATATACAAAAGCCTGCCCTAGGAAGCATCATAGCTCTAGGGCAGGCTTTTTTATATCCTCAACCTAGCTCTAGACACCTTAAAACCTATCTCTTTTCACCTCTTAGTCCTAGAGAATGAGACCAATAGCATTCTAAAAAATTAAGGAAGGTAAAGCATTTGCTCCTTTCTTCGTGAATGGCTACATTTGCTTCAAGTGAATGCAACGAAACACCTACAGCAAAGCGCTTTGTAGGAGGTATAACTGGGTCGATAACTACGGCTCCTTAATTCTGAAGGCTTCACCACGATGAACGGAACTATTCAAGCGACAGGACTTCGCCAAGGGATCGTCGTAGACCTTTCCCCCGGCTATGTCACGGTGCGCATCCAGCAGCAGAGTGCTTGCCAAGCATGCCATGCCCGCGCCTATTGTGTCAGTAGCGAGTGTGCCGAGCGAGAGCTACGCCTCGAAAGCGGCGGACACACCTTCGCCTTAGGAGAGATCGTCATGATCTCTGCAGAAGAGCGTGTAGGCAGGCTCGCAGTCCTACTCGCCTTCGTCCTCCCCCTTCTTCTTCTCGTTGGGAGCCTTGCCTTGATGCAAGTCCTCTTCCCCAAGCTCAACGAAGGGCTCTCTATCCTCGCTACCCTTAGTCTACTAGCGGGCTATTACCTGATCCTCTACACCTGCCGTGAGCGTCTCGGGAAGCGACTTCACCTCGAAGTCCTCCCACTCTCTCCTACTCACGACTAGCATACTACCCTAGCTATATGTTTACGACTATCCTTGTCCTAACCCTCATCGGTGTACTGGGGGCGGTCTTGCTCTACTTCGTCTCTCGGAAGTTTGAAGTCAAAGAAGATCCTCGCATCGCTGAAGTAGCCGAGGTGCTACCTCAAGCTAACTGTGGAGGATGTGGCTTCCCAGGCTGCGCCGCCTTTGCTGGAGCGTGCTGTAAGAGTGCTGATCTCGAAGGACTCTTCTGTCCCGTGGGTGGAAGCCCAGTGATGGAGAAGGTCAGTGGCATCCTTGGCCTAGTAGCACAGAAGCAAGACCCACTGATCGCAGTACTCCGCTGTAACGGGACGTGCGAAGCTCGCCCACGCACCAACATCTATGATGGAGCCGCTAGCTGTGCTGTAGCCTCTGCCCTCTACAAGGGAGATACCGACTGCTCCTGGGGCTGTGTAGGACTCGGCGACTGCGTCCGGTCCTGTAACTTTGATGCGATGGCGATGGACCCTGAAACCCGTCTCCCTCTCATCTTCGAAGACAAATGCGTCGCTTGCGGAGCCTGTGTCAAGGCCTGTCCTAAGACGCTCATCGAGCTCCGCAAGAAAGGACCGAAGGGTCGACGTATCTTCGTCAGCTGTCGCAATAAGGATAAAGGTGGAGCCGCGAAAAAGGCATGTGGTAATGCCTGCATAGGTTGCTCTCTCTGCTTTAAAGAGTGTAAGTTTGAAGCCATCACCATCGCAGACAACCTTTCTTACATCGACCATACGAAGTGCCGTCTATGTCGTAAGTGCGTCTCGGTCTGTCCGACACATGCCATCCATGAGTTGGGCTTCCCTCCTCCTAAGGAAAAGCCAGCTCCCACAGAGGAGAAAGCACCTGCACCAAGCACTCCGCCAGCACCTACAGCACCGACACCCAGCACACCATCCACGTCTCAGTCTTAGCCTCGTCTAGCTGTCTATACTTATGCTACGCTCATTTCGCCTAGGAGGCATCCATCCTCCAGAAAACAAGCTCTCAGCCAAAGCTCCTATTGAGACGCTTCCTCTGCCTAAGGAGGTCATCATCCCCATTGGTCAGCATATTGGCGCTCCAGCACAACCCGTCGTCCAAAAGGGAGACCTCGTCAAGGTCGGTACCATCATCGCTAAGACAGGAGGCTTCGTCTCTGCTAACATCCACTCCTCAGTCACGGGGAAGGTCACGAAGCTGGATAGCTTCTTCGATGCAGGAGGCTACAAACGCCCTGCTATCGTGATCTCCGTTAGCCCCGAAGAAGAGCTATGGGAAGAGGGGATCGATCGCACTCCAGATCTCGTGAAGGAGTGTACACTCTCCAAGCAAGAGATCCTAGATCGTATCAGCTCGGCAGGCATCGTCGGCCTAGGTGGAGCGACCTTCCCCACGCATGTCAAGCTCGCTACACCTCCAGGGAGTAAAGCAGAGGTCCTCATCATCAATGCCGTAGAGTGTGAGCCTTACCTCACCTCCGACCATGCCCTGATGATGACTAAGGGAGACGAAATCCTCGTAGGAGTGAGTATCCTCATGCGAGCCCTTGAGGTGAGCCGTGCAGTCATCGGTATCGAGAATAATAAGAAGGATGCTATCCTTCGCCTCTCACAGCTGGCTATGGACTATCCGGGCATCGAAGTCATGCCACTCAAAGTACAGTATCCACAGGGTGGAGAAAAGCAGCTCATCGATGCCGTCCTACGCAAGCAAGTAAAAAGTGGTGCTCTCCCTATCTCTGCAGGAGCAGTCGTGCAGAATGTGGGGACGGTCTTCGCCGTCTATGAAGCGGTACAAAAAAACAAACCCCTCATCGAGCGTATCACGACAGTCACAGGCAAGCATCTTGAGAAGCCATCGAACTACCTCGCTCGTATCGGTACCCCTATCGGTCATCTGATCACTGCCTCGGGAGGACTACCCGAAGATACCGGTAAGATCATCGGAGGAGGACCTATGATGGGTAAAGCGCTACTCTCACCCGAGATCCCTGTGACTAAGGGGACCTCAGGCGTCCTACTCCTGCCTCGGGAGGAATCCGTGCGACAGCCCATGCGTAACTGTATTCGCTGTGCCAAATGTGTGAACGTCTGCCCTATGGGGCTCAATCCCGCCTTCCTCATGCGTGATGTCCAGTATAGTGACTGGGAAGCTACCGAGAAGGGCTTCATCGTAGACTGTATCGAGTGTGGCTCTTGTAGCTATACTTGCCCTGCTTCCCGTCCGCTCCTTGACTATATCCGCACTGGCAAGCAGAAAGTCACCGCCATCATCCGTGCACGCAAAAGCTAATCCTATGGACAAGCTCATCATCTCTCCCTCTCCTCATATCCATAGTGGCGATAGCATCGAGCGCAATATGTACGCTGTACTTATTGCCCTCGCCCCAGCTTGCCTCGTATCGCTCTTCACTTTTGGCTTAGGCGCCCTAGTCGTCTTAAGTATCAGTGTCCTATCATGCGTACTCGTCGAATGGGCGATCACGAAGTATCTCTTCCGCCGTCCAAGTACGATCGCTGATGGCTCAGCTATCCTCACCGGACTACTCCTGGGGATGAACCTCCCCTCTAGTCTACCCTGGTGGATCGTCTTCCTCGGCGCACTGATCGCTATCGGTGTAGGCAAACTCAGCTTCGGAGGGCTGGGGGGAAACATCTTTAACCCCGCCCTCGTAGGTCGTGTCTTCCTACTCATCGCCTATCCTGCCCAGATGACCCTTTGGCCTCAGCCTGGGCAATACCTCAGCTATACCGATGCCGTCACCTCAGCGACGCCTCTAGGCATCGCCAAAGGTATCCAAGCCTCTACGCCAGGGATGAGCTGGGAGCAACTCCCCTCGACCTCTGATCTCCTCTTTGGGCTACATGGGGGGAGCCTCGGCGAAGTCAGTGCCATCGCCCTACTTCTAGGCTTAGCCTTCCTCCTCTATCGCAAGGTGATCACCTGGCACATCCCTGTGTCTCTCCTAGGGACAGCGTTCCTCTTCTCCGCCTTGATGCACTGGATCGACCCGACACTCTATCCGACACCACTCTTCCAGCTCCTCACGGGAGGGATGCTCCTCGGAGCGATCTTCATGGCTACAGACTATGTCACTAGCCCGATGAGTGCACGGGGTCAATTGCTCTATGGCAGCTTGATCGGCTTGCTGACGATCCTCATTCGACTCTTCGGAAGCTATCCTGAGGGGATGTCCTTCGCTATCCTCATCATGAATAGCTTTACGCCCTTGATCAACATGTACATTCGTCCGAAGCACTTCGGCGATCGCTAGTCTATGAAGAAGCTAAGCTCTACTCTACCGAATATGCTCCTTTCCCTCGGTGGGATCTGTATCATGGTATCCGGCATCCTCGCCCTAGTGAACCAGGTCACCTCCGAGCCTATTGCCAAGGCTGAAATAGAAGCGAAAGTCGCAGCTATCCGAGCTGTCACACCTGTCTTTGATAACAATCCCTTCACCGAGCTCCAGCGCGTCCTCCCCGAGGGAGAAACCGATAGCCTTACCGTCTATCCTGCGAAGAAAGCAGGCAAGCTCGTAGGCTTCGCTATCGAGAGCTACACGCTCAAGGGATTCAGCGGACTGATCCGTACGATGATCGGATTCGATGCCGAAGGCAAGCTCATTGACTTCGCTATCCTCCAGCATGCCGAGAGCCCTGGACTGGGATCACGTATCCACGAGTGGTATCATGAGAAGAGTGAGACCAGTGGTATCCGTGACCTGCGTGGACTGGATATGAAGACCGTCTCCCCTCTTACCGTCAGCAAAGATGGTGGCAAGGTAGATGCGATCACAGCCGCCACGATCAGCTCTCGTGCCTTTCTCGACGCAGTCAATCGTGCTTGGAAGACTTTCTCCACAGTACAGGGACAATCGTCTTCAGTGAATACAGACGACACAGCGCCCCAACAGCCTAAGTAACCCCTCTACTCCCTACCCGATCTATGAAACCGCTTGACATCATCCGCAACGGCATCACGACGGAGAACCCCACCTTTGCACTTCTCCTGGGGATGTGCCCCACACTAGCTACGACGACTTCGGCTCTCAATGGGATGGCTATGGGGCTTGCGACCATGTTCGTACTCATCTGCTCCAATACGGTCATCTCCCTCATCAAGTCCCTCGTGCCTGATGCCGTGCGTATACCTTGCTTTATCGTCGTCATCGCTGGCTTTGTGACTATCGTGCAGATGTTGATGCAAGCCTTCCTTCCCAGTCTCTATGCCTCGCTAGGACTCTTCATTCCCTTGATCGTCGTGAACTGTATCGTACTCGGCCGTGCTGAGGCCGTCGCTGCCAAGCAGGGAGTCACACACGCTAGCCTCGATGGTGTCGGGATAGGCCTTGGCTTCACCCTATCGCTGACGGTGCTAGGTATGCTTCGAGAGCTTCTCGGTAGTGGAGCCGTCTTCTCCCTCCAAGTCTATCCGAAGGAATATGGGGCACTACTCTTTGTCCTCGCACCGGGTGCTTTCCTTGTCCTAGGCTATCTCATCGCTCTGAAGAATCACCTCAGCACTAAGAAGTAAACGCTATGGTACACTATCTGCTTCTCTTCGTGGCGGCCGTTTTCGTCAATAACGTCGTCCTCTCCCAATTCCTCGGTATCTGTCCCTTCCTCGGGGTATCGAAGAAGGTCGATACAGCCACAGGCATGGGTGCTGCCGTGACCTTCGTCCTAGCGATCTCGACACTCTGCACCTTCCTCCTGCAGAAGTTCGTTCTAGAGCCTCTGGGTATGGAGTACATGCAGACGATCTCCTTCATCCTCGTCATCGCCGCACTCGTGCAGATGGTCGAGATCATCCTGAAGAAGGTCTCACCCGCTCTCTACCAAGCTCTCGGTGTCTTCCTTCCGCTGATCACGACGAACTGCTGTGTCCTCGGTGTAGCCATCCTAGTCATCCAAAAGGACTTTAACCTCCTCGAAAGTGTCGTCTACGCTATCTCCATTGCCTTAGGCTTCACCTTAGCGCTAGTTGTCTTCGCTGGCATCCGTGAGCAACTCAGTCGCACGGAGCTACCCGAGAGTATGCGAGGCATCCCCATTGCTCTCATCTCCGCAGGCATCCTTGCCATGGCTTTCATGGGCTTCAGCGGTATGGTGAAGATGTAAAAGTGAGCTCTTTCCCCTATAAATAGATTCCCCCACCAGCCTAGGACTAGGCTAGTGGGGGAATTATATTATCTACTCTGTCAAACTCCAATCCTAGAGAAACTTAGGTAGCCATCGGCAATCTTATCCCTCCTATCTTAAAGCTTTTTCAATTGTAGACTTATGCTTCCATATAAAATTTGGATCTATAAAATAATTTACTCGTATTGACAGAAAAACTCACGAATCTCACCTCTTATCCAACAAGATACAGCATTCTTATCAAGTTATATAGGTGTATTCCTACATTACACTCTGATATAAATAATAATATCGAACTACCAAATATATGATCACCATGATAAAGTGAGAAAATAAGAAAATAACACTACTGTAGTAAAAGAGCAATATACGATCGCAAAAGAATAGACCACTAAGAAGGAAACAAATAGCAATATAAATACATACTAATAGCAGATGTAAGATAATATAAGATATTTGTTTATATCCTTTGATTTGTTTCCTCTTAGATACACTATCCATATCTGAAGATAGACAGCGTCTAATATTATCAGGAATTGCAAGCAATAAGGAAAAGAATATCCCCACAAATAAAGGCATCGATATACCTACAAAACCATTTAAACTACTAACCTTATCGCTAATCTCTTTCAATAGCTTATCACCGTTAAAGATTACAATAAAGGACAATAACGCTGGTATAATAAACCACAAAAACAACAAAACTATCCGAGCTTTCTTTCGCAAATAGTCTCCTCGAATATCCCTTCTAGAAGAATCAAGAGCCTCATGGTGAATCTTTAAGATCGTAGAAAAAGGCTCAAGCATTATCAAGCTCTTTGAGAATTTGAGTAATCTCATGATCACATAGCTCTTTCATTTTATCCCATATAGGATAATTATCCTTATCAATGCACTCAGACGGTACAACTATATTGGGGATCAATTTACTATCTGATAGATCATACTCAAGAGGAACAGTTCTTTGCTCTTTCTCCCCCCGTTCATTCTCTGACTGATATGTGATTTTGTAGTGATATATATCCGCCTCTTTCAGCTCAATACCATGCTTATCCTTTGTGTATCTCCGTATAGTTTGTCGATCGATGGTATCAATTGAAGGTAAATCACCCTTTAGCAGGATACGAGCTGTTGAAACATGTGTATCCCTTGGATCATACTCTGATGTCTTATTAAGAATTGTGATTGCTATAGGTATACTAGTATCAAGGAAACGTTGCATTCTTAAGCGGGTTGTAGTCTTCTTGATTGTATAATCAACAAAAGAAACCCCCTTATTTTGTAGTACTTTCTGTAATACCTCCGAAATAACCTTCTTTATTGACAAAGAAGTGTATGACTGAATAAAAATATAACCTGCATTTGACTCTTGCATCCAAAAACGCACAAAAAAGGGTAATGCAACAGTGTCCTCTGCTGGAATTGTGGTTCGTTCTTCAAGTTCAGGAGAAATAAGACTCTGTTTAATGCCTGTAATTCCTCCATCTAACATCAAATCTAGTATCCTATGTTTCGAATCTATTTCTTCTTGAACCTTTACAGCCCCCAGATCTTTATCCTTAGTCTTATAAACCCTCTTCAGAGTATTTAGAATATCATCACAAAAACAAATAAACTTATTCCCTACATCATGATATGCCTCCTGTAGAAACTCATCAATAGACAATACATCTGTGTCACTGCTACGCAAAGGTTTTATGCGAAAGCAATACATACCTAGATTAAGTTTATGAGCCATCTCCTAAAAAATTATATATGAATAAGTATTTTCTCAATATTCGAAAAAATCAAAGTCGTACCAAGATCTAAATCCCAACCTGTAATTTAAGACAAATATTAAAGCAGCCTTACTATTCATCTTTCCCCAACAATACTTAGGCTTCTGTATCACATGTGGTTTTGCCTGAAGACATGTCAATTAATAGTCTAGACCTATTCCATAAGTTTGATTGGTAGGATGAGCACTTGGTATAAGTGTAGTGTAGGAGTAAACTCAACAAGATTCTCTATATAAGAGGTAACAGTTCGTTGAGAAAACTGGCATCACACTCAAAAACCTTATATTTTGTTCAAAAACACAGATTGACAATTAATACCTTGCCCTCTCTAGCAAAGCTACAAAATTCTCTCGAATAAAACTGTTTTTACGAAAATGTACTGTCTCTTGATTTGATTTACAGGTCGAGGAGTTCTTCTATTAGATTATCTCCCATCTCTAATAAACTCATCCTTCATCCGCTCGAGTATACCAATCGTAAGTCAGTTATAGCTCATCTTAAATCATGCCTATGTGAGACATGAGAGGGCAATATCAAGGGGAGTTAACGACCATATTTGACCACTTTTGACCATAATCGACGACTTAGGTCGGCTATTGCCGATTAAGGGGTATTTCGTGTCGTATCTTCGTGTTGTGGAAGACAACAAACAAGCTTTTTCGTATGAGACGAGAGCTCCCTTCCCAAAGAACACAAACAGATAAACGTACGAGATGATACACGAGCACTCACCACCCTCACAAAGCGATAGGTAACCACCTATCAGGGTATAACTAATGAACCTGTCCATTTGATAGTAACCAACCTAAGAACGGATTACTAACGAAAGAAAACCTCATTACTAACCCAAGAAAACTGCGTAAGTAATGAAACAAACAGCTCCTTAGTCATCAACCCAAGAGCTCATCCGAGCATTCAATGCACTTCATTCGGGAGCTTGCCTAGGCATCTAGCCAAGCGACTAGACAGACATCCATCCCGAGCATAACTAACCCTATATATCCAGTATATTATCATCATGAATAAGGCATCTAATCCTATCCGATTCTATCTCCTAGAAAGACATATCGTCGACCCACGTGACCCGAAAAACAAGGAGAAACAACGCAAAGTCTTCCAAGCCCGAACTGCTTCCCGAGGTCGGGTAAAGTTCCGAGACTTCTGCGGAAGAGTAGCACGTGGGGCTTCCTTCACTCAACAGGAAGTCGAAGCAGTGATCAACTACGCTACCGAGATCGCCCGTGAGATCGTAGCCAATGGTGACATCGTCGAGTTCGGCGACTTAGGGACGATGAGTCCAAGCTTTGTGGGCAAGGTGGTGACTAAGGTCGAAGACTTCAACGTACTGACGCATATCACTCGCCCGAAGGTATGCTTCCGCCCCAGCCGTGATTTCTTCGATCTACGCACCTATCCAGGTGTCTCATTCCAGCGCATGGACGCTCCTACCCCTCAGAGTAAGGGTAAGAAGAAGCCTGCGCCTAAGACACCCAAGCCCAAGGAAGGGAGCTCCGGAGACTCCTCTTCAGGCGACGGACACCTCGGAATCTAAGGAACAATCTACTATGCCCTCAGTCGGTCGACTGAGGGCTCTCCCCCACTCCATCTAAGCAAGAATCCCCGCAAGCTCTTATAGCTTGCGGGGATTCCTTTTTGATCCTTGATCTAATATCAGCAGAGTGGATTTCTAATAGTTTAAAAGTACACTCCGTCTGAGAGAGGGTACTACATCATGCCACCCATACCGCCCATGCCAGGAGCCATGGCAGGCATAGCAGGAGCATCCTCCTTCTTGTCGGCGATGACACATTCGGTGGTTAGGAACATACCAGCGATCGAAGCCGCATTCTCTAGCGCTACACGCGTGACCTTCGCTGGGTCGATAACGCCCGAAGCGTAGAGGTTCTCGAACTTATCCTGACGAGCATTGTAGCCGAAGTCTCCTTCGCCATCCTTGACACGCTGGACAATGACGGCACCTTCCTTACCTGCGTTGGCGACGATCTGACGTAGGGGCTCTTCGACAGCACGGCGGATAATCTCGATCCCTGTGGTCTCGTCTTCATTCTCACCTACCAAGCCATCGAGGGCACGGACAGCACGCAGAAGAGCCGTACCACCACCTGGGACAGTACCCTCCTCGACCGCTGCACGTGTAGCGGAGAGTGCGTCATCGACACGATCCTTCTTCTCCTTCATCTCGACTTCGCTAGGTGCACCTACATAGAGGACAGCGACACCACCAGCGAGCTTTGCGAGGCGTTCCTGTAGCTTCTCACGATCATAGTCTGAAGAGGTATTGGCGATCTGAGCCTTGATCTGAGCTGCACGCTCACGAATGGCTTCCTTGTCACCAGCGCCATTGACGATGGTCGTGTTATCCTTGTCTACGGTGATCTTCTCAGCCTTACCGAGGTCTTCGAGGGAAACCCCATCGATCTTCATACCGGTCTCTTCGCTGATCACTACCCCACCCGTGAGGATAGCGATATCCTGAAGCATAGCCTTGCGACGGTCGCCGAAGCCTGGAGCCTTAACGGCGCAAACCTTGAGGCCACCACGGAGACGATTGACGACAAGCGTTGCGAGTGCTTCGCTGTCGATATCCTCGGCGATGATCAGGAGAGGACGTCCAGTCTGAACTGTCTGCTCAAGGATAGGAAGAATCTCCTTGAGGGTAGAGATCTTCTTGTCATAGATGAGGACGTAAGGGTTCTCTAGCTGTGCCTCCATCTTCTCCGAGTTCGTGACGAAGTAGGGAGAGATGTAGCCACGATCGAACTGCATCCCTTCGACCACCTCGACGGTCGTCTCGATACCCTTAGCTTCTTCGACGGTGATGACACCTTCCTTATTCACCTTGCGCATGGCTTCGGCGATGAGCTGACCGATCTGTTCGTCACCGTTAGCCGAGATCTTAGCGACATGCTCGATCTTCTTGAAGTCATCCCCGATCTCCTGCGCCATTGAGCGGATCTCTGCGACGATCTTAGCGACGGCCTTATCGATACCGCGCTTGAGATCCATAGGGTTCGCTCCTGCGGTGACATTCTTCAGTCCCACACCAATGATCGACTGAGCGAGGATAGTCGCCGTGGTGGTACCATCCCCGGCATCATCATTGGTCTTGGAGGCTACCTCCTTGACGAGCTGAGCACCCATGTTCTCGAAGGGATCTTCTAGCTCTACTTCCTTGGCTACAGATACCCCATCCTTGGTGATATGGGGAGCACCATAGGTCTTAGCGAGGATGACGTTACGACCCTTAGGGCCAAGCGTCACCTTGACTGCATTAGCGAGGGCGTCGACGCCACGTTTGAGGCTCTCACGAGCTTCTATATCGAACTTGATTTCTTTTGCCATGATTATTGGTTGTTTCTTAAGTAAAGAGATTGGTTAGATCTACAGCTGATCTTAGAGGGTAGCTAAGACATCAGCCTGACGCATGATGAGGTACTTCTCCCCTTCATGCTCTATTTCGGTACCAGCGTACTTACCATAGAGGACGATATCACCCGCCTTAAGGACCATTTCTTCATCCTTCGTACCCGCACCTACAGCGATGACTTCACCACGTAGGGGCTTTTCCTTGGCTGAATCAGGGATGATGATACCGCTGACGGTCTTCTCTTCTTGGGAGGCAGGACGTACAAGGACGCGATCTGCGAGAGGTCGAATACTCATAGAGCTTCTATTGAATTTAGAGTGTTACGTTACTTACGTGTTAAGTAGTTTTTCTAACCATTATTCAAGGACTATGCCAAAAGAACACCCCGCCCTCCCGTCATTCACTAGACGTGACAAGATGACAGAAGTAACACAAGGAAGAGTACGAAGAAGACAGAAAGGGTACGTTCCACGTGAAACAAATGATCAAACCTTGAACACAGAGAAGACAGCGTTCCACGTGAAACACTCACCTCTTCGGCGTATCTTTGTTAGCAGAATCCAATATTGATCATCCCCTCTTCCTATGCTTCACTATCTCCTCCCTACCCTCTTCCTTTGTGTCGTCACCGCCTCAGCCCAGCGCTTCGACTCCCTCATGAGAGCGAATGGCATGGTAGACATCCAGCAAGTAGCCCCCGACATTCGGGTAGACCTCAAATACGCCACGAAGGACAACTTCATCGGGGCGAACATGTACGGACAGCTCCGTCGTGCCTACCTCCACCCTAACATCGCCAAGGCACTCGTCCGAGCACAGCAAGCGCTCACCAAGGAGCACCCTGGCTATCGCTTCCTCATCTATGACGCTGCTCGTCCTCAGAGCGTACAGAGGCGGATGTATCAGGCCGTAGCAGGCACCCCGAAGAAGATCTACGTCGCAGCCCCCGAGCGAGGAGGACGTCACAACTATGGTGTAGCCGTTGACCTCACCATCGTAGATGCCTCGGGGAAGCCTCTGGATATGGGTTCACCCTTCGACCACTTTGGCGAGGAAGCCCATCTAGGCAATGAGGAGACTCGCGTACGTGCGGGTATCTTTAATAAGGAAGTGCCAGCGAATAGATCCCTTATGCGTCGCCTCCTAGGTGCAGAGGGACTTCGCCCCTACGATAAAGAGTGGTGGCACTACCAAGAGCAGATGCCGATGAGTGAAGTCCGTAAGCGATACCAACTACTAGCCTTCTAGAATAAATATAAATAACTGATATACAATACTATAATAAACTAAACTGCGACACTACTTATCCTAAATAAGCAGCGATGGTCATCCCTCAGGAGAGAGATGACCATCGCTGTATTCATCTATTGCCTATGCTTGGGGAAGTAGCGACTTAGTCATTAGATTCGGGTTGATCCAGCTTCATCCCCCTACGCAAGCGCTCCTGTAGCTCTTCGATCGCCTTAGGAGCAGGACTGGGAAGTGACTCTGCCTTCTCCCTCATCCAGCGGGAGAGCGCTCTACGCTTACGCTGATAGGCTGTACAGGGAGCGCAGAGCAGGAGGTGCAGTCGAAGCCTTAGATACTCCACCCAAGAAAGCCCTGTAAGCTCTTCCTTCTCCAAGAGTAGCGTCGTATCACGACAGGTATAGATGAGACGATGAAGCAAGCGAGATAGAAACATAGATGACGAGCAAGCCTAAGCGTGGAACCAACGGCTCTCCAGGCAGGCACGTAGCTGCATACGTCCCCGCTGCAAGAGCTTCCATAGATAGGTCGGACTAAGGGAGAGATCCTGACAGATCGACTTGGTCTCTTCCTCGGCCAAATAGTAGAGCTTGATCACCTGCTTCCACTTCGGCGGGAGTGCTTCTAGGCATTGAGAGAAGATGCGAGCAAAGTCTTCATTGTCCAAGTTCAGCTCTTCCTCCGATGCACTCTCCCAGGGCTGGGTGACACGTGGATCGAGCCAATTTCCCTCCCCATCAAAGTACTGCTCTAAGCTGATCGTCCCCTCTCCTCGGTAGTGCTTCCGATAGCGATCCATCACCTTGTGACGCAGGATCTGTGTCAGCCAGGTCAGGGGCGAACTCTTCCCCTCGAAGCGTGAGAGCGCATCACAGGCGGTGAGGAAGGTCTCCTGCACCAGATCCTGCGCCTCATCCTCATCATCGAGGAGGTACTGTGCTCGCTGGAGCAAGGGAGCGGTATAGTCACGCACCCACTGCCCGATCTGTATTCGCTCTTGGTCAGTCATCACTAGCAAAGGTAGTGAAATTGGGAGTCCATAGTGATTACCCTATCTTCTTGAGAAGACCAAGACGCTAGAGTCTCCAGTGTTACCTCCGAAGAGGCACTACTGATGCCCCACGAGGGGCACTACTGTTGCCTCCCCAGGGGCATCAGTAGTGCCTACTAGTTGGATAAAAGAAGACCCCGAAAAAGCCCCCACGAAGGGCGCTACTCGGGGAGCTGGCGGAGAATGTGTATTTTTGTGGCAGACAATATAGTAACATACACGTAGAGACTTTTTATAATGGCACAGCAAGAAGACCTCTTTAAGAAGGTCGTCGCACACTGTAAAGAATACGGCTTCGTCTTCCCCTCCTCCGAAATCTATGACGGCCTCGGCGCAGTCTATGACTATGGACAGCTAGGGAGCGAACTCAAGAATAACATCAAGCGCTACTGGTGGGAAGCCATGACGCTCCTCGCCCCCAATGTCGTCGGGATCGACTCCGCTATCTTCATGCACCCCAAGATCTGGAAGGCTTCAGGTCACGTAGATGCCTTCAACGATCCCCTCATCGACAATAAGGACTCCAAGAAGCGCTACCGTGCCGACGTACTCATCGAGGATCATCTAGCTAAGATCGAAGACAAGATCAATAAGGAGGTCGCTAAGGCTGCCAAGCGCTTCGGTGAGAGCTTCGACGAGGAGCAGTTCCGTGCCACCAACGGGCGTGTACTAGAGTACCAAGCGAAATGGAATGAGATCCACACGCGCTTCTCCGACGCCATGAACGCTACGGACCTAGAGGGCCTGCGCCAGATCATCCTGGACTGTGAGATCGTATGCCCTATCAGTGGCACACGCAATTGGACGGAGGTTCGTCAGTTCAACCTCATGTTCGCCACCGAGATGGGCTCCACGGCAGAGGGTGCGATGAAGGTGTACCTCCGCCCCGAGACCGCCCAAGGGATCTTCGTCAACTTCCTCAACGTGCAGAAGACGGGACGTATGAAGATCCCCTTTGGGATCGCCCAGATCGGGAAGGCTTTCCGCAACGAGATCGTCGCCCGTCAGTTCATCTTCCGCATGCGCGAGTTTGAGCAGATGGAGATGCAGTTCTTCGTCCGCCCTGGAGAGGAGCTGAAGTGGTTTGAGTTCTGGAAGGATCTCCGCCTGCGCTGGCACAAGGCTCTCGGCCTAGGCGACCAGAAGTACCGCTACCACGACCACGAGAAGCTCGCTCACTATGCCAATGCAGCTACCGACATCGAGTTCGAGATGCCCTTTGGCTTCAAGGAAGTGGAAGGGATTCACAGCCGTACGGACTTCGACCTCAAGCGCCACGAGGAGTTCAGTGGGAAGAAGCAGCAGTACTTCGACCCCGAGCTCGGAGAGAGCTATGTACCCTACGTCGTCGAGACGTCGATCGGTGTCGACCGCATGTTCCTCAGCCTCGTCTGTGGTTCCTTCGAGGAGGAAGCTCTGGAGGGAGGAGAGAAGCGTACGGTTCTCCGCCTACCTGCAGCCCTAGCGCCTGTGAAGCTCGCCATCCTACCCCTCGTACGCAAGGACGGGCTAGATGACAAGGCGAAGGCGATCTATGATGAGCTGAAGTTCGACTTCAACTGCCAGCTGGATGAGAAGGACTCCATCGGTAAGCGCTACCGCCGTCAGGATGCTATCGGTACGCCCTTCTGCGTCACGATCGACCATCAGACCATGGAGGACGACACCGTGACCCTACGCCACCGTGACAGCATGCAGCAGGAGCGTATCGCTATCTGTGACCTTGCTCAAGTGCTCTCCGAGGCTACCTCGCTCAAGAGTCTCCTTCGCAAGATCTAATCCCCTATTATCCTATGATCCGTAGCAAGCTTTTCACCACCGCCTTCCTAGTAGCTAGTGCCCTCCTCGGTGCTAGCTGCAGCAAGACGATAGACGTCGCCGAGGAGCGACGCAGTGCGAACGAAGCCGAGTTCCGTGCCTTCGCAGATAGCACCGGCTTCGAGCGTGTGACTATCCCAGGTATCACGGGTACCTCTTTCGTATATATGAAGGTGACTAAGGCTGGTGATCCGAATGTGCCCGTAGACTATACCGATAACGTCCATCTCTTCCGAGACACGTATCTGACGAGCGACTGGCGTAAGGAGCACTGGAATGCTCGCCGTATCCACCAGACGCTGGGAACGAATGCCGTGCCCCCCGAGGCCGTCGGTAGCCTGAAGATCGGACTACAGATCGCTGTGCAGAACCTCCACGAAGGTGCCGAAGCGACCGTAGTCATCCCTTGGTACCTCAACAACATCAATACGACGACGGAGCGCACAGAGGCCTATACCTCGCTCTACGTACGCCTTCACCTAGCTAAGGTCATCAAGCCTGCTACCAACTAGTTTATCTCTCTTCACTGAATGCATATTCTCCTAAGTAACGACGATGGCTTCCGTGCTGCGGGCATCCAAGAGCTAGCTCAGTCCATGCTCGCCTTTGGGCAGGTGACCATCGTCGCTCCTGACGGCCCACGCTCGGGCTTCTCAGGCGCCATCACGACCACCACTCCCCTACGCCTCAAGCACCGGCAGACTGAGGGCAACCTACGCATCTATAGCTGCGAGGGTACGCCCGTAGACTGCGTTAAGCTAGCGCTCAATACGCTCTTCCTTGACAAGCGTCCTGACCTGATCATCTCAGGAATCAATCATGGAAGTAATGAAGGGATCTGCGTCGGTTACTCAGGTACTATCGGAGCTGCGCGTGAGGGATGTATCTATGGTATTCCCTCGCTGGCAGTCTCTCTGGATGACACCGCTTGGCATCCAGACTTTCAGTCAAGTATCGTCTATACCCAGCAGGTCGTCCAGCTACTGAAGGATGGTCTGACACTCCCTGCCAAGACCCTACTCTCGCTAAATATCCCCAAGGGTGAAGTCCAGGGTCTCAAGGTATGTCCCATGACCGTAGGGCGCTTCGTCGAAGAGTTTGTCCACTCTCAGGACGGCAAGGGACGTGCTATCCACTGGCTCGGAGGATACCAAGTACCCTTCGAAGACGAAAGCGAAGGAGACTGGCACGAGCTACGTGCTGGCTGGGCAACGCTGACGCCCCTCCAGCTCGACTGTACCAACCACGGCTGGATCGAGCAACTCTCCGCTCAGATCGAAGCCTCTCGCTAAGTATGCGCTACTTCCTCATCGTAGGCGAAGCCTCGGGAGATCTGCATGCCTCAGCACTGATCACAGCGCTGAAGGCACAGGATCCCGAGGCTTCGTTTGCCTTTATGGGCGGGGATAAGATGGCCGAAGCAGCTGGCGTAGCACCCCTCGTACACTACCGTGAAGTAGCTATGATGGGCATCCTACGTGTCCTCAAGAACCTCAAGAAGCTACGTCGTATCGGCCAGCAGATACAAGAGGCGATGCGAGCCTTTGCGCCTGATGTCGTCATCCCTGTGGACTTTGCCGACTTCAACCTACGCTTCATCCTCCCCTTCGCTAAGGAAACCCTCGGTATCCCCGTCGTCTACTACATCCTGCCTAAGCTCTGGGCTTGGCGAGGTGGACGGATCAAACAGCTACGACGCTACACAGATCTAGGACTTAGTATCCTTCCCTTCGAAGTAGGCTTCTTCCAGAAGCAGGGACTCCCGATCTCCTACATCGGCAATCCCTGTGTAGATGCTCAGCTACGCTATGCTAGCGAGCATCCCGAAGAGGTGAAAAGGGAGCATATACTACTCCTCGTCCCAGGTAGTCGCCAAGGAGAGCTTCAGGCTAACCTACCCCGTATGCTCTCAGTCACGGCTCCCTATGGAGAGGAAGGCTGGCGAATCGTACTGGCAGGTGCCCCCGGACTAGAGCCCAAGGACTATACCCGCTATCTACAGGCTTATCCTCGGGTGGAGCTAACCTTCGGTGATACCTATGGGCTAATGCGCCGTGCACACGTGGCGCTGGTGACATCGGGTACAGCGACACTAGAGACTGGGCTGTGGAAGACCCCGATGATCGTCTGCTATCGTATGGGTGGGTGGAGATTCGCCCGCTGGGTCTTTGAGCGCTTCTTCCGTGTTCGCTTCTTCTCGCTCGTTAATCTCATCCTCGATCAGCCTGCCGTCCCCGAGCTCCTCGCCGATCGTATGGAAGGTGAAGAGCTACCCCGCACCCTCGCCGAGCTTATCGACGAGGACTCCTCTGCCCGAGCCCGTCAGCTCAAAGACCTAACTCACCTTAGCCAGCGTATGGGGACTTCGCTCAGCACCCCCAAGGCCGCCGAGGCGATACTAGACTTCCTCGCCAAGGCTTAGCTACCTTGACGACAAGCACCCTCAAGCGATCAGCGCCCGCACCCTAGAGATCAGATCCTAGAGGTGCGGGCGCTGGTGTATTTATCCTTAGGGTTTGAAGTAGGACTTTCTTTCCTTTTGAAGACGTAAGAAATAGCGTCGAGTCATACGAACCATCTCCGGTATGAATACGACGAAGATGAAAAAGAGAATAAAGCTCTCTAATCGCTCCATGAACGTCTTACCTAACTTCTCGGCAAAGAAGAGCACCCAGATCACAAAGCTATAGGATAGGGTGAGGATATAGCGCAGTAGCATAGTCAGACTAAAGTTCTTCGGCGAACACCAACCGCAGTGTCACCTGTCTCATCATAAAGCTATACATTTTCTTCTACCTAGCCATATACCCGTGTATAGCTACCTAAATATTGGGGGATAGCTAGGGGATAAGGATGGGATAAGTAAGAGGGTGAGAAAGGACAACTAGCAAGGCTCCGGAAGCGGTCTATCGACCCGTTGATAAGTGTACACCTTATCCCACGCTCATCCCCATGGGCTGATCGAGGTAAGACTAGGAATTTATCCCCCGAGATCTAATTTCTCTCCCCTGAGAGCCATTCAAAGCTCTATAAACAAAGGAGAAAAGGCCGTGGATCGTCTGTGGGCAAGCCTAGGAAAACCTAGGGTATAAGTCTGTGGAGTGACCATTCCCTCCCCGAAGGTAGCCAAATCGCTTACCCACAAATCCCCAACCCATAATAACAATAGGAGAAAGAGAGAAAAAATATATTCTTCTCTACTTAAATCTACATAATATAAGACTTGGGGATAAGTTGGCTGGGGAAGCGAAGCACATCTGCTGGGCTCTGCTTAGAGGGGCGGAAGCTGAACCTAAGGTACACCTTAGACGGAGGAAAGGTAGAGCTTGGATCACACAAAGCTCTACCTTTCCTGACGATAAGCTATAGCTAGGCTCAGAAAAAATAGGGAGCACTGCCCTCCGCTCTCCCTAGAAGGGGGGAGGAAAGGCCTATTTTTACCTAGGTCTAGGTATTGGTTTAGGGCGATAAAAGCTAGATCTTTGTCTCTTGAATCAGACCACTAATCGCTCCCTTCGGGGAGACTCCGTGTAGAAGCCACCCGCATCAACTCTTTAACTGATCAGAGTACGCTTCCTTCCAGAGCTTTCTTTCCTCTAGTGGCCAGCTATCGACGTGCTACCACTCGCTATGTATAGCCCCCGGTACACCTTAACTTCTTTAACCAACAGGTATGACTTACCTATCTACACCTCTATCTTATCGTCCAGAGAGACGATGCTGGTGCCTCGGTAGTCTCCTACTTGCTTCTGTGCTACTCTTAGCTCCAGCACCGCTACGTGCGGAGGTCGAGACTCCACAGCATGAGGCAAGTCAGGACGATGCCCGACGTGCTACGATCGTCCTACTGAATGCGCAAACCAAAGAGCCTATCATCGGCGCTGTCGTCCGCTGTACTGGCGCCACCAGCCCCGTAGTCACCGACCAGCAGGGGCGTGCCGTACTTCGTCTGAAGACGCCCTTGACGACCCTTCACCTAGATATTACCTACGTTGGCTACAAGCGTCTGAAGCGCTCGGTAGCTGTGCCTACGAGCCGTACCCTCACCCTAAGCATGCAGGAGGATGTGAAGGAGTTCGATACCGTCACAGTCTCCGGCCAGCGACACCATACCAATAAGCTCCAGCAGGCCTCCAAAATCGGGGTCGAAGTCCTAGAGAAGGGCGGAGCAACCTCACTGGCTAAGATGCTAGAGTCGATCCCTGGCGTCAGTAGCATTAGCTCGGGTAGCACCGTAGCTAAGCCTGTGATCCAGGGGATGCATAGCAGCCGTATCCTCTTGATGAACAATGGCGTCCGCCTAGAGAGCCAGAGCTGGGGAGCAGACCATGCCCCTGAGCTGGACTACACAGGCTCGAGCATGGTCGAAGTCGTTAAGGGCGCCGAGTGTGTGCGTTACGGCTTCGGCGCTATGGGTGGTGTTGTGCTCATGAATGATGCTCCCCTCCCCTACGGAGCGGATAAGGTTCACTTCCGAGGGAAGGCGAATGTCGGCTATGACACCAACGCTCGTGGAATCAGTGGCTCCTCTACACTGGAGGCAGGCTATAAGCAGTGGGGACTTCGTGTACATGGGATGTACACCCGAGGTGGAGACTACCGCACGGCCGAGTATATCCTCAACAATACGGGCTATAATACGATCAGCTTCTCAGGTCAAGCTGGCTACCGTGGACGTAAGGTCACGGCTACCCTCTTCTCCAGCCTCTACTACCAGCGCAGTGGTATCTATTATGCCAGTAAGGTATCAGATATTGATCAGCTGACTAAGCGCTTCGAGTACGGACGACCTGACCCAGCGACCTTCTACCCCTTTAGTTATACGATCAAGCCTCCCTTCCAGCAGTCTCAGCACTTTACCGTCAAGGGGGAAGTGAAGTGGCAGATCAACCCCGATCACCGGCTAGAGCTCATGGGATCCTTCCAGGAAAACCTACGTCAGGAGTTCGAAAACCGCAAGAAGACCCAGTGGAGCTGGATCCCGATGCAGGACTTGATCCTCAAGACCTTCAAGCTCGACCTCGGCTGGCATGCACGCTGGCATAAGTGGGGGATGACCACCGACCTCGGAGCCTCTAATACCTATCAGACGAACTATAACTATCCTGGGACGAAGCAGCCTGCCTTCGTGCCGAATTTCGCTGCCCTATCTATGGGGGGCTACTTCCTTCATAAGGCAGAGCTAGGCCGTCTTCAGCTCGCCCTTGGGGCTCGCTACGACTTCCGAGTAATGAGTGTCAATGGCTACACGAGCCTAAGTAACTATACCTACTATGATGACTTCAAGCTCTACAGTAACTTCACCAGCAGCTTGGCAGGGCATTATACGATCAATCAGAACTGGGATGTGCGAGCCAATATAGGTTGGTCGTGGCGTCCACCCGATATTAATGAGCTCTACGCCATAGGTCTGCAGGATGGCTCCTATTGGGTCGTAGGGAATAAGAACCTAGAGAGCGAGCGTGGCTATAAGTCTGTCCTTGGCGGGAGGTACCGTAATGAGTGGCTCTCGATCGAGCCTAGCCTCTTCTACCAGCGGATCAATAGCTACATCTATGACCACATCGGGGAGGGGAAGGATCGCTTCCACAACCATCCCAGTGGGAAGTATCCGAAGTTCATCTATGACCAGGATGATGTGAAGCTCTATGGAGGGGATATCGAGGCTACGGTACGCCCTGTAGAGGGCTTGACCTTCGTCGGGAAGGGGGAATGGATGTTCGCTCGTAACATTACGCGAGGCGACTGGCTTCCCTTTATGCCCTCCGACCGATACGGCCTCTCGGGTACCTACGACTATAGCTTCGGAGAGAATAAGAAGTACCATGCTTCGGTCTCCCTGTCCGGTATCTACGTCACGAAGCAGACACGCTTCGATCCAGATAAGGATCTCGTCTCAGACTCTCCTAGTGCCTACTTCCTGCTAAACAGTACGGCTGAGCTGGGCATTCGTCTACCTCAGCGCCGTGAAGTGCGCTTCATGCTCGTCGGAGACAATATCCTGAATAATCTCTACAAGGAGTACACTGACCGCTTCCGCTACTATGCTCACGAGCGTGGGGCTAACTTCTCCCTGCGCACACTCATCAAGTTTTAGACATGACCATGCAAGTAAGATACTTTAAGCACCTCCTCCCCGCTTCCGTCCTTGCGCTTACCCTGATGGGATGCTCTGCCGATCGGGTGGATAGCTTCTTCCAGCGCTTTATTCAAGCTCCTGCTTCGTCTATCGAACGTGATGTCAAGGGGCATGAGCAGATCTACTCCGTCCACGCCATACTCCGTGTCGGTGTCAAGGGAGGGATGATCGGTGTCGGACCAAGTGGCTCTGAGCAGGTCCAGGTATATAATACCTACCATGTCGTCGGAGATGAGTTAGGGATCCCATTGCTTCAGGAGATCGACATCGCCAAGGATGATGACGGACAGATGACTGTGACCAGTACCCGAGATCACTTTGATGTCATCGCTTCGGAGGATCTGTATTATGGCTTGGAGCTGAAGTACTATGACCAGAATGGGCTACTGATTAACCACCAGTTCTCTGGATATCCGTTCAAGCGTTCGCCTGAGGGCTATAACGTGCCCGATGAGGAGAATGCGACCTTGCTCGTACATCAGCACTTCTTCGGTATAGGGAATACCTCCCTTAATCAGGTCGTCAAGACCGCTTCGGGGGAGACAAAGTCGCAGCGAGGTGTTCAGCTGGCTTATCCACGTACGCTGGATGATCAGCCTACCTACTACGATCGCTATACCTTCCGTGAGGTCGGGGGAAAGCCCGAGCCAGCATCGAAGTACTCTACTTCAAATATCTTTGCTCAGGAAGGCTTCCAACTCGGGGCGAATCAGGTACCCTATGACCAAGAACTAGCTTGGCGCTCGATCGAAGTGTCCGGTAAACCTGAAGCCTTACAGCCCTATGTGAAGGGAGGGAAGACCTACTCCCTCTTCAAGACCATCGAGTTTAAGATGCTTGGAGATCGTACGCCCGAGCTCTTCACCTATACCTATCGTGATACAGACCCCGTCGAAGAAGAACTAGGGAAGACCTTCCTTGATGCTTACAACGATGACTTCATCGACCCCGATACCGATGCGCCACGCCAACGCTATGGAGAAACCGTACCCTTGCTACGCCAAAACCGAAGCCTAGAGGCTGGTTCGCCACTCGACCGCTTAGGTTTCAAGGGCGTTTTGCAGTTCCACAAGGCTAATGTGGCCTTCCAAATGCAGGTACGCATCTGCCATATCCTCAACAAGGTCGCCCTGCGTGTCGGGGAAACCGAGCGCCCAGCGAAGTATGGTAATCCCGCTGGGGTCAATCAGGGCTTCCTCTGGGACTTCAATCAGCTACAGCCAGGCTGGGATAGCTTCGACATCGATTATCCTCTGCCTATCCGTGTCATCGCTGACGTCCGAGATGGCGAAGAGAAATGCTATGAGTCGGTGCGTCGCTTCTACCCAGCTGTCAATCGAGGACAGCTATGGCAGCTACTCTCAAATCCTACGAGCTATCTCCAGCGCTATCGGGGAAATGTCGTCCTGATGTAAGCCTTACTTTCCTTAAGGATAAATACAATGATGAATAGACTATTTAAGCAAGCCTTAGCGCTCACGACCTTGGCCTTCTGTTGCTCGGCCTGTGATAGCTTTGTCTTTGGCAATGTCCACGTAGACTACGATGATAATCCCCTAACGAATAAACCTATTCCCCACTCGGGAGCTGACCGCTATGTCGATAGCCTAGCCAAGGTGCGAGTCACCGAGGAGGTCGCTAATCCCGACCCTGATGGTGCCTTCGCTGGCTGGGCAACCTGTCTGGCGATGTTCAAGGAAGGACACTCTCACGGGGGGGAGGGGATGATGCATGGGAACTATGTCTACCCGAATGCTCCCTGGAAGCAAGAGGAGTTTGCCATCATCCATAATACCACTGGACAATGGCCTCGTGTCGAGGTACAGCGTCAGAGTACAGTCACCTACCTCGAGCAGGCAGATGGCAAGCAAGGGCCGGACTACATCCGTATCATCGGCGGTCGTCTCAAGCGCTGGGGGCTTGTCCTCTACTTCTTTGATAAGGAGGGGAAGCTCATGAATGACCAAATCTATGGCAGGTCTGATGAGTACCAGATCTTCTTCACGGTAAGTGAGGTCAATGACAAGGGACAGCCCTATGATGTCATGGATGTACGTGGTACATGGCATCCGAAGAAGAATCGCTTTGGAGAATGGGCTCCTGGGGGTACGATTGACCCGAAGATGATCCCCTCGCCTACCTTCTTAGGCAAGACGACTTGGAAGGAACGTGCGGCACTGACTCCGAAGATCTTCGAGTACACCTACCGAGATACTTGGGAGCATAATGCTATGGGAGATGGTGCACGTGAGCTCTTCAATCAGCGCCTCCTCCCTCCCTTAGACAAGCGAGATGCTGACTACGCTGTCGGTCCCTATGACCAAGACCGTGTAGGTCTGAAGGGGCACTTCAACTTCGATATAGAGGCTGACGAGAGCGATGAGGCTCACTCGATGTGGCCTCTAGAGATCACACGCCGTGTCGATCCTGCTACGGGTAAGGGAGGACCATATACGCGTCCGACCTATCTCCTACCGAAGTTCTACCTCTCTGTACGCGTCATGAGATGTCCTAAGGGGAAGAAGGCGCTGATACCACGTGATGAGTATCTCAGTCGTCACTCCACCTACCAGTTCCTCAGCAAGTTTATCTGTGCTGAAGCCTATAATCCTGACGAAGCCAAGGAGTATGGAGCTGACTCCCAGTGGAAGGAGATCATCCGCTTCAACATCCCGATCAAGGTCTTCACTAGTAGCTTTGACACCGACCCAACGACCATTGACCCCAATGACCCCCTCTATTACTTCCTAGGCAAGGAAATAGGTCTCTCTCCGCTCGATGCCCTAGAGGCTTCGCAGAATGTGCAGACCCATGGTATCGGTGGTGGTAGTGGTCTTGGCAACTGGTTCCTCTAATTTCTGATCCATCCTTAGTAATGAATAGTATTAAACATCTAGCTTATCTCTTCGCTCTGGTCATGCTGGTGACCGGAGTGAGCTGTACGCGTAATGGTATGCCGAAGAAGCAGTCCAACGCTCGATCTCGTGTCGAGCATCTCCTGATCAAGGAGGTCTTCTATGTCGGTCACTATTCCGAGCGTGATACACGTGCGTGGGGCTTCAAGAGTGCTCCCCAGCTCTACGATGATGACCAGTACTTCACGATCTATAATCCTACCGACGAAGTGAAGTACCTCGATGGACTCGCTATCGTTTCCTCGGCTCTTGATCCCTCGGAGATCGTGGAGTTTGCCCCTAAGGATAACTTCGTCAATCGCTACTACGGGGCAGCCTCGATGATGTGCTTCCCTGGTAAGGGGCAGGACTATCCTATACGCCCAAAGCAGGAGATCGTCGTGGCGAAGTACGCTATCGACCACCAAGCTACTTACCTTAAGAACTTGGAGGAGAATAATGATGGTGAGCCAGTCAATATCAAGGAGTATAAGGGTATGGAAGCCTTCCTTGACCTACGTAAGGCCGACTTTGAGTGGACGAATAGAGACTATCTCTCGGATACCTATAAGAAGTACAACAATCCCGATGTGCCTGACATGGAGGCTATCCTGATAAGCACGGGGAAGGATGGTAAGACCCACCCTTCCTTTACCTTTAACTATATCTCTGCCCGAGGGGGACTTGCTTTAATCAAGCTCCCCTGGACGAAAGAAGACTTCGCACAGAACTACCAGGATAAGAAGGGACATCGTGGCTACTACCACTATATCTCGATCACGAGTAGCAGCTTCGCGGACTTCTATGCGATCGAGATCCCCTTCTCTCATGTCATCGACTGTGTGACCATTTGCCCCAAGAGAGAGTACAAGCAGCGGACGACTAAGCTCGACAGAGGCTACACGGCTGTGACTGAGCTAGCCACAAGCTCTATGCCTAAGACAGAGTATGCGAAGTTCTCGGGCAATGCGCTGGTGCGTCGCTGGGATGGACGGAAGTTCGTCGATGATGATAATAGCACGGCAGACTTCGAGGTGAAGGTAGCTAGCCTTTCTCGTAAGGATGAGAAGGGGAACGTCATTAAGTAAGCTCATTCATTCACTTAAATAGTTGCCTATCAATCTATGAAACATCTTGCATGCTTCACGCCCCTCATGGGGCTAGTACTCCTGCTGGCTAGTTGCTCCCGCAATGGTGATCCAGCAGGACGTACCGATGCGCGTACGGAGCTTGATCACCTGATCCTTCAGGAGGTCTTCTACGTTGGTCACACTTGGCACCGTGATGTCAGCGGTGGGGCGGGCATTAATGGTGCTCAGCTCTACGATGAGGATCAGTATCTGACGATTTACAATCCTACGAGCGAGGTGAAGTACCTGGATGGTCTAGCGCTCTGCTCTAGCGCACTGGATCCCTCGCAGGTAGTGAAGATCCAGCCTAAGGATGAGTTCGTCGGTCGCTACTATGGTGCTGGTACGATGGCCTGCTTCCCTGGTAAGGGGCAGGACTATCCCATCCGCCCGAAGCAGACGATCGTCGTGGCGAAGTACGCCATCGACCACCAAGCCAAGTTCCTCGAAGAGCTGAAGAAGGGAGAGGAAGACGAAGGCAATGTTTTCCACCCTGAGCAGTACAAGGGGGTGGATCGCTTCCTGGACCTTCGGAAGGCTGACTTTGAATGGACGAACCGGGAATACCTCTATGGCAGCGAGCAACGTAAGAATGATCCGAAGATCCCTGACTTGATCCCGATGGTCATCGAGAAGGATGAAGATGGCGATAGTTCTCCAGCTTATAGCTTTGGCTTCATAGCGGAGCAGAGTGGTCTGGCGCTGGTGAAGCTCCCTTGGACTCGTGAGGAGTTCGACAAGGAGTACCAAGCGAAGAAGGAGAAGAGCGAATACCTGCGTCATCTCTCGGTCACCAGCACGCACCATAAGTCTACGCTAGCGGTCTTCGAGATCCCCTTCTCGCATGTCGTGGACTGCATGACGATCTGTCCACAGAGCACCTTCCTCCAGCGTGTGACGAAGCTGGATAAGGGTTACCAAGCCGTGACAGAGCGCCCCAGCAAGACGATGCCCAAGGTGGACTATGCGAAGTTCTCGGGTAAGGCACTTACGCGTCGCTGGGATGGACGCTCCTATGTCGATGAAGGGAATACCCGTACGGACTTCGAGGTCAAGGAGGCTAGCCTCTCTCGGAAGTAAGTTCGCCGAATCCCTCATCTGATACCCTTGCTCCAAGGGTAAGGTATATCGCTTCCCCTCGGTATCCAGTGATGGATATGGAGGGGAAGCATTTTTGTTTCCTCTAAGCTCTATCTAAGGAGGCTGAAGGGGGAGACTTTTTCCCGTATTCTTTTTCCCAACTAGTAGGCACTACTGATGCCCCTGGGGAGGCAACAGTAGTGCCCCTCATGGGGCATCAGTAGTGCCTCTTCGGAGG
>ERZ773010.343-NODE-343-length-33778-cov-4.586810_pt1 | contig 33778 bp, 28 predicted proteins | sample MGYA00580842_ERZ773010 | MGnify/ENA primary metagenome ERZ773010 (study PRJEB29015, sample SAMEA2737982) | human oral metagenome | biome: human oral; feature: human-associated habitat; material: dental | place: China | collected 2107 ... | reverse complement strand
GCGTTTCAGGAATGCGGATTGTAAAACTTTCTGATATTAATACAGAAACAAAAAGAGAATATTTAGCAGGATACAAACTTTCGGAGATTACCAATAAGTTGAAAATTAAGAATATAAAAGACATTTTGGAGCAAAATAATGCTGAAAAAATTAGGAGAAATAAAGAATTAGAAATCAAAGCAGAATTACATAAATCAAATAGAAGAAAATTTTAATAAAAATGGAAAATAGAGAAATAGATAATGGCATAGAATTGCTGAAAAAAGTGATAGAAACTAATAGAGAAAATATTGATAAAAACTCGCGAATATTAATGGTTTTTGAAGATTTATTGAGTTTATTGGGTGAGGCTGAAAGTACATTAAGAGGAGCTTCTTACACTTTGGAAAACTCTAAAAAGGTTCTTGTAAGAACGAGCCATATATTGGAAAATACCCCAAAAACTCTTGAATTTAAAGCATCAAAAGAAGAACTCAAAGCACGAGAGCGATTTATTCAATCCATTCCTAAAAGTATTGAAGCTCATATTCCTGAAAAGTTAGAAAAAGACCTGATATTGTTGAATCACAATATATCAAAAGTAAATGGAAAATCTAGTATTTTCAAATACTCTATTTTGGGAGGAGTAGGGTGTTTAATTTTATCTATAATATTACTAGGTGTTGGTGGATATTTTACTAAAAAATGGTATGATACAAGTGTAAAAACCAAAGAAGAAGTAAGGAAACAATTGCTGATAGAGTTTGAGAATAAGGGAAAAGGGATTTATGATGTTAAATCTTATGAAAAATTGCAATATAATACAGATTTGGTTAGTAAATGGATTGAGAAATATCCAAACGATGCAGACAAGTTTCTACGCTTTAAAGAAGGTTATGAAACAAGGTGAAAATTTAATATATTTGTCCCTGTTTAACCATAGAAAATCATTATGTCTTTCAACGAAGATTCACGCGTAAAAATTCCAGCCCTTTTACACTTAGCAAGGCTTGATTATCAATATATCCCACGAAATCAACATTCTAATCGTATTGAGAAAAATAATATTTTCCCGATAATATTTAAAGAAGGGATTAAAAATATTAATCCTAATATATCTGATGATGAGGTAAATAAACTTTTGGAAGAGATTAGTGCTTCCTTAGAATTTGACGACTTGGGAAGAGATTTTTATCAGCGTTTGACTTCTTCGAGTGGAATTAAACTGATTGATTTTGAAAATTTTGAAAAAAACTTATTCCATTTTACTACTGAATTAGTTTATAAAAGTGGAGAAGAGGAATTTCGTCCAGATATTACAATCTTAATTAATGGAATGCCTTTGGCTTTTGTGGAGGTTAAGAAACCCAATAACCGAGAAGGAATTATAGCTGAACGCAATCGAATGAATCGTCGTTTTGGGGCAAAACATTTTAAGACTTTTGCCAACATTACACAATTGATGATTTTTTCTAATAATATGGAATACGAAGATGGTGTAACAGAGCCTATTATGGGGGTGTTTTACAGTACTTCGGCATATGGAAATCTTCATTTCAATTATTTCCGTGAAGAAGAAATATTAAATTTGACGCATATTTTAAAACCTGAAAATGAAGAGTTTGAGAATTTTCTATTAAAGGATAATAATATTGCTGAAATCAAATATTCTCCTGAATTTATCAAGAATAAGGACTATAATTCACCTACACATCGGGTTCTCACTTCGCTATTTCATAAGAAAAGATTGGCTTTTTTACTCAAATATGGAATAGCTTATGTGCGTGAGGAAAACAAAGACACAGCACAGCAAGAATGGCAAAAGCACATAATGCGTTATCCACAGATTTTTGCAACATTTGCTATTGAAAAAAAACTTAATGAAGGCATTAAAAAGGGAATAATTTGGCATACGCAAGGTTCAGGAAAAACAGCCTTGGCATATTATAATGTACAATTTCTGACAGATTATTTCCAGAAAAGGGGTATTATTCCTAAATTTTATTTCGTGGTGGATAGATTAGATTTAGCTAACCAAGCGCAGTCGGAATTTGCTAAACGAGGACTAGAAGTGAAGCGAGTAAATTCTCGTCAAGACTTTGTGGAAAATATGAAATCTACAAGTGTGGTAATGGGTAGTTCTGGAGGAGCTGAAATTTCGGTAGTTAATATTCAAAAATTTAGTGAAGATAGTGTTTCAGAAGAAAAAACAGATTATGATGTAAATATCCAGCGCATTTATTTTGTAGATGAAGCACATAGGAGTTTTAATCCTAAAGGAGATTATTTTCTAAATCTTTTAAAATCAGATAAAAACACTATAAAAATAGCTCTTACAGGAACACCTTTGCTAAAAGAGGTAGCTAAAAACTATGATTCCAAGACGCTTTTTGGAGATTATATACATAAATATTACTATAATAAATCTATTGCTGACGGCTATACACTTCGTCTTATTCGTGAAGAAATAAATACTGAGTACAAGATGAAGATGCAGGAGGTAATGGAGCAAATTTCGGTAAAAGCAGGCGAGATTTCTAAAAGTAAAATTTTCGCTCATCAAAAATTTACAGCTCCAATGTTGGATTATATTGTAAATGATTTAACAGAATTCCGGCAAAGAAATGCAGATGAATCTCTCGGAGCAATGGTGGTGTGTGACACTTCGGAACAAGCCAAAGAATTATATAAACAATTTAAAGAAAAATATGCCAAAGAAAATTCTGAGCAAGAGGGTAGTGAGCGATGTGGAAAAGCGAGATTTATCCCTACAAAAGCATCACTTATCCTGCATGATGTAAATGATAAAGTTACACGGGAAAGCGAAATCAAAGATTTTAAAATTGGGAAAATCGACATTTTATTTGTTTATAATATGTTGCTCACGGGCTTTGATGCTAAAAGATTGAAAAAACTTTATTTGGCTCGTGTGGTAAAAGACCACAATCTGTTACAAACTCTCACAAGGGTAAATCGTCCTTATAAAAATTATAGATATGGATTTGTTGTAGATTTTGCGGATATCTCAGCTCAATTTGAAAAAGCAAATTATAATTATTTAGAGGAATTGAAGGCAGAGCTGGGCGATGAAATGGAACATTATTCTGATCTTTTCAAAACTAGAGCGGAAATAGAAAATGAAATAGCCGAAATCAAAGAAACCCTCTTCCATTACGATACAACAAATAGAGAAAATTTCAGTAATCAAATTACTCAAATCAATGATAAAAAGCGTCTTTTGGAACTTTTAAAACAGCTTATCAATGCCAAGGAACTCCGAAATATTATTCGCTTGCAAGGTGAAGAAGATTTGCTGAAAAATGCAGATTTTTCTCTCTGGCATGATTTTCGAAAAATAGTTTTGGATCGAATTGAGATGTTGAAATTTATTGAAACTATCAACGAAGGAGAACCCATTTCTAATTTGCTAAATGTAGCACTTGAAGATATTTATTTTCAGTTTGTAAAAATATCCGAAAGCGAACTAAAAATAGCTGATGAATTGCAACAAAAACTCCGCAGAACACGAGAGGAAATGCAACTGAATTTTGACCCAAAAGACCCACAATTTGTGTCGCTTAGGGAGGAATTAGAACGCATTTTTAGAAGTAAAAACCTAAATGAAACTACACAAGAAGGAATGCAGGAGCATATCAGGATTTTAGACAAAATCTATGATGAAGTAAAAGAAATAAACCGAAAAAACACTCTGCTGAAAGAGAAATATAAAAATGATGAACGCTATGTTCGTCTGCATAAAGAATTGAAAAACAGTCAATTTAAAGATAAAAAAGAAAGTCAAATCTATGAAGCCCTTTTAGCAACAAAAGAAAATGTAGATGATATTGTTCTTAGAAACAGTCAAATTATTAAGAGTGAAGGTTTCTTTGCCCAAGATATTATGCAAAAAATCATTTTCCATTTTATGGATACTTATAAATTAATAAAAGAAGAAGATGAAAAAGCTTATGAGGGAATGCAGAACATTAGCAATCTTATCATATCAGAATATAAACAAGGGTGGCAATCATGGAGATAAATTTAAATAAAAAATGACAGATATAAAATATATTACCGAAACTAAAAAACTAATAGACGACTTAAAGAGCGTTTGTGCCAATTATGGCTTAGGGAATGATGGGAATGAGTTTAAAATCATTTCACAAGTATTTTTGTATAAATATTTGAATGATAAATTTTCATATGAGGTGAAAAAAGTAAATCCAGAACTTGCCTCTGCAGAAAATTTTCAGACAGCATATGAGCAAATGCCTGATTCGAAAAGACAGTTTTTGTTGGCTCGTGTGGGCAATAAAGCGCCGCATCTGAAACCAAATCAGCTTCTTTCTCATCTCTATAACAATCAGAATCAGAACAATTTTGCTGAAATTTATTTTGATGGAACGCTTCGTAATATTAGCCAAGAGAATATTAGTTTGTATTCTATCACATCAGCTTCTGGGGCAAAGGATAAAATGTTTGATGATTTAAGCCAATTCATTACCGATGCTTCCCAAAGGGATAATTTCTGTAAAGCATTGGTTAATAAGCTGGTGAATTTCAGTTTTGAAAAAATGTTTTCAGAGAAATACGACTTTTTTGCTACCATTTTTGAGTATCTTATCAAAGATTATAACTCCGATAGTGGAGGTAAATACGCTGAATATTATACACCCCACGCAGTAGCTCGTATTATGGCATCTATTTTAATGGGTGATGTACAAGATGTGAAAGATGTAAAAGTATATGACCCCTCGGCAGGTTCAGGTACTTTATTGATGAATATAGCTCACGCTATTGGCGAACAAAATTGTACAATTTATTCTGAAGATATTTCGCAAAAGTCTAGTAATATGCTTAGGCTTAATCTGATACTCAATAATTTATCCTATTCTATTCCGAATATTGTAAAAGGAAATACTATTTTAGAGCCTTCCTATCTCAATCAGAAGTTTGACTATATTGTATCCAATCCACCTTTTAAACTAGATTTTTCAGATTATAGAGATAATTTAGATAAAGACAGTAACCGAGAGCGATTTTTTGCAGGAATTCCTAACATTCCAAAGAAAGATAAAGATAAGATGGCTATTTACTTGCTTTTTATTCAGCATATTATGTATTCATTGAACGAAAAAGGTAAGGCAGCAATCGTAGTACCTACGGGGTTTATCACAGCACAAAGCGGTATAGAGAAAAAAATCCGTGAAGCACTTATTGATAGAGGTTGGCTCAGAGGTGTTATAAGTATGCCTAGCAATATTTTTGCTACTACAGGTACCAATGTTTCTGTTTTGGTTTTAGATAAAAATGCTGGAAGTGAAAAAATAGTTCTGATGGACGCTTCCAAATTAGGAGAAACAGTAAAAGAAGGTAAAAACCAACGGACTGTACTTTCAGACGAAGAAGAACAAAAAATCGTAGATACTTTTAATCAAAAACAAGCGGTAGAAGATTTTTCGGTAGTGGTTTCGGCGGAAGAAATTAAAGCTAAAAACTATAGTTTTTCGGCAGGGCAATATTTTGAAATCAAGATAGAATATGTGGAAATTTCCGCTGAAGAATTTACTGAAAAAATGAATAATTTTGAAACTACTCTGACAAACCTTTTTGAGCAAAGTAATCAGTTAGACAAAGAAATTTTAGAGAATTTTAAAAAGTTGAAGTTCAATAATTGATTGAAAAATGAAGAAAGTAAGACTGGTAGAAGTTGTTAATGATTTTAATAAAATTAGAGTTCCATTATCTTCAAATCAACGAAAATTATTAAAAAAAATATATCCATATTATGGTGCACAAGGTATTGTCGATTATGTTGAAGATTTTTTGTTTGATGGAGAGTATCTTCTTATTGCAGAAGATGGAGAAAATTTAAAATCAAATAATCAAAATATCTGCAATATAGTAAAAGGGAAATTTTGGGTTAATAATCATGCACATATTTTGCAAGGAAAAAAAGATAATCTAACAAGATATTTGTATTACAAATTAAACACAATAAATTTTTCTCCTTTTGTTACGGGAAGTTCCCAACCTAAATTAAATAAAGAAAATTTATTTTCAATAGAATTTTTTATTCATGAAAATAAAGAAACCCAGCAAAAAATTGCTAAAATTCTCTCAGATATTGATGATAAAATAGAAGTTCTGCATCAAATAAATGATAATTTAGCGGAGTTAGCTAAGACTATTTATGATTATTGGTTTGTACAGTTTGATTTTCCAGATGAAAACGGAAAACCTTACAAAACCAGTGGCGGGAAAATGCTTTATAATGAGGTATTAAAGAGAGAAATTCCAGAGGGGTGGGAAGTGAAGAAATTAGGTGAAATATTAAAAAAAAATGAAACAACAATAAAAATAAATGCAAAAGATTATTTATCATCAGGAAGCATCCCTATTATAGATCAAAGTTTAGATTTTATTTGTGGATATACAAATGAAATAAGTGCTCTAATAAGAGCATCTAATATTCCTGCCATCATTTTTGGAGACCATACAAGGATTTTAAAATTTGTAGATTTTGATTTTGCACGAGGTGCTGATGGAACGCAAATTTTATTTAGTAATAATGAAAAAATGCCTCAATATTTATTTTATCATTCTTTATTGAAAATAGACTTATCAAATTATGGATATGCTCGTCATTTCAAATTTTTAAAGGAACAAAAAATTTTACTTTCAGATAGATTAATTGCTGAAAAATTTACTGATAATGTAAAAATAATCTATGAAAAAATTAAAATTAATAGAAACCAAATCCAGCGCCTCCAATCCCTCCGAGATTGGCTTTTACCTATGCTAATGAATGGACAGATATCAGTAGAATAAGCAAAAAGACCCTAAAAAGGGTCTTTTTATTGTTTGGGCTTAACTCCGCTAAATTATCATTTTTCGGAAAAACACCAAGGAACGAGAAGAGCGAAAACTTTGGAATTCTATTGCTTTAAGAGAAGCAAAAATAAAAGCCTTTGATGAGGAAATAGACTGGGTAAGAAAACTTTTGGGCGATAATTATTTAGAAAAACTTTTGGAAAAAGTAGGTGATGCTGAAAATGAAATTATCATTGCTATAGAAAATCAAAATTATGATTCCTAAGGTGCAGGATAGAATATTTTTTGATTAGATATTATTAAAAGAAAATAGTATAAATTATCCTCATTTTTGTACCATAGAAATATAAGATATTGATTTTCAGTAGTTGTTATTTTCGAAGAAGTGAAATAATTCACCCAAGAGTAACTTAAAAAAATTGCAGTAAGTTTGATAGCTTACTGCAATTTCTTTTTAATTTTAGTTTTATATTTGTAGTTCACTGGTATAAAACCAAGAAAAATGACTGTATTGGAAAAACTATTCATCAGAGCATTTATACTACTATTGGTATCAAGTTGTAGTAATATGGTGAGAATTACACAAATTCCCAGCGACCCGCCCATTTTAAAAAATAAAAATGTAAAAATCCTATTACATTTATACGATGAGCCCAATGTTCTGAAAAAAATAAAAATAGTATCAGAAACGGGGGAGTTGTTATACACTAATCACAAAAGTTTAAAGTTTGAGAAAACAGAGTTTGTAGAAATCAGCGTTCCGCACTGCACCAAGTACTTAATTATCCATTATAACAAAGGGAAAAATAAAATTCCAATCCGCCCTGAGTATGAATATCTATACATAGAATTCAGAAACAAAAATCTATTAGAAGTGGTGTATTCCGTTTCTAAACCTGCATATACATAAAAAAACAATATAAAAACTTCTCTTGTATTTAGAAAAAGTTTACGCCATGCGAGTTTGTGGGAGTATTTTATCAAAACTTTAAAAACTATTTATAGTTTTTTCATAGAAAATTCCTTCCTCCCAAATTTGGGAGGAAGGAATTTTAGTTTAGAATTTTTTTAAAAAAAATAGAATTAGAAATGATAGGAGAGCCCTAGTTGGAGATTTCCTGTACGGAATTTAGCTCTATCCTTTTTGCCATTATGGTCTTCTTTTTCATTGTAAGGAGAAGTTATTCCCATGCTGTATCTCAGATTAACACTAAATTTCTCTGTGATGAAATATCCTCCTCCAAAATTCCATCCAAAGAAAGCGCCTTTGGTATACTCCTTAAAACTTATTTTGTCTGGAATATTGTTGTATCCAGCTTTATCGGTGATGACCTCCTCTGATTTTATAGTAATATTCACCTCTGGACCTGTTTCTATATACACCTGAGGAATAAATTTAAATTGAAATGTAACAGGAATATTAATGTGGCTGAGAGTCCAGTATCCCTTTACATTGGTATCTTCTTTATAGTTTATTTTTGTTCCAAAATGCTGATAGAGAGCGTCTAATTGGACAGCTATTTGCTCACTGATAGAATAGTTTACGAAAAGTCCGCCATAGAATCCTATCTTGCTTTTCAGATTTCGATAAGTTTCGTCTTTAACTGATATTTTGTTGAGTCCTCCACCAGCTTTGATACCGAAAGTGAGCGGCTGATTTTTAGAATGGCTTTTTTTCGGGCTGCTTACTCTATTGGATTTGTAATTTTGGCTTTTATTAGCTCCCGTTTTTTTCTTTTGTGCTGCCGCCCATCCCATAGACAGACATAAAACAGCGATAATTATTTTTTTCATATGATAGAAATTAAAAGTTGTCTTTTCCAAAAACAGGCAATTTTATATTGAAATAATACAAGATTGCCTGTAAATTACAATGAGATTTAAAAAATGATTTTTAACACTTCAAAAGTATTGTGAATAAATGAGTTACACAATCCCCCAAAAGCGTGTATTTTTATAAAATTTTATCCCTGTTTTTAGGGATTTTGTTTTTTGAATAATGCTTGGAGTAATAATTTTACTAATTTTACAATCATATAGTTTAAATAAATGATACGGAGTAAGTGTATATTTTTTATCTTTTTTTCAATCATTGTTTTTTCGCAGAATAGTTCTTCTGAAAAATACATTGACAGCCTAAACAATGAATATCTGAATGCGAAAAATTCAAAGAAAAAAGTTCGCATCTTGATGGAAATTTCTGATTACTGGTCATATAGAGATACAGCAGTAGCTTTTTCAAAACTTAGAGAAGCAGAGTCATTGATAGAAGGAGATAATTTCCTAAAGGGACTTCATGCCTTCTATAAAGCGGGAATTTATTATGATAAAAACATTAGTAAAAGCCAAGAACTCTACATGAAAGCCGAAAATTTCCTGAAAACATTTTCCTCTGAAGAGGCTTTTTACTACAGAGCGAAACTGTGGCATAATTACGGAGCATTGGAACAGATGAAGGGAAACAATATGGAGTTTCTGGACATTACGCTGAAAAAATGTATTCCTCTTGCTGAAAAGTCAAAGAACAAGGAACTTTTGGCGGGATATTATGTAGATATGGGGATGATTTTTAATAATTCAAAAGAATATGATAAATCAATAGACTATATAAAAAAAGCAGTTGATATTTTAGAAAAAAACTCAAAAAGAGGTGAGGGAATAGTTTGGGCATATCTAAATCTTGCAACGGTATATTTGGAAATAGGAGAATTAGCTTTAGTAGAGGACAATATTTTAAAAGCCGAAAAAGCATTAGGACAACTACCTCATTCTCAGTATAATGTGTTTCTTTATCAGCTGAAATCTAAATATTATAATAGAATAGGTAAGCAGAGTAAAGCTTTGAATGCTATTCAAAAAGGGATAGACCTAGCAAAGGAAATGAATTTGGATTATGATTTTTTATCCCTGAGTTATGAGAAGTATAATTATTTAAAAAACTCTTCTCAATATTTAGAAGCGCAGAAAATACTCTTTGAACTTTTGGATAAGAAAATGGGAAGTAAAAAAAACAGGCTTATACTTCTTAATGAAATGGCTGAATTACAGAAAATAATGGGCAATTATAAAGATGCTTATAGTTATCTGGAACAGTTTAAATTTTTAAATGATACCATACAGACTGAAAATGAAAAAATACAAATTTTGGATTTGGAAGCTCAGTATAAAAATAAAGAACAGCAGAAAGAAATACAGCATTTAGAGGAAAGAAACAAACAAGAACGAATAATATTTTGGATTAGTTTGTCTTTATTTATAAGTGTAGGAGTATTAATGAGTTATGCGCTTTATGAAAGAAAAAGGAAAAACAAACATAAACTTGTTAGTTTAGAACAGGAAAGAAAAATAGACATTAACAAAGCTCTTATCTACGGGGAAAATAAAGAACGAGAGCGAATAGCTAAGGAACTGCATGATGGCATAGGGGGAAGAATGACAGGAATAAAGATAAACTTAGAAAATATGATGGAGAGTGAGGGATATTATATGCTTGAAAAACCTATTGCTCAATTGGATAAATGTATAACTGAACTTAGAAATACCCTTAGAAATCTAACTTCTGAAACACTTCATAAGTTTGGTTTGGAAGAAGCATTACGGGATTTTTGCCAAAATATACAGACAGATTATTTAAAAATATCTTGTTATACTAAAAATCTTAATCAAATAAAAGAAAAACATCAGCTGCATATCTATCGTATTGTTCAAGAGGGAATAAATAATGCCATAAAGCACTCTGGAGCAACACAAATTCTGGTACAGTGTACTTTTGAAGAAAATTTGTTACTCATAGATATAGAAGACAATGGAAAAGGCTTTGATGTGCAAAATATACAGAGAAATTTAGGATTACATAATATAGAACGACGCGTAAATGCCCTTGATGGTACTCTTAAAATAGAATCTTCCTTGGGTAAAGGTACTGTGATGAGTATAGAAGCTAAAATAGAATAAAAAACTTAAAAGATGATAAAGATAATAATTTGTGATGATCATCCTTTGATAACAGAAGGCCTGAAGAGCTTTATAGAAAATAGAGATGAAATGCAAATAGTAGCTACAGCTACTTCTGCAGCTGAATTATGGCAAGTATTGGAAGAAAATGAAACTGATGTTCTTATACTAGATATTAGTCTTCCAGACGGGAATGGGGTGGATATTTGTGCAGAAGTGAAAAAAAAGTATCCGCATATCAAAGTAATAGCTCTTAGTAATCATGATGAAAGAAGCTTCATTGTCAGGATGTTGGGGAATAAAGCGTCAGGTTATCTTATTAAAAGTACTTCCATTGGAGAACTGGAAAAAGCAATAAAAGAGGTCTATAGGGGAGGAATATATTTTGGAGAAGACGCCCAAAAAGTATTAGTATCCATGGCGGAAGTCATGCAGGTAGAGGTGCCGCCCATTACAAAGAGAGAAAAAGAAGTTTTAGAGTATATATCACAAGGGTTGTCTTCTCCTCAGATAGCGGAAAAAATGTTTATAAGCTCACAAACTGTGGACAGCCATAGGAAAAATCTAATGGCTAAATTTGGAGTGAATAAAACTATCAGCCTTGTTCAAAAGGCAAAAGACCTCAATTTTTTAAGTTAAAGTTTTTTTCTCATTTAGAAAAAGCAAAATGTTTATCTTTGCTTTCTAAATCTATGCAGTATGTTTTCAAAAATTATCGTACATCGGGTAGGAAATAAGGTTAATCAAGAAGGACTTTTTCTCTCTTCGCACGAGTTGGAGCTGGATGAAGAGATGAAAGAGCAGCTAGCGGATTTCTTCCTCAGTGCTTTCAAGACAGAAGAGCAGTTTCAGTTCTACAGCGAATCTTATCTTGTCAATAATCCCGTATACAGTTCGGTTTTAGAGATTTTTGAGGACAAAGACAAATTCATCTGGGAGAGTGCCAATATTGCCAAACACCTCTACGAAGCAGCGGAAAATCCGCGGGTACAGGGAGGCGAACTTTTCGTGGTTTATTTTGACGGCGAAGAAACTCCAGATGGAAAAATAGACTCCATAGGTATTTTTAAAACAGAAAAGAAACAGCCTTTCCTTAAAATAAATCCCAGCGAAGAAGATGACAGCTACGCCATAGAAAAGGACTTCGGCATAGGGCTTTCCAAGCTGGACAAGGGGGCGCTGGTCTATAACAGCGGCAAAGAAACAGGCTATGCTGTATCGGTGGTAGATAATAACAAAAATGGCGACTTGTATTATTGGTTTGAGGATTTCCTGAAAGTAAAACAGCGCGATGATGACTATTTCCACACACAAGAGACCCTCGCTGTGTATAAGGATTTCATCACCAAACGCCTTCCAGAGGAATACGAAGATGTTTCTAAAGCAGACCAGGCCGATTTTCTCAATAAATCAATTAATTTCTTTAAAGAAAAAGAAGAGTTTAAGTTTGATGAATTTACTGGAGCTGTGTTCGGCGGAGACGAGGGACTTACCGAGAGTTTCGTAAATTACAAATCCGATTATGAACAGGAAACTCAGCTGTCCATTTCAGAAGATTTTGCGATAAATCCTGCCGCCGTAAAAAAACAACAGCGCTATTTCAAATCGGTGATTAAACTGGACAAAAACTTCCACATCTATGTGCATGGAGACAGAAAACTGATAGAAACCGGCAAAGATGAAAAGGGGAAATTCTACCGTCTCTATTTCGAGGAAGAGCAGTAGAGTTTTGCCAATAAATTTATAAATTTGCCAAGATATAAACAGCTGAAAACATGATTTATTATCTCAAAGGTGTTGTGCAGGAGCTTACCCTTACTTATGCCGTGGTAGAAGTAGGAGGCGTGGGGTATTATGTAAGTGTAAGCCTGAATACTTCCCAAAAACTTCATAAGGACAAAGAATGTCTTTTATATACACAGCAGATTATCCGTGAAGACGCACATCTGCTCTTTGGTTTCTACGAGGAAGAGGAAAAGGAAATGTTTAACCTGCTGATAAGTGTAAATGGAGTAGGGGCGGTTTCTGCGATGATACTGCTTTCTTCCTTAGATTTAGCGGAAATTTCTCGGGCTATTTTATCAGGAAACAGCGGAGTTTTACAGAAGGTAAAGGGCATAGGAGCGAAAACAGCGGAAAGAATTATAATAGATTTGAGGGATAAAGTCCAAAAATTTGAGTTTGCGGAAGGAGAAACTCCGCTGACGGACAATAAAGTAAAGGAAGAAGCGTTATCTGCATTAGAGGTTTTGGGCATTCCGCGGAAAACGAGCGAAAAAATCATGGACAAAGTCCTGAAACAAGCCCCAGAAACCAGCACAGAAGAATTAGTAAAGCAAGTTTTGAAAAATATATAAAAACATTTAGTGAGAAAAGATATTTTATTAAAAACCGCGCCATTATTTTTTTTATCGCTTTTCAGTAATCAGGCTTTTGCCCAGAATGCTGAAAATCAAAAGGAAACTATAGAGAACAAAGAATTTACTCTGCCAGATCCTACGCGTTACGAAGCCTTTTATGACATCAAGACAGGGCTTTATTACCTCTATCCTAAAATAGGAAATTTGGTGGTGGGAGAGCCTTTGGTGATGACTCCGCTGCAATATTCGCAGTACATTCAGGTCAAACAGGCTCGGGAATATTATAACGAAAAGTCTGACAGCAGAAAAGCCTTAGCCGATAAGAAGAAAAAGGAAGAAAAAAAGAAGAGCATTCTGCCCAGCATTACCATCAATAACAAACTCTTTGAGAAGATTTTCGGTGGGAATAAAGTAGAGCTTATTCCGCAGGGATTTGCAACTTTTGATTTCGGAGTTTTATATCAAAAGATAGACAATCCTATGATTCTCCCGCAAAACAGAACCAATACATCGATAAACATCCAGCAGAGAATAAATGTAGGGATTTTAGGGAAAGTAGGAGAAAATCTGCAGTTAAAGGTAAATTATGACACCCAGAGCGGTTTCGCCTTTGAAAATAAAATGAACATCGCTTGGATACCCAAAGGAGGAACCACTTGGAAAGATATTCAGGGGAAAGTTACAGACAGACTTCAAAATAAATTAAACGATAAACTCACCAAAAATGCTGATGATGCGGAGGACAGAATCATCAAAAAGGTGGAATTCGGGAATGTCAATATGCCTCTTTCTACCAGTCTTATCCGCGGTTCGGAGTCTCTTTTCGGATTAAAAACAGAATTTCAGCTTGGGAAAACCACAGGAACCATAGTGCTTTCCCAGCAGCAGGGAGAGGCAAGAAGCGTGGTGGCGCAGAATGGCGGCGTTTCGCAGACTTTTAAAATCAATGCGGTTGATTATGAGGACAACCAGCACTATTTTATTGGGCAGTATTTTTACAATGGATATGACAATGCCCTTGCGCAGTATCCTGTAATCAATTCAAACATCAACATTACCCGAATGGAAGTTTGGGTATTAGACCAAGGTTCAGGAAATCTCCAAAGTCAGAAAAGTATAGTGGGAATTAGGGATTTAGGAGAAGGAACGGGCTATCCGGATAACGAAAGGAATAATCTTTATCAAAATATTACTGCAGCGGCGGGAATCAGAGATGTGAATACCGCTTATAATGCACTGAAAGACCAGCCATTCTATGACATTACCACAGGAAGCAACCAGCCGTACAAAGATGGAGAAAACTTTATTTTCAATAGAAGAGCAAGAAAGCTAAGCGATAGCGAGTTCAGGTATCATCCGCAGCTGGGATATATTTCATTGAACCAAAGACTGAATGACAACCAGCTCTTGGCGGTATCGTTCTCTTACACGGTAAATGGGGATAATTCTAAAGTCTATAAAGTTGGGGAGTTTTCCGAAGATAATTCTTCTGTGCTGATTACCAAATTGTTGAAACCAAATCAAGTAGTCAAAACAAGTTCGCCAATGTGGAACTTGATGATGAAAAACATCTACGCACTGGAAGCCAACCAGATAAGCTCTTCAGACTTTCTGATGAATGTCTATTACAGAGACCCGTCTAACGGCAAGGTAAATTATCTGCCAGGAACCAGCGTTCAGGATATTAGTCTGCTCAGGCTGTTTAACTGGGACAGGCTCAATGCCAATGGCGATTTGCAGCAGAACAGCAACGGCACCTATGGAGACGGGCTTTTTGACTTTATACAAGATATAACGATAGATTCTAATAATGGTAAATTAATCTTTACTAAAACTCAACCGTTTGGTAATCACTTGGTTAGTGTGCTTGGAAGCATTGACCCTAAGTTTGTTTTTTCAGACTTGTATACCGAGCAGAAACGAGTGGCTACGCAGAGTAACTTAGCCCAGCGATATACCATAGAAGGGCGGTATAAAGGCTCTGGGACTCAAGGGATTTCTTTAGGGGCAATCAATGTTCCGCGAGGCTCTGTAAAAGTTACGGCAAATGGCGTTCAGCTGGTGGAAGGCGTAGATTATACGGTGGATTACATGCTGGGAGTGGTTACAATCATCAATGAAACCATAAAAAGTTCGGGGCAGGCAATCAATGTAAGCCTTGAAAACCAGATGACTTTCAATACTCAGCGTAAAAGATTTATAGGTTTAAATCTTGAAAGAAAAATCAACGAAAATTTTTTAATTGGAGCTACAGCGGTTAATTATTCGGAAACGCCCCTCACCCAGAAAGTGCAGTATGGGCAGGAATCGGTAAATAATACCATGTTGGGATTCAATGTTTTATATAATAACGAAGCTCCTTTCTTAACCAGATTGATTAATAAAGTTCCTTTAATTAAAACAGAGGCGACTTCTAATATCAGTTTCAGGGCAGAGGCGGCTTATTTGTTCCCAGGACAAAATAAAAATGCTAATGACCAGTCTTATATAGATGATTTTGAGCAGACTTCTTCTAAAATTTCGCTGAAAGACCCGGCAATGTGGAGTTTGGCATCCAAGCCGGAACAAAATACCAGCGACCCGATATTCAGCACTGCTGGTCTGACTAATAATATAGCGCATGGCAACGGAAGAGGGCTTATTTCTTGGTATAATATAGACCCGAGATTTTATGGTATCGGCGGGAATACGCCTAATGGAATAAATGCGAGTGCTGTTTCTAACCATGCTTCTCGTAGAGTTCATTCAGGGGAAATTTATACTTCGCGGGATTATATCGCAGGAGAAGAGGCTTACCTCAATACTTTTGATGTTTCTTACTATCCAACCGAGCGTGGGCCTTATAACTTGAACACAGCAGCAGAATCTACTCAAGACAGATGGGCAGGGCTTATGAGACCGATTTCTGTATCCAATTTTACAAATTCTAATATAGAGTATGTAGAATTCTGGATGATGGACCCTTACGCAGATGGGAATAATTTAGGAGCAAATCCAAAATTATTGCTTCATTTGGGGAATGTTTCAGAGGATGTCCTAAAAGATGGAAAACTGCAGTATGAAAATGGTCTTCCGACAGATTCTGCACCATCCAATGTTTCTTCTACGAACTGGGGAGACCAGCCAGACCAAGTGCCGATATTGTACGCTTTCTCTTCCGAAGGAGCAGAGAGAAAAGCCCAAGATGTGGGATACGACGGACTGAATAATGCTCAGGAAGTGGCTAAATTCGGAACAACTTTTGTTAATCCTGTCACTAATCTACAAGATCCTGCTTCTGATGATTTTGTATATCATCTTTCAAACAAGTTCCAAGGGGCTATGGCGTCCTCTTTGGTGGAGCGTTATCGGTATTTCAGAAACCCTGATGGAAACTCGGAAGCTAATTCTTTAGATGTTTCTTCGCAGGTGCCTGATGCAGAGGATGTTAATAGAGATTATAATTTAGACCAATACGAAAGCTACAACCAATATACAGTGCGGTTAGACCAGTCAAGTCTTGTTTTGGGTCAAAATAATATAGTGGATGTCAAGGAAGTAGAAACCAAGTTCCAAGATGGGCGAATGGGGAGAAATAAATGGTTCTTGTTCCGTATTCCTGTCCGCCAGTTTGATACTACGGCAGGAGAAAGAAGCGAAGAAGTGCTTTCAAATGTGCGTTTTGCGAGAATGCTTTTGACAGGCTTTGACCAAACTTCTACCCTCAGATTTGCAAGTTTTGATTTGGTTCGTTCCGATTGGAGAAAATATACAAAAACTGTTGCAGTGGATAATTCCACTATTGAAGGTTTTGGGATGGTGAATACTTCTAATGTAGAAGTAGGAAGCGTGAATTTGGAGGAAAATTCATTGGCTTCGCCGCCGTATGTCCTTCCACCAGGGATTAATAGAGAGATATTGAGCGGAACGACAGGAACTCAGCGCCAAAATGAAGGATCTCTTTACATGAAGGTAATGGGCTTGAGCAATGATGCCCGAGCAGTGTTTAAAAATATTTCTCTGGACCTTCGTAGATACGAGAAATTGGAAATGTTTGTCCATGCGCAGGATTTGAGGAATGTAACTTCTACAGCGCTTGATGACAAGACCAAATTCTTCATCCGTTTGGGAAGTGATGCTACTGACAACTACTATGAATACGAGGCTTCATTGAAATATACTTCTGCCAATGCCAGAACTCCTTACGAGATATGGCCTACAGAGAATACCATTAATATTGATTTAGCAGAATTTACCGATATTAAAGGAAGAAGAGACCGAAATTCGGTGTCAATGGATACCCGTTATACAGACGGAAACTATGGGGATGCCAATAAAAAGATTTATGTAAAAGGTAGGCCGAGTTTAGGAAGCATCAGCACAATTATGCTGGGGGTCAGAAATCAAGATGCATTATCTGTTTCCAAGGATATTGTTCTTTGGGCTAATGAAATCCGTGTTTCAGGCATTGAAAACAAGGGAGGATATGCGGCTAATGCGAGTTTAAATTTCAATTTGGGTGATTTTGCTTTGGTCAATGCTACGGGGTCTATGTCTACCGTTGGTTTTGGGGCTATTACGGAGAAGCCTTCCGAAAGGTCGCAGACCAATAACACGGCATTCCACATTGACACAACAATAAATGTGGATAAGCTCCTTCCTGAGAAATTCGGAATGAAAATACCGCTCAACTATTCCTATACACAGAGCATAGAAGACCCTATGTATAACCCGCTGGACAATGATGTGGAGCTGAAAAAAAGCCCTCTGAAATCCCAGTTGAAAAAAACGGTAAGAACCTACAACCAGCAGAGGAGTATTGGGATTGTAAATATGCAGAAGCAGAGAACCAATCCAGATAAAAAGGAGAAATTCTATGATGTGGAAAACCTCACGCTTACAGCTGTTTATAACGATGATTATTACCGAGATATTCACACCAAGAAAAATTACCGCCAGTATTTCAAAGGGTATATAGATTATAATTTTAATTTTAAACCTTGGGAAATCAAGCCGTTTGATAAGCTTATCCCTGATACTCTGAAGGCGGCAAAATACCTGAATTGGGTTAAAGAAATCAATTTTAATCCTGTTCCGTCAAGGTTCTCTTTCCGTGCAGAAATGGACAGAACCTACTCCGAATTGCAGTATAGAAATGTAAATGCTTTATTGGCAGGTATAAACGGCGATGATTTTGAAGTCAGCAGGTCTGGAGTTTTCTATTTTGGGTGGCAGTATAATTTAGGGTTTAATTTAACCAAGTCGCTCAAAATAGACATCAATTCCAATACTCGGACTTTGAATGACCATATTGCAGCGGATCGCTTGAATACAGGTTCTATTTTCAGAAACCCATTCCGTGCGGGGAGACCAGTTTTGTATAATCACAAATTACAGCTGAATTACAAATTCCCGTTTGAGTATTTCCCTTATTTGGACTTTATGAATGCGGAATTCGGCTATGGTTTCCAGTATAATTGGTCTGCCCGTTCCACAGCGCTGTCCCGCCAGAGCATAGGGCATTTAGCTCAAAACAGCACCAATACTGTATTTACTGCTTCTGCGGATTTACCGAATTTATTTGGAAAATTCAAGTATTTCCAAAATATAGAAAAAGTGATGCAGGCAAGAAAAGAGGAAATAGATGCTATGGAAAAGGCTTATGCAGAGTCTGCGACAAAGAAAGGCAGAAAGGTTACTAAAAACTATAAATTTAAAAACAGGCTGAAGTTCCACCAAGCGCTTTCGTATGCTCTGACATCTATAAAACAAGTTAATTTTAACTATAATGAAACCAGCGGAATCTCGCTTCCAGGGCTTTTATCAGCACCTAATTTCTATGGTTACGGGCAGACGCTGGGCGGTCCTACATACGGCTTTTTATTGGGTTCACAGGCGGACATCCGAAGGCTGGTGATAGAAAGAGGCTGGGTAAGCGGTTCTTCTCTGATGAACGACCCTTATACCCAGATGAATACAAAAACGATTACGGGAAGTGTTCAGATTCAGCCGATTAATGATTTGAGAATAGATTTAGATATATTAAAAAACTATTCTAATACCTTAACGCAGAGTGGGTATAATATATTGAGCAACAATGAATTATCCTTTGCTAATGAAACCATCAGTTTCTCAAATACAGACATCACGCTCGGGACATCCTTCAAAGACGGCAGACAGCTGTATATGAATTTAGTAGAAAACGCAAGGATTTTGTCCCGCACTCATACTGGCGTTGTTCAGGCAGATGGTTTTGTAGAAGGATATGGTTTAGGAAATTCATATATTTTAATTCCTGCGTTTAAGGCGGCAATAGGAGGGAAGAATTTAACAAAAGAAAATCCTACGAAATCTAAGTTTCCGCTTCCAAACTGGCAGATAACTTATTCTGGTTTGAAGAATATTCCGGTGGTCAGCAGGTATTTCGCTAAGTTTGATTTGCTCCATGCGTATAAATCTACTTACACCGTTGCGGGGGTTCAGTCCAGCTCGGATTATTATAACTATCAGATGAGCAGAAATTCCCTAACGCCTACGCCTGATAAAGACCAAAACGGCAACTATCACAATCCGTATGTTTTCTCTCAGGTAGGCTATGTGGAGGAGTTTTCTCCGCTCATTGGCGCTGATGTTACGATGAGAAACAATATGCAGTTCCGTGCGATGTACAACCGCAACAGAGCTTTGGTTCTTGGGCTTCAAAACTATACAATGGCAGAGGATTTTGGTTCGGAATATGTGGTCGGCTTTGGATATATCATTAAAGATTTAACGATGAAGTTCAGATTTAGAGGAAAGCAGAGAACGATTAAAAGTGATTTGAACCTAAAATTTGATTTCTCGCTGAAGGACAATCACACCAGAATTACAAATATTATAGATTTGGACAGCCAAGTAACCGGCGGACAGAAAATATTGGGAATCAACTTTTCTGCGGATTATAGTTTTTCACAAAATCTACAAGCGAAGTTGTTCTACAATCAGCTGGTGTCCAAGTATAAGATTTCCACGGCGTTTCCATTATCTATGATACGAGCTGGGATTTCTCTCAACTTTACTTTTGGTGGAAGCAGTGATTAACAATGGAATATCAACAGTAAATTATTATAAATATGAAAAAAGCAGTAGTTTTATCAGGAATAGTGTTGTCAATGCTTTCTTGTAACAGCCCAAAAAAGGAAGAAGTGAAAGAAGAAAAAGTAAATACAGAAGAAACTCAGGAGCCGTTGGTCGGTGCAGACAGAGATGAACATGGCTGCATTACTTCGGCAGGGTTTTCGTGGAGCGAACTACAACAAACCTGTGTGCAGCTCTGGGAGGCTGGTGTCAGGCTGAATCCTGTCGAAGTGAAAGGAGACAATTCGGTCATCAGCGCATTTGTTTTGTTTAATAAAGATGAATCCAAAGCTGAGATTGTCCTACCTAACAAAGAAGGTTCGGTTATTTTAGACAAAAAGGCAGAAAATCTCTACGAAAAAGGAGAATATCTGTATGACAACAAAGAAGGCGCACTTTCTATCAATGGAAAAGTAGCGTATAAAGAAGAAAGTAAGAAGGATTAACGAATATTATGGAAAGAATTTTTAGTATTTTAGCTTGGCTGGCATCTGCAATTACAATGTATATAAATGTTTCCTACTTTTTTTGTATTGTGGGGCGCGGTTTATATTTTGATTACGGATTAGAAAGTTTTATGCTTCCTTTGATTTTTATAAATAACATATTGTGGATAGGCTACGGATTTACTAAACCTAAAAAAGACTGGCCGCTCATCATTGCAAATACATCAGGAATTATTATTATACTTTTGTTATTTATTTATTTTATTGCATTTTTCTGATATAATTTTATGTATTTTCGTATCGGTAAATGTTTTCATAATAGTATTTTTTGGAATTAATAGTGTTACACAGCGGGGGGTATTCATTTCCGCTGTGTTTTTTTTAGGAAATCATTTGCTGGGGGAAAATTTTTTTTTCTACCTTTGGTAAAACAAAAATTGACAATTAAAGTTCAACGATTAATCATTACAAAAACATGGAAAAGTTTTTAAATATTTTAGGATGGATAGCCACAGGAACGGCAATGCTTATGTATGTATCTTACATTCCGCAGATTACATCCAATTTGCAAGGGGCGAAGGGAGATTTTCTTCAGCCTTTCGTGGCGGGGATTAACTGCACGCTGTGGGTAGGTTATGGCTTCCTGAAATCTAAAAAAGACTGGCCGATAATCGTAGCAAATACACCCGGAATAGTTTTCGGATTCACTGCGGCCTTTACAGCCATTTTATAATTAAAAAAATCTGTCTGCATTTCGGTGCAGATGGGAGTTGTTCTATTCATAAGTGTTTTGATTTAATGAAATACAGCGGAAGTTTATATCTTTCTGCTGTATTTTTTTACAGAATATTTGCGGTACATCGTTTTTTGTTTATTTTTGTGTCAAATTCAATCTTTTTCATCTTAGATTGTTTTTTGTGTTTTTTATCATGTTTGCAGCGGGTATATTTATCCGCTGTGTTTTTTTATAAAATATTTGCATGGGATAGTTTTTGTTTATCTTTGCACACAGAATAAGGTTTTTCATTGAAATTAAGTTTTATTTATTAGGTGAAACACAGCGGAGAGTTTATTTCCGCTGTGTTTTGTTTATAAAAACCTTGTGCAGAATAGTTTTTTGTTTATCTTTGTATTCAGAAAAAGTTCTTTTCATATATATTGTTTTTAGATTGTTAGCAAAGCACAATGGAGAATTATTTTTCCGCTGTGTTTTGTTTTTTTTGCAGTTTGGTAGAAATTTTTATCTTTGCAGGGAATAAATTTGTTTCATATTATTAAAATTGTTTAATTGTTTAAGCAATGACCGCCGGCGGTATCATAGATACCGCCGGCGTTTTTTTACAAAAAGGAGATTTTTACTTTATTCCTTTTACGATTTCGTTTAAATCCGAATAAAATCTTTTCCAGTTTTCCAGAGATTTCATGGCATTTACCAAACTTAGATACACTTTCAGCTGGTTTTCCAGTTCATGTTTCAGGGCGGTAGCAGATTTCAGCTGTCTTAGTTCGGAATTTGCCTGTGTCTGTTCGGTATAGACAGCCTCGAAGGCCTCCTGCTTCAGTTTCAATTCATTGAAATACGGGTCTAAACGCAAAACAGAAAGGCGATGATGGTGCTCCGGTTTGTTTAGTTCCTCTATCAGTTTTTTCATTTGAGCTGTTTCCTCCGCGTAGTTCAGCGCACCGATGTTCTTCCCAAATGCATGGATTACTTCATACAATTTCTCCGCGTCTTCATGCTCAGGGAAGAGTTTCATCCGCGAATAGGCTTTTAGAAATCCTTTCAGGTCAGAATACACCGCATCCCGCTCTTTGTCTGCCTTTGCCACAGAGACACCCTTTCCGCTGTAGCTCGCTTTGGTATATACCGCCTCGTATTCTTTATAAATCTTCTCTAAACCAAGCAGCAGCGGGTGCCCGCTTATTTCTGGAAATCCAGACTTTTTAGATGCTTCTATAACTCTTTCGCAGAGCGTGGCAAGCTCTTTAGTGCTGATTTTTCTGAATGAAATTTTCATAATTTTCTGATGATTTTGGTAAAACAATAATTTAAAAAATTCTCTTACGAATATACTATTTTTCTTTTTTCATTCCAAAAATACTTTGGACAATTAAAACCCGAAGGTTGCTTTTGTGTTAAATTTAAAAATTAATTCAAAACATTATTGATTTTGTAACAAAAACACTATTTTGTTTATAATTCATATTGCATTTTATTTCCCTATTGATTTGTTTCTAAAACTGCATTTGCATTTTATTTAAAAATGATGATTTTGTAAAGACTTGCATTTGCATTTTATTTAAAAATGACCATTTTATAAAAAAACACAAGTGCGTTTCCCTTGGGAAACGCACCTAAACGAATAAACAAAAAATGAGTATTAAAGATGATGCGAAATTAATAAAAATTTCTTAAAATGATGAATTAAAATCCGTTTCGGTAGAAATCCAGCGCAGAGATAATGTTTTCCAGCGGAACATTTTGGTTATAATTTCCCTTGCCGATGCCTTCTATCAGCGAGAAACTAATGTTTCCATGCTGATTTTTTTTGTCCTGATACATCAGCGTAATGATTTCCTCATCACTGAAATTAGAAATATCCACAGACGGGAAAAATCGCACAAGATTTTCTATAATATGGCGCGCTGTGTCCAGAGAAATCAGCTGCTGCAAATACGAAATATAAGTTTCACAAATCATTCCGAGTGCGACTGCTTCGCCATGGAGCAGAGGAGTTCCCTCTCTCAGGAAAAGGCTTTCTACGGCGTGTCCTACTGTATGCCCGAAGTTTAGAATTTTTCGGATATGCTTTTCGTGGAAATCTTCCTGCACGATTTTTTGTTTAATTTCGGCACTTTGTAATAGATACGGCGCAATTTTCTCTGCAGAAAGTTCATTTTCAATAGAAATCAACTCAAGCCAATGTTCTCCATCAGCGATGAGACCATGTTTCAGCATTTCCGCAAAGCCAGATTTCAGCTGTGGAAAGGGCAGCGTGCGGAGATAATCAGCATAAAAGAAAATTTGCTTCGGTTCTGCAAAAGTTCCGATTAGATTTTTAAAAAACAAATGGTCTATGCCTGTTTTCCCGCCCACTGCAGCATCTGCCATTGCCAGCAGAGTGGTAGGAAGGTAAATAAAAGGAATTCCTCTTTTGTAAGTGGATGCAACGAATCCGCCAATGTCTGTGACAACGCCTCCGCCAAGACAGATGAGCAGACTATGTCTATCAGCATTGAATTCCGTAAGGATTTCCCAAAGCTGCACGGCAGTGTTTATATTTTTGCTCTGCTCTCCTTCCTCTATCTCTATAATCTCAAAGGGAACTGTAGTTTCTAAATTGCCCAAGAGCGTAGGAAGGCAGTATTCGTGCGTGTTTTCATCCACCAAGATGAAAATTTTGCTGGGATTTTGGTGCTGTATAAAAAAATTGAGTTCGGTGAAATCTTGGTCAAGGATTTTTATCATCTTCTGCTATCTGTATCCGAAATTCTTGAGGTCTTTTTCGTTCTTTCTCCAGTCTTTTTTTACTTTCACAAAGAGATTGAGATGGATTTTCTTTGCAAAGAATTTCTCCAAGTCAAGCCTTGCTTCTGTGCCGACTTTTTTAATCGCCTCACCTTTGTGACCTATCAAAATTCCCTTTTGGGTTTCTCGCTCCACATAGATGATGCTGTCTATGAAGATGATGCCTTCCTTTTCTTTGAAAAGTTCAGTAACCACTTCTACGGAGTAAGGAATTTCCTTCTCGTAGTTAAGCAAAATCTTCTCGCGCACCGTTTCATTGACAAAAAACCTTTCCGATTTGTCCGTAAACTGGTCTTTGTCATAGTATGGCGGGTTCTCTGGAAGTAGAGATTTTAATTTCGGAAGGATATATTCTGTATTGTAAGCATTTAGTGCCGAAATCGGTAGGATTTCTGCTTTTGGAAGGAGATTATGCCAGTGTTCCACAGCGGCCTCCATTTCCTTTTGGTTGCTTTTATCTATTTTATTGATGAGCAGCAGCACAGGAATCGGAATTTTATTTAACTTCTCGATGAGAAATTCCGAAGGCTCGCTTTTGTCCGATATATCTACGATGAAAAGAAATACATCTGCATCTTGGAGGCTTTCTTTCACGAAGCCCATCATTTTCTCTTGTAGTTCGTATTTAGGGTCAAGAACGCCAGGCGTGTCCGAAAAGACAATCTGGACATCATCCTCGTTATAAATCCCGAAAATACGGTGTCTGGTAGTCTGTGCCTTTTGGGTAACGATGGCTAATTTCTCTCCCATGAGCTGATTCAGAAGGGTAGACTTCCCAGCATTGGGTTTTCCTACTATATTGACAAAACCTGCTTTGTGCATTGCTTTTTTTGTTTTTAAATTTCCGCAAAGATATGAATAATTTGGCTTTAAAAGAGATAAATTCCGCACAGAAACCAATAGAAAATCATCATTTTGTAATGATTTGCAAAGTGATTTTAATAGAAAAACATGTTTTTGTATTCATTTCCACTGAAAAATCCTTTACCAGCACCCTTGGCCAGTGACACTTTTGTGCTCGTTTATTAAATCAATAAGTTTTACAAAATGCTGAAATGCAGTCTCTGACAGGTTTTTGTTGGAGGGAACAGCATCAAACGAATACACTGGAGAAGCCCATCCAGCACCGATAACTTCAAAGGTTTCTTGTAAAGGAATAAGGTAGGTTTCCACAGTTTTGTTTGGTGGTGAATATCTTTCTTTCGAGCCGCCTATGGTCACCGAAGCGATTATTGCCTTATCATTAAATTTACCCGAAAGCCTATTGCCTTTGAAATAGTCATACAGCACATCATCTATCCATTTCTTGAGAAGAGCAGGCGTTCCGTACCAGTATAAAGGAAACTGCAGGATGATGAAATCCGCGTTTTTTATGGCTTCTTGTTCCGCTTTTACATTGATTTGATAGTTGGGATAGAGCTTATCCAGACGGCGGATGCTGATTTGTTTTCCGAAGTGTTTTTCTAATTCATTCAAAATGGCTTTATTAGCTTTTGATTTTTCTAAATTAGGATGTCCAGAAATGACCAAAATCTTACTTTCTGATGAAAAAATCTTGTCTGTTGTTCTTGGTTGTGAGGACAAATGAACCGAAAATCCTACAAAAAACAATACCAGAAAAATATTTTTAAAAAGTTTCATAATGATAGTTTTTAGAATTAAAGGATAAATATAAGAAACACTTCAGAGATTTTTTACAACTTTTGAAAAAATAAATCAAATGTTGATTTTATCTATGTTCAAAAGCTTATAGACCATTTCTTTCAGAAGTTCGTTTTCTTCGGTTTGGTTGGTGCCGAGTCCTTTTCCTTTTAAATCAAATTCCCTGAGAATGGAGATGGTTCTGGTCGCATGTTTCAGTGGATAAAACCGAGCTGCCTCAGCATAATCCTTCACAAAGTAAGGGTTTATCTTTAGTTCAGAAGCTATCACTTGCGGAGACTGTCCCGCCAAAGTGTGGTATAAAACAATGTTGGAAAAAAAGCTGTACAAATTGCTTATGATGAGCATCAGCGGATTGGTTTTAGGGTTTTTGCCCATATAATAAACGATTTTGAACGCTGCCGAACTATTTTTAGTCCCGAGAGCCTTCTGTAGCTCAAAAACATTATATTCCTTGCTGATTCCTATATGTTTTTCGATAAGTTTTTCATCTAAAATTTCGTTTTCTTTTAAGATGAGTTTTAGTTTTTGCAGTTCATTGGCTATTCTGGACAAATCATTTCCTAAATATTCAGCCAAAAGCGAAGGAATATTCGGTGCAGTTTTAATGTCAAGGGAAGCGCACTCCTGCTGAATCCATTTTGAAAGGTTGTAGTCTTTCACAGGCTCGCTGTAGTGGAGCATTTTCGCCTTTTCTAATGCCTTTGCAAACTTCTTACGAGAGTCTATTTTCTTTTGTTTATGAGCGAAAACAAGTATCGTGGAGGGAACAGGATTTTCTATATATTTCAAAAAAATATCCTGTTCTTCTTCATTTAGCTTTAAATCTTGGGCTTCTTTCACGATAATTACCTGATAATCACCCATCATAGGGTATTGGTCAGCCAAGGAAAGTATTTCTGCATAAGAAGAATCTTTTCCGTAGACAATCATCTGATTGAAAGCCTTTTCTTCCTCCGTAAGAATGCCGTTTTCAAGGAGTTTCACGGCAAGGTCTATATAGTAAGGTTCTTCTCCGTGGAAAAAATAAATAGGAGAAAATTCTTTATTTTTAATATTTTTGGAAATAATTTCTAAATCTTTCATAATATGCAATTACCAAAGCTCAATTTTGAGCAGGATTTTGATTTTAAAATAAAGCAGGACAAAGATACATTTTTTATTTATGATTTGGTTCGCAGGACTTATTTAGTTCTTACTCCAGAGGAGTGGGTGCGGCAGCACTGGGTGCATTATTTTCATTTTATAAAGGGCAAAAGTCTCTCTTCGCTCATTATGGAACGAAAAATAGAACTAAACGGCACCACCAAAAGGATAGATTTGCTCGTAACGGAAAAAACCGAGCCGCAGATATTATTAGAATGTAAAGCTCCTCATATAGCACTTACCGAGAGCGTTTTCGAGCAGGCAGCGAGATATAATACCATAATTTCTGCCCCAAAAATTATCCTAAGCAACGGGCTTCAGCATATTTATGCAAAGTATGAAAATGGAGAGTATAAATTCCATAAATATCAATGGGAATAAATGCTTTTCCGAGTTTCTGAAATGAAAAATAGAATAGAGACAAAAAATAAAAACTTCTCTTTTGAGAAGTTTTAGGCGATCCGGACGGGACTCGAACCCGCGACCTCCGCCGTGACAGGGCGGCATTCTAACCAACTGAACTACCGGATCTCTATGTATAATGAACTTCTGATTCTTTGCGTTTGCAAATATAAGACTTTTATTTAACCTTGCAAATAAAAAAATAAAAAAATGCTTTCCAAGTAAGGAAAGCACTCATTTTCAGATAGGTTTTTTATAAATGCGCAGAAAGTTTCTCTACGATTACTTCTTTTGGAGAAAGTCCTACTATTTTATCCACTACTTCTCCATTTTTGAAAATAAGAAGAGTAGGGATGCTTTTGATACCGTATTCCAAAGATACTTGCTGATTGTTATCAATATCTACTTTTGCAACAACGGCCTTGCCTTCAAACTCGTTATGAAGCTGCTCGATAACAGGAGAAAGCATTCTACAAGGAGGACACCAAGGAGCCCAAAAATCTACTAAAACGGGTTTGTCTGATTGTAATACGGATTCTTTAAATGTTCCGTCTGTAACTGTTAGTGCCATAATTTTACTATTTTTATTATGATTAAATTTTTATGCTAAATTACAATATTTGTTATATCTTTTGGTCTATGCTATATATTGTTTATTTCTATTTTATTTTCTATGATGATTTCTTTTAGGGCAATTACCAGCCTGTCTATATCTTGTTTGGAAGTGTAATGGCTGAAAGAAATTCTTAGCGGAGTAGTTTTTTCCATTTCCTCATCTGTTAGTATGCTCATAAGCACCATAGATGGTTTGCTCGCTCCAGAGCTGCACGCACTTCCCTGCGAAATGGCAATACCTTTCATGTCTAATTGTAAGCCGATTAAAGGGTTTTTAAAAGGCAGAGAAACACTCAATATCGTGTAGAGACTTTTTTTACTATCGGCAGAGTTTCCATTGAATTTAATATGAGGAATCGCCTTGGTAAGCTCCGATATTGCATAGTCTTTAATTCCCTGAATATGAGCAGTGTATTCCTTCATGTTTTTTGTGGAAATTTCCAATGCTTTGCCTAAACCTACAATACCGCATACATTTTCTGTTCCCGCTCTTAGGTTTCTTTCCTGCGTTCCGCCTACGATGAGTCCTTTTAGACCGGAAGATTTTCTCACAAAAGCAAAGCCAACTCCCTTCGGCCCGTGGAATTTATGCGCACTGCAAGAAGCAAAATCTACCAAAGTTTTAGCAAAATTCAAATCCAAATGCGCAACAGTCTGCACCGTATCGGAATGGAAAAGAGCGTTATTTTGTTTGCAGATTTCGGATACTTTGTCAATATCTAAGAGGTTTCCAATCTCGTTGTTGGCGTGCATTAGACTTACCAAAGTCTTTTTATCTGACGATTGGAGGATTTTTTCTAATTCCGCCAAGTTCAATTCTCCTTTGTTATCAGGTTTTAAACAGACAAGCTCTACGCCTTTTCTTGCTCTCATTTCCAGGCAGGTTTCGGCTACGCATTTATGCTCCAGAGGAGAAGTAATTATTCTTTCAACGCCCAAATGTTCCACGCAGGACTTGATAATCATGTTGTTAGATTCTGTCCCGCATGAAGTAAAAATGATTTCACTCGGAGAAACACCAAGGCTTTCTGCAGCCATTCTTCTGGCTTCCTCTATCAGCGACTTTGCTTCCTGGCCTATGCTATGGATGGAAGAAGGGTTGCCATAGTGGTTTTTCATTACCGAAAGCATAGCATCTATCACTTCTTCGCTCATGGGAGTGGTGGCTGCGTTGTCCAAATAAATTTTATTCATGGTAAATTTTCTGACAAAATTAATGAAAAAATTGGTAATAACTTTCATCTGCCCATTCCAGCATTTCTCTGTCTCCTTCAGAATCACCGAAAGCGATGGTTTTATCAAACTTTTTATCCTCGATGGCTTTCTTTATCCGCTTTACTTTTTCTTCGCCGGTGCAGTTTTTGGTTTTAAAATTTCCGGAATAGACACCGCCTTCAAATCTGGCTTCTGTTGCGATGAGATGCATCCCAAGGTGCGCTGCAAATGGCTGAACCCAAATATCCAAAGAAGCCGTAACGATGTAGCTTTCGGTATTTTCCCTGTCAATATTTTGGATAAATTCCAATGTGTTTTCTCGAATTATTTTAGGATAATTTTCATTAAAAAACAGCTGGGCTTTCTGCAGGATTTTTTCTTGGCTTTCGCCTTTGAGCACGGAACTGATGAAACTTTTCTTTACTCTTTCGGTGTTAGCTATTTTTAGTTTGGACATGATGAAGAGCGGAAGATGTTTCAGATAACTGATGAAAAACTTCCTGCAGTCATAGAATTTAAGGAATGCAAACAGCGTATCGCGCTTGGTAAGCGTTCCATCGAAATCAAAACAATATAATTTTTTCATAGTTGCCGAAGATACAACAAAATTTTTGAAAAAAAAGGGTTTCATATTTGGTTATAAATTATTATTTTTGGCAACAAAAAATAACCAATGAATTCTTACAAAAATCCTCTTGAAGAGCGCTATTCCAGCGAGGAAATGCTTTATAATTTTTCACCTGAGAATAAGTTTCGCACTTGGAGACAGCTTTGGATTGCTCTTGCTGAAATCGAAAAAGATTTAGGTTTAGATATTTCTGATGAGCAGATAGCACAGCTGAAAGAGCAAGCCCAAAATATAGACTTTGCTAAAGCAGCCGAATACGAAAAGAAATTCCGCCATGATGTGATGGCGCATGTGCATACCTACGGAGATGCCGCTCCTCTGGCGAAGGGAATTATCCACCTTGGGGCTACTTCTGCGTTTGTGGGCGACAATACTGATTTGATTCAAATCCGTGATGGACTGCTCATTATCCGCAAACAGCTGGTGAATGTTATCAAAAAATTGTCTGATTTCGCACTGAAATATAAAGACCTGCCTACGCTTGGTTTTACGCATTTTCAGCCAGCGCAGCTCACTACCGTGGGGAAGCGTGCTACACTTTGGCTGCAGTCTCTTCTTTTGGATTTTGAAGAATTAGAATTTTTCTTGGAAACCCTCAGATTTAGAGGCGTGAAAGGAACTACGGGAACGGCTGCCAGCTTTTTGGAGCTTTTCAGTGGAGATTATGCCAAGGTAAAACATTTGGACAAGGAGCTTTCCAGAAGATTTGGTTTTGAAAAAGTTTTTGGCGTTTCGGGGCAGACTTATGATAGAAAAATCGATGCAAAAGTGGCAACTTTGCTCTCGAATATCGCTCAATCCGCACATAAATTTACCAATGACCTTCGTTTGCTTCAGAATTTGAAAGAAATAGAAGAACCTTTTGAGAAAAGCCAAATCGGGTCTTCGGCAATGGCTTACAAGCGAAACCCAATGCGTTCCGAGAGAATAGGAGCTCTTGCTAAATTTGTAATGTCGGTTTCTTCGGGTTCTGCGATGGTGGCTTCTACGCAGTGGTTTGAGCGTACGCTGGATGACTCTGCGAATAAGCGACTTACGATTCCTCAGGCGTTTTTAGCAGTGGATGCTATTTTACTTATTTGGAATAATATCATGGATGGGCTCGTGGTCTATGAAAACCGTATCAGAAAGCACATTATGGAGGAACTTCCGTTCATGGCTACTGAATACATCATCATGGAAGAGGTGAAAGCGGGAGGCGACCGACAGGAAATCCACGAAACTATCCGCCAGCACTCTATGGAGGCGAGTAAAAAAGTGAAAATGGAAGGAAAGGAAAACGACCTGATAGACCGCATTATGAACGATAATTCGCTGAAAATGGACAAATCTAAAATCATGGAAGTCCTTGACCCGAAAAACTTCATTGGATTTGCGCCAGTGCAGACAGAAGAGTTTATAAAGAATGAAGTTCTGCCGATTTTGGATAAATACCAAGACCTTGTGGGGCTGAGTGTAGATTTGAAAGTTTAAGCTAAATAAAGATATTTCATTTACTAATTTTTTTTAATTAATGCCAATAGAATTTTTGTGTTTTTAAGTTCTATTTTAAAGAAATTCCCTACCGTTTTCGGCAGGGAATTTCTTTTTTAACCCAAATTTTATTTTTAGAGAAAAGTGGTTTGGTTATCCGCTCGTGTTTTTCGCTAAATATATAGTATCTTTGCCGTTATGAATCAAGATACGATATGCGCCCTTGCGACTGCCGATGGGGTGGGAGCGATAGGCATTATCCGCGTTTCGGGGCAGGATGCTCTGGCGGTGGTCAATAGAATTTTTGAAGGGAAAAATTTGGAAAAAGTACCGACTCACACGGTGCATTATGGCTTTATAAAAGACCAAGAAGAAATAATAGATGAGGTGATGGTCTCTGTGTTCCATGCACCGAGGACTTTCACAGCTGAAAATTCGGCGGAAATTTCTTTTCATGGTTCGTCGCACATCGCCAAGAAAATCTTGGAAGCTCTGCTGAAAAACGGCGCGAGAACCGCCAAAGCAGGGGAATTTACCATGAGAGCCTTTATGAATGGGCGTATAGACCTTTCTCAGGCGGAATCCATTGCTGACCTTATTGCTTCCGAGAATGAGGCTTCGCGAAAGGCTGCCCTTGAACAGCTGAAAGGCGGAATTTCTAAGGAAATAGCTGTGCTGAGAGGTGATTTGCTGAATTTTACTTCGCTTATCGAACTAGAACTTGATTTTGCCGAAGAAGATGTGGAATTTGCTGACCGCTCTGCATTGATGGGGCTTATCGCTAATCTTAAAACCAAGTTGGGCAGTCTTATTGATAGTTTTCAGTATGGAAATGCAGTGAAAAACGGCATCAATGTGGCGATAATAGGAAAACCTAACGCAGGGAAATCTACTCTGCTGAACGCCCTTTTGAAAGAAGAAAGAGCGATAGTGAGCGACATAGCAGGGACTACCCGTGACACGATAGAGGAGGTTCTGCATATAAAAGGTACGGCGTTCCGTTTCATCGACACGGCAGGAATCCGCGAAACTTCCGACACGATAGAGGAAATAGGCGTGAAGAAAGCCAAAGAAAAAATAGCATCAGCAAAGGTGCTGCTTTATCTTTATGATGAGCAGGACAGCAGTGCGGAGGAAATTATCAGTTTTATAAAAGAATTCTATCGCCCAGACCTGAAAGTGATGCTTCTACATAATAAAATAGACCAAAACAAAGGTGTTTCCGCTGAAAATCTTTCAGAAATAGACCAAACACTGAAGCAGGAACTTGTCCCTGATTATACGGATACTATTCTAGGGATTTCGGCTCGGGAAAATATCAATATAGAATTACTCAAAGCAGAATTGTCCAGTTTTGTGGAAACTCTGAAAGGCAGCGAAAATGCAGTGGTAATTACCAATCAGCGCCACTATGAAGCCCTCAGGAAATCGCTGGACTCTGTGGAAAGAGTGGAAGAAGCGGTAGTTTCTGGTATTCATACAGAACTTCTGGCGTATGAACTGCGCACGGCTCTGGAACACCTTGGGGAAATCTCTGGGGAATTTACCAATGATGAGGTTTTAGGGAATATTTTTAGTAAGTTCTGTATTGGAAAATAATCTCTGTTTTTACAAAGGATTGATAATGAGGTTTTTGTCTTTATAAAATACTGTTTTACAATGAATTATCATTAAAATTTTTGATACTTCTTGATACTTTTTGTTGTTTTTTGATACTTTTTTAGGGTGCGATTTGGGTTACAGTGTTGTCTCCAAGTGAATTTTTTGAGACTTTTAGGGTGACGATGGAGAAATTATTACTGACAAATACTGCTAAATAATGGTAAATACTGTTAATTACTGGGAGTTCTAAAAAAATAAAAATTATGGGATTGATTTCAGAAAAAATGAAATTTGATTTTCTTGTCAGATTAAAATTTGATATTAGCGAGGGGTATGATAAGGCAGGAATTAAAACTGCTTATAATGATTTTGCAAGAACGCTAAGAACAGATAATTTAAAGGAGAAAAAATCTAAAACAGAAAAGTTTTTACTCAAAGAATTGAAAGAATTGATTTCTTTGGGTATAAAAAATCAAGAAGAATTTGATGAAAAACATAGAGAGTTATGTGAGAAACTTAAGAAAGAATGGAATGAGCTCAGTTATGGTCAAATTCAAAAATGGGTAAATATGTCCCTCAAATATTGGCTTCTTTTCGGTGGAGATAAAATAGCAAACATTGAGAAAAATGCTGAATATTTCCATATTCCGATTGACAGCATTATAAAAGAAATTGCTTTTGGAGAAAAAAGAAATCAAGCAGATTATAAAAGTTGGAGTAAAATAGAGAATTATAAAGAATATTTCAAATATCAAGACATATTCAGAAAAAATAACGAAAGAGTTGCTCCGATTGTAAAAGAGTTTGAGTTGTTTAATAATAGTAATAATAAATAATA
>ERZ773010.342-NODE-342-length-33862-cov-13.347354_pt1 | contig 33862 bp, 28 predicted proteins | sample MGYA00580842_ERZ773010 | MGnify/ENA primary metagenome ERZ773010 (study PRJEB29015, sample SAMEA2737982) | human oral metagenome | biome: human oral; feature: human-associated habitat; material: dental | place: China | collected 2107 ... | reverse complement strand
GACGCTCTGGGAGTTCGACATGCTGGCCACGCTGCGCCGTGCCGGCGCCCCGTTCCGTCTCAGTCCCACGGCGCTTTTCTCCACACTGATGGTCACGTCCGGCACGATGACGCACCGGCTCAAACAGCTCGAAAAACGTGGACTGATAGGCCGGCTGCCCAACCCCGATGACGCCCGCAGCCTGCTGGTACAGCTCACGCCACAGGGGCTGGCGCTGATCGACCGCGCCGTGGCGACCCATGTGGACAACGAACGGCAGATGCTGGCCGCGCTGCCAGCCGGCATGGTTCACGCGCTGGACGAAGCGCTGTCCGTCTGGCTGAGGGTGCTGGAAAACGGCCAGCAGCAGCGCTGAACATTCCGAGCGTGATGCATGGTGCGGCAACACCATCCAGCGAGTCATGAACGCCTGTGCCAGCCGCGAATACGACAAGGACAACAAGGGCTGACACAGCGCCCTGCAGCATGCAGCCACCCGGACAGTCAGAGTAACGCTGCCAGCCCGACAGTGATACGCTTGCGCCTCCCGGTCCGTATCCTGCCTCCATGTCGCACGCCTTCGCTGCCCGCTCCTCCCTGCGCACCGTCACCCATACGCTCGCACGCGCCCTCGCCCATGCCCTCATGCTGCTGCCATCCCTGATGGTGGTACCAGCCCAGGCCGCCAGCACACCGGCCGCCACGTCTCCAACCGCGTCTCCAACCCCGACTTCCGCCCCGGCTCCCCACTGCACCCGCACCGATCTCAACCTCGTCGTGCTCGGCTCCGGCGGCCCGGAACTGACCGACCAGCGTGCCGGCAGCGGCTACCTGCTGCGCGAGGGAGACCGCGCCCGCTTCCTCATCGATTTCGGCCCCGGCACCTCGCAGACCTTCGAGCGGGTGCGTACCCAGATCGCCGACCTGCATGCCGTGCTGTTCACCCACCTGCACGTCGATCACACCAACGACCTGCCGGCCCTGGTCAAGGCGTCCTTCTTCTCCACCCGCAGCCGTGACCTGCCCATCTACGGCCCCAGCGGCACGACACGGTACCCGATACCGCAACCTTCCTGCAGCGGCTGTTCGGCGAACAGGGGGCGTGGTCGTATCTGTCCGACTATCTGACCGGCGACGGGGACTTTGCGCTGAAGCCTGTCGTCGTGGACGCCCTGGTGCGCTTCCCGGCCGCGCCTGCCGGCGCATTGCAGACACACACGCCGCAGCCGGCACCCTCCCAGCAACCAGCCCCCTCCCATTCAGAGCCGCAAGCCGTTGCCACCGGGAATGACGCCTCCGGCGATCCCTCCTTCCTGTCCCAGCCGCACTACCGTGCCACCATCCACGGCTACACCCTGACGGCCATCCCCATCACCCACGGGCTGCTGCCCTCGCTTGCCTGGCGCATCGAGAAGGACGGCTGTGCCGTGGTGGTTTCGGGCGATACCAGCAACATCGGCCACACGCTCGATGCGCTGGTCAAGGATGCCGACCTGTTCGTCGCCCCCAATGCCGTCCCGCAGGACAGCACCGATGCCATCGCCCTGCGCCTGCACATGCCGCCGGCCGAGATCGGGCGCATCGCCGCGACCGCCCGGCCGCGTGCGCTGCTGCTGTCACACTTCATGCAGCGTACCCGGCTCGTACAGAAGCAGAGCCGGGCCGAGATCGCCCGCCACTACAATGGCCCCATCCTGCTGGCCCGGGATGGCGACGCGTACCGTATCGCCGACGGCCAGCCGATCCCCCCTTCCAACACGAGGACCCCATGACCGACGCCCGTCAAGCCATCATCGAATCCGCCTGGGACAACCGCCAGACCCTCAGCCCCACTGCCGCGCCGGCCGACATCCGTGACGCCGTGCAGTCGGTGCTGGCCGACCTCGACAGCGGTGCCCTGCGCGTGGCCACCCTCACCGACCGTGCCGCCGAAGGCGCCGCCCGCTGGACCGTGCACCAGTGGCTGAAAAAGGCCGTGCTGCTGTCGTTCCGCCTGGCCGACAACGTACCGATGCAGGCCGGCATGCTGCAGTTCTTCGACAAGGTGCCCACCAAGTTCGACGGCATGAGTGCCGAGGACTTTGCAAGGGCAGGTTACCGGGTGGTGCCGCCCGCCGTCGCCCGTCGCGGCTCGTTCATCGGCCGGAACGTGGTGCTGATGCCCTCCTACGTCAACATCGGAGCCTATGTCGACGAAGGCACGATGGTCGACACCTGGGCCACCGTGGGCTCGTGCGCGCAGATCGGCAGGAATGTCCATCTTTCCGGCGGGGTCGGCATTGGCGGCGTGCTGGAGCCGCTGCAGGCCAATCCCACCATCATCGAGGACAACTGCTTCATCGGCGCCCGTTCCGAGGTGGTCGAGGGTGTCGTCATCGAGGAGAACTCGGTGCTGGCCATGGGGGTGTATCTCAGCCAGTCCACGAAGATCTACGAACGCGAGACCGGCAAGGTGTACTACGGCCGGGTTCCTTCCGGATCGGTGGTGGTGCCGGGCAGCCTGCCGTCGAAGGATGGAAGCGTCAGCCTGGCGTGTGCCGTCATCGTGAAGCGGGTCGATGCCCAGACGCGGGCCAAGACCGCCATCAATGACCTGCTGCGCGGGGCGGATGCCTGATATTCCGGTCCGGCCTGATCCGGACTGGCCACGCACGGCGGCCCTCGGGCCGCCTCCCTTCCGGATACGCAAAGACCATGAGCGGCACCAACCCCGGCAGCACCAGCAGCCCCTTCAACCAGCTGCTGGAAGTGATGGCCCGGCACAAGGCCTCCGATCTGTTCATCTCGGTGGGTTCACCGGTGCAGATGAAGATCAACGGCAACATGGTGGCCGTGACGGCAGCCGACAAGCGCCTGATGCCGCAGCAGGCCGAGGCGCTCCTGCGTTCGGCCATCAACGACCAGCAATGGCGGCGCTTCCAGGAAGAGAACGAGCTGAACATCGGCTACGGCGTGAAGGACGTGGGCAGCTTCCGTATCTCGCTCTTCCGTCAGCGCGGCACGGCCGCCGCCGTGGTGCGCTACATCCCGGGTGACATCCCCGAGTTCGACACGCTGGGCATGCCGCCGGTGCTGAAGGAGCTGATCCTGCAGCCGCGCGGCCTCTTCCTGATGGTGGGCGCCACCGGCGTGGGCAAGACCACCACGCTCGCCTCGCTCATCGACTACCGCAACGCCAACCGTACCGGCCACATCCTCACGCTGGAAGACCCCATCGAATTCGTCTTCCGCAACCAGCAATCCATCGTCAACCAGCGCCAGATCGGCTCGGACACGAAGGACCTGCACACGGCGCTCAAGAGCGCACTGCGCCAGGCGCCGGACTGCATCCTGATCGGCGAGATCCGCGACATGGAAGCGATGGGCGCGGCCATTGCCTACGCCCAGTCGGGCCACCTGGTGCTGGCCACGCTGCACGCCAACAATGCCGCCCATGCGCTGAACCGCATCCTCAGCTTCTATGCCCCCGAGAACCGGGGCGCGCTGCTGGCCGACCTGTCCACCACGCTCAAGGCCATCGTCTCGCAGCGACTGCTGGCCAGCACCGACGGTGGCCGGGTGCCGGCCGCCGAGGTGCTGATCAACACCCACCACGTGGCTGAACTGATCGCCACCGGACGGCTTTCCGAGATTCCGGACGCCATCGCCAACAGCCTGGCAGCCGGCTCGTTGTCCTTTGACCGTTCGCTGACCCGGCTGCTGCGCGCCGGCCGCATTTCCCGCGAGGATGCGCTGCAGCACAGCGATTCGCCCACCAACCTGCTGTGGTTGCTGGACAACAACGCGGAGGACCTGGCACAGGACGCCCCCACGACGGAGGAAACGGCATCGGGCCTGACGCTGCCCGACCTGCTGCAGAAGCAGGCTTCCAGCTTCGAGAGCCGGCGCACCGGCCCGTCAGCGCGTGGCGGCTCGGTGGCACGCCAGACGCTGGCCGACATGGATGCTGCCGGCGAGGCGCCCGCTGCCGCGGCCGCACCGTCCGCTCACCCCTTCGCCAGCGCGGTCAGCCAGGCTGCCATGGCCGTGCCGTCCGGCATGAATGCTGCCCCGGCTCCCCAGCCTGCACAGGCGGGCGGGTGGCCCAGCACTGCCACGTTTGCGGCCACCGACAGCGTACAGGGTCCAGCCACGCAAACGGCCCCCGCCAGCACCGCCAGCCCGGCAGGCAACGCCGCCCCGGCGGCCACCAGCACGGCCTTCCCCTCCTCCAGCCCGGCCTTTGTGCCCACCGGCATCCAGTCCAGCCCGCCGGTTGCAAGCAACCCGCCCACCGGCATCTTCATGACGGACCCGACCCGCAACGCCGCAAAACATGGCACACTGCCAGCCCAGGCAGCCAGTGCGCCCACGCCTGGCCAGGGTGAGCCGGCTGCCCATGAAGCGCCCGCCCCCGCGCAGGGCGCCTCCTTTGCAGAGTTCCTCATCAAGCTCGAATGACAGTCACCGTCTACGGCATTCCCAACTGCGACCAGATCCGCAAGACCCGACGCTGGCTCGACCAGCACGGCGTCGACCATCGATTCCACGACTACCGCAGCGATGGCCTGGACCGGGCCACACTGGAGGACTGGCAGGCGCGGGTAGGCCTTTCCGAGGTGATCAATACCCGCAGCCAGACCTGGCGAACACTGGATGAGGCGCAGCGCAAGGCCGTGGCCGACGTCAGCGCCGACGCCGCCTACGAGCTGCTGCTGGCCCATCCCACGCTGATCAGGCGCCCCATCGTCACCACCGACGCCCGCCCCGACGAACTGCAGATCGGCTTTCAGGAAGATGCGCTGCGCGCCTTCCTGCGACTGCCCTGAGCCCCACCCCCATGAGTTCCGACAAGTTTCCGTTTGCCCCGGTGGCCCCGTTTTCCCCGTACCGTGCCAACTACAGCCCCCAGTCGGCCAGCCTGATCGACGCGCAGGAAAGCCTGCGCACGCTGCGCGACTGGGTACGTTACGCCATCAGCCGCATGCAGGCAGCTGGCGCCTCGTTCGGACACGGCACCGACAACCCCTTCGATGAAGCCGTCTGGCTGGTCTGCTGGTGCCTGCACCTGCCCGTGGAGCAGTACGACGAGCTGGCCAACGCCACGCTGCTGCCCGACGAGCGCCGCAAGCTGCGCAACCTCATCGACGCCCGCGCCCAGTGCGACCAGCCGCTGGCCTACCTGATCGGCGAAGCCTGGCTGATGGGCTTCCGCTTCCGCGCCGACGCCCGCGCCCTGGTGCCGCGTTCGCTGCTGGCTGAAGCGCTGGTCAACCATGCCTTCGATCCGTGGCTGAACCGGGAAATGCTGCAGCCCTTCCACGATCTGGCCGAGGAGCTGGACCAGGGCCTGGGCACGCAGCCACCCGCCTCGGCCCCCTACCGCATCCTGGACCTGTGCACGGGGGGTGGCAGCCTGGCCATCATCGCCGCCCATTACCTGCCGGATTCGGAGGTGGTGGCCAGCGACATCTCGGCCGACGCCCTGCAACTGGCCGCCGAGAACATCGCCGACTACGGGCTGGAGCAACGCATCCGTCTGGTACAGGGCGACCTGTTCCAGAACCTGCAGGGCGAGAGCTTCAAGCTCATCCTGTGCAACCCGCCCTACGTGAATGCCGATTCGATGGCGGCGCTGCCCAGCGAATACCGTGCCGAACCCGAGAAGGCACTGGGTTCCGGCCCCGACGGCATGGACCTGATCACCCGGCTGCTGCACGAGGCGCCCGATCACCTGTGGCCGTGCGGCGTGCTGGCCCTGGAGATCGGCCACGAGATGCCCAACTTCCAGGCACGCTTCCCCACGCTGACGTGGACCAGCATCCCGGTGGCGCAAGGTGACGACCGCATCGTGCTCATCACGGCCGACGACCTTCGCCAGTGGCGCGAGCAGCAGCAGGGCTGAAGCCCCCGAAAGGCCTCGAAAATTTGGGATAATCAAGGGTTTGCAGCCCGCCCCGGGCCTGCCTTCTGCCGTCCTGACACCTTTCGGGCCCGCCCTTGATCCGCTTCGACGACCTCAGCCTGGCCCGCGCCGGGCGCCCCCTCTTTTCTCACGCCTCGCTCATCATCAACCCCGGTGAGCGCGTAGCCCTCATCGGCGCCAACGGCAGCGGCAAGAGCTCGCTGCTGGCGCTGCTGCGCGGCGATCTCGCCCCTGAACAGGGCAACGTCGACCTGCCCAAGCTGCGCATTGCCTGGCTGGCCCAGCATGCACCACGCGCCAGCATCGGCCCGGTACGCTTCGTGATGAATGCCGACGCTGCCCTGGTGGCCGCCGAACAGGCCATCCAGCAGGCCGAGGCCCGCCACGACGGCGAAGCGCTGGGCGAAGCCTATGCCCGCTGGGTCGATGCTGGCGGCCCTTCTGCCGAGGCCCGCGCTGCCGAACTGCTGGACGGCCTGGGCTTCGGGCAGGCGCAGCTGGCACGCACGGTCGACGAACTCTCGGGCGGCTGGAAGATGCGCCTGAACCTGGCCTGCGTGCTGATGGCCCCCAGCGACCTGCTGCTGCTGGACGAGCCCACCAACCACCTGGACCTGGACGCCGTACTGTGGCTGGAACGCCAGCTGCTGCGCCATCCGGCCATCCAGCTCATCGTCTCGCACGACCGCGACTTCCTCGACCGCGTGGCCAACGCCAGCCTGGTCATCGAGGACGGCCGGCTTGAGCGCTACCCCGGCGGCTACACCGCCAGCGAGAACATCCGTGCCGAGCGCGCCGCCCAGCGCGAGCGTGCCCGGCGCGACCAGCAGGCCCGCATCGAGCACCTCAACCGCTTCATCGCGCGCTTCCGTGCCAAGGCCACCAAGGCCCGCCAGGCGCAGAGCCGCCTGAAGGCCCTGGAGCGCATGGAGGCCATCGCACCGCTACGCGCCGCACGCGGCATCGACTTCGAATTCGCCCAGCCCCCCGAGGGACCGGATCCGCTGATCCGCGCCCACCATCTGGCCTGCGGCCACACGCCCGGGCAGACCGTCGTCACCCTGCCCGAGCTCATCGTGCGGCGCGGTGCCCGCATCGGCATCCTGGGGCGCAACGGCACCGGCAAGACCACCCTCATCCGCACCCTGATCGGCGAGCTTCCTCCGCTTTCCGGTGAGCTGACCCGTGCCAGCACGCTGGACACCGGCTATCTGGCCCAGGAGCAGATCGAGGACCTGCGCCCGGACGAATCCCCGCTGCAGCATCTGTCGCGGCTGGCCCCGCAGGAGCGCGAGCAGGTGCTGCGCGGCTGGCTGGGACGTTTCGGCTTCCCGGGTGACGACGCCCTGCGTCCCACCGGCCCCATGTCGGGCGGCGAGAAGACGCGACTGTGCCTGGCACTGCTGGCCTGGAAGAAGCCCGGTTTTCTGGTGCTGGACGAGCCCACCAACCACCTGGACGCCAACACCCGCGACGCACTGGCCGACGCGCTGGCCGAGTTCGAGGGACCGCTGCTGCTGGTCTCGCACGACCGCTATCTGCTGCGCAGCACGGTCGACGAGTTCTGGCTGGTGGACGACGGCATCCTGCGTCCCTTCGACGGCGACCTGGACGACTATGCCCAGTGGCTGCAGAAGGAACGCAGCGCGCGTCAGCGTGGCACGGATGGCGGCCTGTCAGACGGTGCATCCGGACAGGCCGGCTTGGAAGGCGCGAATGCCACCGGCAGTGATGGCCCCCGTTCGCAGGGAGGTGCCCAGGAAGGCGGCGCGTCCGGCCAGCAAGGCGCCTCTGCAGGGGGATCGCGCGCCGACAACCGCCGTGAGCGTGCTCAGCAACGTGCGGCCCTGGCCGCCCGCAAGAAGCCTGTCGAGCAGGCCATTCAGAAGATAGAGCGCCAGATGGAAAGCCTGCAGGCCCGCGCCGCCACGCTGGACGAGCAGCTGGCCGCGCCCGATGCGTTTGCCGACCGCGCAGCGGCCACCGAGCGCCAGCGCGAACGCGCCCAGATCGCCACCGAGCTGGAGAATCTGGAAAACGACTGGCTGGAGCGCCAGGCAGAAATCGAGGAGATCGAGCGCCAGGCGGCGGAAGGGTAGGCTTTTCGCCTACTGAAGCCGCCCTTTCAGCGCCGGCGGCAGGGGGAGCGTCAGCACCTCGATGCCCTCCTCGTGCAGCGCCTTGGTCTCTTCGGGCGTGGCCACGCCCCGAATGGGGCGGTCCGGCGCCTCGTCAAAATGGATGCGCCGAGCTTCCTCGGCAAAACGGTCACCCACATCCTCGGTCGCGTCGATCAGCTTGCGCAGCCCCCGCATCAGCTGCCCCTGCAGCTCGCGGATCTCGGCCGTCACCGGGCCGGAACGCGCTGCCTTCTCGCCACGAGCTACGGCTGCCTCGTCAGCCGACTGGCTGCCATGGGACAGGTTCAGCCGGGGTGCCGACAGGAGCTTCTTCACCTGTCGGGACCCGCACATCGGGCATTCGATGAGCTGATTCTCCTGCTGCCGCTCGAAATCCTCGGCTGAGGAGAACCAGCCCTCGAACTGGTGTTGCTGCTCGCAGCAAAGATCGAAGACTTTCAGACGGGCCTCCGTTCACTCCGCATCGCCCGAACCGCTGTCCTTCTCCAGATGGCGGTCGATCTTCAGGGTGCTCTTGAGGGTATCCACCCAGGCCTGGCGCTCGGCCGTGGCCATCAGCTGCCGCAGCTGGGTGCGGTAGGTGTCCAGACGCTGACGGGCCGCTTCATCGGGCGGAAGGGCCTTCTCCACGTAGACCAGCTGATAGCCGTCCTTGCCCAGATCGGCGCCCACCCAGGCGGGCAGCTGATCGGCCGGCACGCCAAAGGCGGCCTTCAGGGCCGGCTGCTGCAGACGGCCCGGCTGCGAGCGGCTGATGGTGTTCTCCTCGCTCAGGCCTGACGGCAGAGCAGCCTTCGCATCCTTGGCGCCTGCGGCCTTACGCAGCTCGGCCAGGCGCTTCTCGCCGGCCTCACGGGCCAGCCGTGCCGCCTCGTCGGCAATCCAGCGCTGACGCACCGTGTCCTTCACCTCGTCCAGGGTCTGGCGACGCTGCGGATGATGGGCATCCACCCGGGCCGACACCAGCACGCCCGGGCTCACCTCGATGGCGGTGGTGTTGCGCTTCTCTTCCAGCGCATCAGGCGCGTAGAGCTGCTCCAGCAGGCGGGCATTGGCCAGCGGCGAACCCTCCGGCGCATTGGCGGCCGGCTTGCGGCCCACGCCCTTGGCCTGCTCGATGTTCAGCTTGAAGCGCTCGGCAGCCGGCTTGAGCGACTCGGCCTGCTCGTAGACCATGTTGGACAGGGCCTCGGCAGCCTGGTTGTAGCGCCGTGCCGCCTCTTCCTCACGCCACATCTTCACCAGCTGGGGCTTGACCTCGGCCAGCGGCTTTTCTCCACCGCCCTTCACGCCCGTCACCTGGATGACGTGGAAGCCATACTCGGTCTCCACCACGTCGGTGAAGCCCGGCTTGTCCAGCCCGAAAGCCGCATCGGCAAAGGGCTTGACCATCGTGTCACGCTCGAAGAAGCCCAGATCGCCCCCCTGCTCGGCCGAGCCCGGGTCCTCGGAGTTCTTCTTCGCCAGCTCGGCAAACTTGTCCGGATGGGCCTTGGCCTCGGCCAGCAGCGCCTCGGCACGGGCCTTCACCTTCTCCTTGGCCGCTGCATCGGCCCCTTCCGGCACCTTCAGCAGGATATGGCTGGCCTGACGCTCCTCGGCCTCGTTGAACTGGTTGCGGTGCTTCTGGTAGTAGGCTTCCAGCTCCTTCTCGGACGGCTCGACATCCTTGGGCAGCATGTCGGTGCGGCGCAGCGCCACATAGCTGATGTCCACCGACTCGGGCAGATCGAAGGCGGACGCATGGGCATCGTAATAGGCCTTGAGCTGCTCATCAGTGGGTTCCAGCCCCTTCTCGTGGTCACGCGGGGTCACCAGCAGGGTGCGGACCACCCGTCGGTTCTCCTGGGAGGCAAACACGCCGTCCACCACAGTCTGCGGCACCATGGCCGAATCCGCCACGGCACGCTCGACGGCGCCCACGGCCAGCATCTGGCCCATCTGCGCCTCGTACTGCGCCGGCGTCAGGCCATTGGCTGCCAGCAGCCGCTTGTAGCCCTCGATGTCAAACTTGCCGTTGGCATCCCGCAGATCGGCGTGCTGCTCCAGGATGGCCTTCTGGATCTCGCCCGGCGTGACCGTGATGCGGGCACGGCGTGCATCGGCCAGCAGGGCCTGGCGGGTGATCAGGTTCTCCAGCACCTCCATGCGCGTGGCCTGGTTGTCGAAGACGGCGGCGTCATAGTTGTCGCCCATCATCTGTTGCATCTGCTGCACCTGCTGCCGGTACGTCTGCTCGAAATAGGCACGCGGCACCGGCTCGCCATCGACGGATGCCACCGAGTCGCCATCGCCGAACATCCGGTCGTAGCCGGAGATGCCGAAGAAGACGAAGGCAGGCATGATCAGCACCAGCAGCAGCCCCTGGGCCAGGCGCTGGTGGGTTCGGACGAAATCAAACATGGAGATGGGGATCCGATCGTGAAAAGGAACGTAGATCCCCGTAGTTTATTCGAGATGCCGGCAACTGCACGGAACATCATGGTCCGCGCACTGCCAGATGCAACAGGGGACAGGCAGCCCCCGCTCAGATCCTGCTCAGATCTCGGCCAGCCAGCCGTCGCGGCGGGCTGCCTTCACCACGCGATGCGCACACGAGAGCACGCCGAAGGCCACGGGCGCCGCCAGCAGCAGCGAACCCCACAAGGGTGAAGCCGCAGCCACGAACACCGAGGGCACCAGAACCAGTGCCTTGACGAGAAAGCGAGCCCAAGCAGCCATTCATCGACCCCAGGCTATCGCGGCGTGTCCGGACCGGACAGCCCCTTGCATTCGATTCACCCGGGAAACCCATTGTTTCAGATTGCAGACAAAGGCATCGTACCGATGTCCCTCCCCGCCATCCGGCCCCGGCCGACAATCGACCAGCCTCGCCCCCTGGACGGCAAACCGGCCGGATGCCGCAACCGCCGGATATGTCGGGCAGCGTCGTGCCACGCGGAGGGGAACAGCGCCCCATCCCCACGCACTGCCCCGAGGCAGCCTCACTCCTTGGTGCCCTTGGGCGAACGCTGCATGAAATAGTGGTTGTAGGCCATGCGCCGGTCGGCGGTCGAATCCGTATACCACCCCACGCAACGCTGGGCGTAGCGACGCATCGAATCCAGCACCCGTGCAAACACCGGGTCGCCGTTGCTGTTGCGGACCGTCACCCGGTCCCAGGCCTGCAGCTGGGCGCGCAACACCGACTCGGGTGTCTTGTAGAAGCGCACGCCCTGCACCTCGCGCATCTCGATGTAGTGCGTCGCGCCCTTGTTGATCTGTTGCCCGATCAGCGTGGCCGTCACGGCCTGCGTGGCCTGCTCCACCATGGCCTGCCAGGCCGGCGGCAGCGCGGCCCAGCGCTCGGCATTGATCAGCAGCTCGGTCTGCTCGGCCACCTGGTGATGGCTCTGCAGCATGCACACCTTCAGCACCTCGGGCAGGCCCAGCGCGCGGTCACCGGAAAGCGTGCTGAACTCGGCCGCCTCGATCTCGCCCCGGCGCAACGCCGGGATGATCTCGTCAATGGGCAGCTGAAAGACCGTCGCCCCCAGCTCCTGATAGATCTGCGCGGCCAGCCCCCCGGCATGAAAGCGCATGCCGTTCAGATCCTCCACCCGCGCAATGGGACGCTTGAACCAGCCGAAGGCCGGCGTGGGCAACGCCCCGTACAGCAGCGAATGCACCTTCAGGCCGGACGCTGCATAGATCTCCTGCAGCAGCGCCTCACCACCGCCGTACCGATGCCAGGACAGCAACGTCAGCGCATCCATGCCAAACGCAGGCCCACTGCCCCAGAGCCCGATCGCGGGCTGGCGCAGACTGTCGAGCGTGAGCGTGCGGTGACAGGCATCCAGCCGGCCACCGGAAACGGCCTCGGCCAGCGCATCGGTGGGAACCACCTTGCCGGCCGGCAGAATCTCCAGCTGCAGCCGACCCTCGGTCAGCATGCCCAGGACCTCGGCCAGCGTCGTGATGTAGGCCTGAAAATCATCCTCCAGCGACCAGGCGGTCTGGCAGCGCCAGACCACCGGCTCCTGGGCTGGCATCGTGCCCTGGCTGGCAGCCGCGCGACTGCGCGCCAGCACCGGGGACGACAGCGCCAGTGCCGCCATGCCGGCGGCACCGACACCGGCGCCCTTCAGGATCTGCCGCCGTCCCGACACACTGCCCTCGGGAACGGCATCCCGGGAACGTGGCATGACCTGATCCTGCTTCATGGCATCGGCACCTGCTGGAGAATCCTGTACATCATCGTGTCCGATCGCCGATCAGCGCACGTCACGACGCCAGTACACGTGGCCGCTCTCGCCGTGGTAGTACTCGCGGTCGTCATCGATGAAGACGCCACGATCCACCAGCGGCTGACCGGCCTGCCAGCCCGACGGCACCTGCCAGGTCTGGCAGTACAGACGGCCCAGCGTGGGCAGCGCATAGTTCCAGCACAGCTGGGCCTCGTTCTCGCCCTCGCCCCGGCGCAGCATCAGCTGCACGAAGGACTCGTCGTTGCGCCACTGCTGCAGCACCTTGCCGAACGGCACTTCCTCGTCCTTGCGGACGCGATAGGCGCTGTGCGTGGTCAGCATCAGCGAGCTGGTGTCGGCCGGCGCTGGCGACCAGAACTGCGTACCGTACTGGAAGCCCACGTTGGTCGAGAGCATCGTGCGCGTGGCCAGCCAGTTGCCCAGCACCACATTGTTGGGACCCTCGGCCAGATAGGTCAGCACCCACAGGTCGCGGAACGGCTTCGTGGCCTGCGTGCTCAGCTTGTTGTCGTTCTGGACCTGGTGACGCTGGTCGTAGCGGAACGTGCCCGACAGCGACGAATAGCGCTCGGCCACGTTGTAGAGCGGCGGCATCGTCGGATTGGACGGACGCGAATAGCGCGTCACGCCACTGCGCGCATTGACCGGCGGAACCGCCACGTCGTTCGTGGCCGAACCCTTCTCGCCGCTCACCGCATCAGCGTGGCTGCTGGCGCTGCCTGCGCTCTGATCCAGCATCGTGGCCAGCACCGCACCGCTCACGCCGGTATTGCTGAACGGTGCCACCGCCTGCGCCTGGACATTGCCAGCCAGCACGGCCAGTGCAGCAGCCGTCACCCACCCTTTCTTGTTCATCTTGAACATGTGTGTATCCCTGATCCGTATGTTGATCACTGAGCGGCCGAAAGCTGCTGCCAGTACAGATTGCCCGAACCGCCCTGCGGCTCGCGGTTGTCATTGACGAAGTTGCCACCATTCTGCAGCACGCTGCCTGCAATCCAGCCGGCCGGCACCTGCCAGGCCTGGCAGTAGGTGCGCTTGAGCTTGGGCAGCCAGAAGTTCCAGCACAGCTGCGGCTGGCTGCTGCTGCCGTTCTTCAGCAGCCACAGCTGCACGTAGGTATTGTCGGCGCTCCACTGCTGGATCATGCTGCCGTAGGGCACCAGCTGATCCTTGCGCGCCGCAAAGCCGATGGGCGCATACAGGTTGCTCTGATGGAAGGCGATGCGCGAATCACCCGGCTGCACCGTCACGCCCGGCACCCCGGCACGACTGAACGTGCCATTGGCTCGCTTTTCCGGCGTCCACGACAGCACATGCAGCATGCCCCCCACCGAGACGCTGTTCTCGTCGGTGGACACAGCGGTGTTCATGTTGAACTCGCCAAACGGCGTGGTAGCCTGCGCGCTGGCGCGACCCAGGTTCTGCACCCGCATGTACATCTGCAGCTGCTGGCGGCTGCTGGCTGCGCGGTACTGCCCATCCACGTAGTTGTCGGGCGTCAGGCTGTAGCCCGCCGTCACGAACGGCAGCGCCGCATCGTTCACCTGACCGGCATTGCGGGCCGTCACCGGCACCAGCATCGTGCGGTCGGTCGGGCCGATCTCGTCCAGACGATTGCCCACCCGCTGATCCAGCATGGCCGACAGCAGCGCGCCGCTCACACCCGACACCGAGTACGGCGACACTGCCTTCACGGCGTGGGCCGAGGCCGGCGCAACCGACACCTCGGTCTGGCCCGGCACGGACGCCTGCAGCTCCTGACCGGCTGCCCGCTCCACGTTCGCCTGCAGTTCGGCAGCATCGGCATCCGTACCGCCGGCTGCCTTCACCACGGCCGCCAGCGTTGCGGCCTCGGCTGCCTCGCCCGTGAAGGCGGCCAGCTGGGTCGAACGGCCCTCCACAGCCTTGGTCGACGACGTGCTCATGCCGGCATCGGCACCATCACCGCCGCCGCAGCCCGCCAGCAACGCCAGCAGCGCTGCCCCCATCGTGAATTGATTGCGCTTGCTCATCTTTTTTCCTTCTACCCGGTTGAAAAGGAACTGCAGAAACACGTCGTCGCGTCATGCAGCCCCCAGCCCTGGCGGGCAGACACTGCCGACGAAGGCAGAAACCTTAACCAACCCGACACCGGCGGCCAACTTCGGGGCGACGAACGGCGCCTGCCTCCCCGTCCTTTCGGCCTGCATGCCGAAGTCGCCGCCACAACCGTTTCATGAAGCAACACCCCGGTTTGCGCCCGACTGCGCCGTCCTTCGCCTTCATGCACCGCGGCTGCCCCGCGCCCGTCTTTTCCCGACGAGCGGTTTCCCGGCGTGCCAAATAAGTCACACCCCGGCCATTCATTCGCCCTCATCGGCCACTCGTCTTCATCCTGATGTGACCAATTGCCGCGCCCTCTTCGGGATCAGCCCCTACGATGCACGGCACTGACAGCCCGACGAAAGGTCGCCGACTCGACCTTCCAGCGCTGTCCCGATCCAGAAGCTCCCGATCACTGCCTCCCCCTTCCCCTCACGCCGGTTGCTGCTGGCACCGGCCCTTCGGAACACAGGTGCACACCATGTCGATCAACACCCGCAAACTGCAACTCAGCGCTGCCGTCATGCTGCTTCTGGCCGGCTGCGGTGGCGGCAGCAACGGCAGCTCCGAGCCCCTGGCCACCAACACGCCTGCTGCTGCAAACACCACGACCACGGTGAACAGCACCGCTGCTGCCCAGCCCGCGCCCTCGCAGCCGGCCACCACCGTCTCGCAGCCGAGCACGCAACCCGTCGCGCAACCGGCCACCCCGGCGGCCCCCCGCACGGATGCGTCCCACAACAGCGCCCAGGTCACGCCGACCCAGCCGGCTGCCCAGCACCCCGCCTCCGCCATCTCGGCCACCGGCATCACCGGCGCCGTGCTGGCCACCATGCTGGACCAGCGCAGCATCGACGTGGGTGATGACGAACACGCCGCCCACGCCTACCCGTCCACGCTGGAAGGCCGGATCCTGGACGGCGCTGCCGCCCCGGTCGTGCAGTCGGTCCAGATCCGCAGCACCCCCTACGCCGGTGAAGGCCAGCGTCCGGGCGCCGGCGGCAGCTACACCCCGGCCACGGGCAGCTACACCTACACCACCTTCAACGGCACCAAGGTCAGCGACGGCACCAACCCGCATTTCGAGGTCAACTCGATCGGCATGGACCTGGAAGTGACCAACACCGAACACGCCGTCACGCTGGCCACCCATCTGGTGGCCCTGGATGAAAACGGTGGCAACTACCTGGAAGGCCCGACCTACACCGGCGCAGGTGCCAGCATCGGCAAATCGGACTCGATCCACTTCGGCAGCGTCGTGGCCGAATGGAAGAACGGCGCCCACAATGTGCAGCTGCTGGTGAACCGCGTGGCCGATGACCAGGCGGCCCTGTGCTGGAACTACCACCTGCCCGACACCAACCGCCTGTACTGCAACAAGTGGACCGTGCCCCACGGCTGGAAGGAAGGTCAGCCCCTGGTCAAGGCCGGCCACTACCTGGTGGAAGTGCGCGATGGCAACACGACCTACTGGCACACCCGGAAGCAGGGCCAGTAAGACCTTGCAGCGACGCTGACAGGTCAGCAGAACGGTCGGTCACACCCCGCACCGACCGTTCCCTGATCACCACAGCGTCTGATGCCAAAACCGCCAGCCAACACTGGCGGTTTTCTTTTTGTATCCACCGTGCAACACAAGAACATCAAATTATGTTGCACGTCGACATGAGTGAATCAAAGTGTGAATTCGGCTATTAAACTCGCCGCTTTCGCATTATGAACAGCCCTTGGTCGCCTCCTGTAGACCGCAGGGCAGCCCATCGAGGTAGATCATGTCGACGACAAACAACAGACTTCAGATCAGTGCAGCCGTGCTGCTTCTCCTGGCAGGTTGCGGCGGTGGAGGCGGCGGTAGCGAAGCACCCAAGGCCGTCTCGGCCAGCCCGTCGGCGACGACCACGACGGCCACTAACACAGCAGCGGCGAATGCTGCTTCTACCGCCGCTGCCAATACCGCTGCTCAGCGTGCGGCCGAACAGGCTGCCACACAAGCCGCCAGCCAGGCCAACGCGGCCCGCAACGCTGCCAACCAGGCCGCTGCTGCCCTGCAGGCAGCCCAGGCTGCGGCTCAGGAAGCCAACGCCAAGCGTGCCGAAGCCGAGGCCGCCAACGCCCGTGCTGCGCAGGCTGCAGCTACTGTTCAGCAAGCAGCTGCCGAACGCAAGGCAGAGGAAGAAGCGCTGGCCCAGATTGCCCGTGCGGAAGCCGCTCGCAAGGAAGCGGAAGCCGCCGCTGCTGCCAAGCTGAAGGAAGAAGCGGACGCCAAGGCCAAGGCCGATGAGGAAGCCGCCAAGCAGGCCGAAGCTAAAGCCAAGGCTGATGCCGAAGCTGCTGCCAAGGCCAAGGAAGAAGCTGAGGCTGCTGCCAAAGCCAAGGAAGAAGCCGAGGCAAAAGCCAAGGCAGAGGAAGAAGCCAAAGCCAAAGCAGAAGAAGGGGCCCGTCAGGCAGCCGCACAAAATGCCGTGCCCGCCAGCTCCAACGACGGCGTGAGCGGCTTGATGCTGGCCACCATGCTGGACCAGGCCATGACCACCAACCGTACCCAGCAGGCCGATGCTGAAGCTCTGCCGGCCGAAGGCGTCGCCGGCGAGTTTCTGGAGGATGCTGACGCACCGACCGTCAATGCCGCGCAGTTCACCGATCCGACCAACTACGTGGGCGGTGGCCAGGGACAGGCGGGCAACTATCAGCCGGCCAACGGCACGTACAACTATTACCTGTTCAATGGTGGCGTGGTCAAGGCCGGCAAGGATGCCGCCTTCCCGATGGCGACCGTGGGCATCAAGCTGAAAGTCGAAGCTTCCGCTGACAAGGTGGAACTGGATGACGAGCTGAAGGCCAGCGACGCCATCGGTGCAACCAGCATCGAAGCGGCGCCCACCTTCACCGCCGGCTTTGATGTCAGCCTCCAAAAAAACGAGCTGGTCTCCCGGATTGACAATGCCGGCATTATCCAGACGTGGCATGGTCCTAACGACCAAAGCGTTCAGTTGATGCTGCGGGAGAGCAGCGAGAACGGTGCCACCCTGTGCTGGAACTACACCCAGACCAACACCTCCCGCCTGTACTGCAACCGCTGGCAAATTCCGGCCGGCTGGAAGGCAGGTCAGCCGCTCACCTTCCTGGGCTATTACATTCACGAGACCCGCAAAGTGGACGGTGCCAACAAGAACTACTACTGGCACACCCGCTAAGATCTCGACCCCACGGCGCGCGACCAGATCTGCGCGCCGTGCCTGGCAGGACAAGGCGCTCTTCGGAGCGCCTTTTTTCTTTCCAAGGCCTCCCATTCTCAGCCTCATATTTCCCGGGCACTCTTCCCACCCCCTTTTCCCGAAAGACGTCTCCTCTTCCCAAAGACTCTCTTCCCGAACGCCGTCTTCGCAATAGCTGCTGTTTCGTTGGCCTTCCTTTCGTTGGCCTTCCTTCCGATTGCTTTCCATTCGCGGGACCACTCATTCCAATGATCGTCGTCCCGAGCGCCGGATGTCCGACGGCATGACGACGTGCTCACTCAAGCACGTCGTCATATCTACCGACAGTGCGCGCCCAGCCTGCCCAGGTGCCCTACCCTGGCCGTTCACGGGCTAATTGACGACACCTTACCCGCTGCCGTCGGCCCCCATGACACAAGCCAGTTTCGGCCAAGCAACACTCTAAGGAAGCGAACATTAATGAATGTTTCTTCCCGGCAAAGCCCGGATGAATGGTGGGGGTTTACCGCTAGACTCGCCTCCTGCTTCACCAAAAACGGACCATTTATCAGTATTTGCCGTCCACAGGACGGACAGACCGGGTTAAATATGTCGACTACGAACCACAGAATCCAGATCAGTGCCGCCGTCCTGCTCCTGCTGGCGGGATGCGGCGGTGGCGGTGATGGCAGCGATGCACCGACTGCCGTCTCGTCCAGCCCGTTGGCGCCTGCCAGCAGTCCGGCAAGTACCGCCTCGAATAACGTCATCACGAACAGTACGTCCGCAAACGGCAGCTCGCTGACCGGCAACGCAACGACCCCGACCCCGACTACGGCTCCGAGCGCCGCACAGACCGCGGCTGCCCGGGCTGCTTCCCAGGCGGCGGCCGCTCAGGCAGCCTCGGCCCAGGCGGCAGCCACCCAGGCGGAAGCCAACCGCGTCGCTGCCGAGCAAACCGCTGCCGCCCAGGCTGCAGCCGCTCGGGAAGCCCAGGCCCGCGAAGCGGCCGCCCGCGAGGCTCTGACCCGCGAACAGGCTGCCCAGGAGGCCGCCCGTCAACGTGCCGCCGCCGCCGAGGCTGCCCGCCAGGCGGAAGAGGCCCGCCTGGCCGCCGAGCGCGCCGATGCCCAGAAGCGTGCGGAAGAGACGCGCAAGGCCGAGGAGGCCCGCCTGGCTGCCGAACGCCAGAAGGCCGAAGCGGATGCAGCGGCCGCCCGGGCCGAAGCCGCCAAGGCCGAAGAAGCACGCAAGCAGGCTGAAGCCGAGGCCGCCGCCAAGGCCAAGGCCGATCAGGACGCGGCTGCCAAGGCCGCCCAGGAGCGTGCCGCCGCAGCCAATGCTGAAGCCGAGCAGGCCAAGCGCGAAGAGGCACGCAAGGCAGAAGAGTCGGCCAAGGCCCAGGAAGCCGCACGCAAAGCAGAAGAGGCCCGCAAGGCGGAAGAGCAGAAACGCCAGCTCCAGCAACAACAGCAGCAAGCTGCGCAGCAGGCACAAGCCAGCACTCAACAACCGCCCAACCCGCAGGCAGACGCCGCGGCCGCCCAGGGCGCCAGCGACAAACCCGCTTCGAACGACAAGCCCGCTGCCGATGAGAAGCCGGCTGCCACCGACAAGCCCTCGACCGAGGAAAAGCCGGCCGTCACCGACAAGCCCGCTTCCGACGAGAAGCCCGCGGCCAACGACAAACCAGCTACCGAGGAAAATCCTGCTGCCGCAGAAAAACCAGCCGCAAACGACAAGCCCACTGCCGACGAGAAACCGGCCGCCGATGGCCAGACGGCCGACAATGCAGCCACCGATGCTGGCAAAACCGCAAACGGTGAGGCCGAGGCCATCAACCGCAAGCCGCTGCGGCATCCCACCGAGCCGATTGGCGGTGGTGGCGTCAACGGTGCTGTGCTGGCCACCATGCTGGACCAGCACAGCGATGGGCAGTCGAATGACCCCAAAGCCATCGGCTACCCGCAAGGCATGGCCAACGCCCCGCGAATCAGTGCTACCCAGAGCCGAGACAAGGGCTATGCCGGTGAACGCAACGGTACCCCGGGCGGCTACACGCCGGCTGAAGGCGGCTACACCTACTTCACCTACAACGGCGGCAAGGATACCGACGGGGGCGGTGATGCGAACTATGACGTGGACCAGGTCACCATGTCCCTGCCCGTCACCAACGGCGCAAATGGCGTCACCCTGGGCGGCACGCTGACAGCCACCGACGAACCGACCTTCAGCTACGACAAGGGCGTGAGCTATACCGGCAAGACCGAGACCATCGGCTACGAGGAGCAGGTGGCTTCAGCCAGCCAAATCTTCGAGTGGAAGAACGGCGGAAACACGGTACAACTGTCGGTGATGGTCAATGGTAAGGACATCGCCGATCTCTGCTGGAACTACGATCTGCCCAAGACCCATCGTCGCTACTGCAACCGGTGGCAGGTGCCCGCCGGCTGGAAGAAAGGCCAGCCGCTGGTGCACCTGGGCTACACCATCGAAGACGTGAAGTCCGGCGACAAACGCCGCTGGGCCAGCCGCTGATCGACCCAAACCCCAGAGCATGACCAGAACGCGCCCACCCGGGCGCGTTCTCGCTTGGCGGGCACGACACAACGTACGGCAGGCTCCGCGCAAATTGCCAGGCCCGGCACGCCACGCGCACAAGAAAAAACCCGGCTGTCATGACGACAAGCCGGGTTCCAAGGCACCGAAGAAGGCCATCTGAGCTGCTCGCCCTTCTGAACGAAGGAAGCTGACAGGAAGTGGCTGGATCTCAGCGCGGAATGTGTGGCGGAGAGAGGGGGATTCGAACCCCCGAAGGGCTATTAACCCTTACACGCTTTCCAGGCGTGCGACTTAAACCACTCATCCATCTCTCCGGAATTCGGCATTATAACAAAGGCTGAGACGCGTGTCACGGCGTTTCAATTAAACAACAATGCCCCACTTCGTTGGGTAAAGCCGCGCCCCACAGCCGGGACGCAGCGAAGCGGAAAAACTGCCAAAAGCAGCGTGGCAGCGTGGCAGCGTGGCAGCCAGGAGCCGGAACGCCGGCCCCAGGCTCCCCCTGCCATCAGGCCCCGGCGACGATCGCGTCGACGGCAGCCTGCGCCACTTCCAGGTCCTCGTTGGGCTTCACGCCCGAGACGCCCACAGCGCCAGCCACCTGACCATCGATGACGATGGGCAGCCCCCCTTCCAGGGTGCCCTTCAGCACGTCCACGCACAGGAAGGCGGTACGGCCGTCGTTGATCATCTTTTCATAGCCGCCGCTGCCCCGCTGGCCCAGCGCAGCGGTGCGCGCCTTCTCGGGCGAGATGTAGGCTGCCACGGCCGCGCAGCCATCCATGCGCTTCAGACCCAGCAGATGGCCGCCATCGTCGACCACGGACACGGTCACGGCCCAGCCTTTCTCCGCGGCCTTGGCCAGGCCAGCCTTCAGGCCGTTCTCCACGTCGCGCAGTTCGAGGGTGGGTTTGGTTTTCATGGTTGATGTCTCCCTTGATGAATGAAAGATGCCCGATCTGGCTGGGCGTGGATTTCAAAAAGCTCAGCTACAGCAACACGGCTGCACGGCTGCACGGCTGCACGGCTGCACGGCAAGCAGGATGATGCCACCTCCGTGCCCGGTTGCCTGTTTCCGTCAGGACGATGCCTCCGCATGGATGGCCGAGGCATCATCGGCCCGCGCCCGGCACACGCCACGCGCGATGTCGACGTAGGCCAGAAGCGCCAGCGCCGCCACGAAGAAACAGCCGGTGAACAGCAGTGCCCCCCGATGGTTGCCCTCGGTGGCCCAGCTGATGATGCCATAGGTCAGCGGCCCGACAATGGCGGCACTGCGGGTGGCAAAGGCCCACAGCCCATAGAACTCGCCCAGCCGGTGACTGGGCGCCAGGGCACCCGCCAGCGCCCTGCCCGCCGACTGGCTGGAGCCCATGCAGAGACCGGCCAGCATGGCCGCCGCCCAGAACACCGTGTCGCTGTCGGCCATCACCGCCAGCGCCACCACGGCGATCCAGCCCATCAGCGTGAGGCCCAGCGCGTGCCGGTGGCCGATGCGATCTTCCAGGTAGCCGAACAGGAAGGCCCCCAGAGCCGCCGCGATATTGACCACGAAGAACAGCATCATGGTCTGCTTCGGCTCGAAGTGCATCACCTGTTCTGCATAGACGGCGGTGAGCGAGATCACCACGAACACGCCGGCATTGAAGAAGAAGCCCACCAGCAGCAGCCGGCGAAAGTCGATGAAGTCGCGGACACGCCGCCAGGAGGTCCGGATGTCGAATACGGACAGCACGGCGCTGTCCGTCTCCTGAACGCAGGGCTCGGCCCGGTCACGCACGAAAAGGAACATCGGCAGCGCCGCCAGCAGGTAGATGATGGCCGTGATCAGCATCGTGCCGGGCACAAAGGCTTCGGCATCGCCTCCGCCTGCCTGCACATGGCCCACCCAGGCCAGCGAGACCCCCAGTGCCAGCATCCCGCCCACGTAGCCAAAGCTCCATCCCCATCCCGAAACACGGCCCATTGCGTCGGGCTGCGCCAGCTCCGGCAGATAGGCTGCGCAGAAGGTCTCGCCCAGGGCGTAGCAGTAATTGGAGACGATGATCAGCAGCACCGCCGGCAGGATGTCGCCTGCATGAACCCAGTACAGCCCCACCACGCAGGCCACGCACACCAGCGTAACCGACAGCAGCCACGCTTTGCGCGAGGCCCTGGCGTCCACCCGGGCGCCAATGGCGGGCATGGTCAGCATCACCGCCAGGTTGGAAAGCCCCAGGATGAAGGTCCACAGGAAAGTGGCCCAGCTGGCATTGCCGGCCACCACTCCCACGAAATAGGCGCTGAACACCGCGGTGGTGACCACGGTGGTGTAGCCGGAATTGGCAAAGTCATAGCCGGCCCAGGCCAGCACCTCACCCTTGGTGACGCCGTCGCGCAGCGCGCGCTGATCGAACAGATTCATCGTGCCCCTCCCGACACGCAGCGGATCGGCGAACGGGGCGAGTGCACCGGCCTTGCAGAAGGACCGGGCTACGCCGGCCTTGCACGACCGGACTATCAGGTATGCCGACCATCAGCCCGGAAAAACCGGCAGGACAGCCATGGCGGATGGATCGTACCGCAAATGCCCGCTAAACTGGCCGCATGATGTCCCGGACAGCCCCTTCCCCCCACCACACCGGCGCCCTGGCGCGCCGGACGATGCTGCGCAGCCTGGCCACCCTGATGCTGGGCGGTGGCCCGTTGCTGCTGGCTGCGTGCGCCAGCCATCGGGCGGAACCGCTACCCCGGCGGGCTGCCAACGACGTCACGAAGGAAGCGCTGGCCCAGGTGGGCAAGCCCTATCGCTGGGGCGGTTCCAGCCCCCGCCACGGCTTCGACTGCAGCGGCCTGGTCCAGCACGTCTACCGCGAGGCGCTAGGCATCGAGCTGCCGCGCACCAGCCGCGAGATGGGCACGCGAGGCACGAAGGTGGCCCGTGCGGATCTGGCCCCGGGCGACCTGGTGTTCTTTCAGACGGGCCGACATCCCAACTCGCACGTCGGCATCTACATCGGCCATGGGCGCTTCGTCCACGCCCCTTCCTCGGGCAGCATCGTGCGCGTCGAGGCCATCGACAAGCGCTACTGGATGAAGCGCTTCAACGGCGGCCGCCGTCCCGTGAAGATCTGAGAAACGTCTCCGCACGCGGGTCTCCCCACACGGCGCCCACCTCGACGCCCCCCGCCTGAAGTCAGGCCGCAGTCGTCCCGGCGATTCGCCCCGGGCGATCGGACCGCAGCCGTCACGACGGATCAGACCGCAGCCGTCACCACGATCTCGACCAAGATGTCGGGCGAAGCCAGACGTGCCTCGACCGTGGCGCGTGCCGGCGGGTTGCCGGGCGACACCCAGGCGTCCCAGGCTTCATTCATGGCAGCAAAGTTGCCAATGTTGGACAGGTAGACCGTGGCGCTCAGCAGCTTGCTCTTGTCGCTGCCCAGTTTGGCCAGCACGCTGTCGATGGAGGCCAGCACCTGACGGGTCTGGTCGGCCGGGCCCTTGCTGGTGTCTTCCGGAATCTGGCCAGCCAGATAGGCCACGTGGTTGTACACCACCGCTTCGGACATGCGCTTGCCGGGTTCCAGTCGCTTGATTTCCATGTGATTGCTCCTCCTTGATGGCATCTGTACAGATGAAGAATGTAAGCGCCCCAAAAAGGACGCGCGCCCGAAGCTTACCATTCCCCGCCCTGCACCATGCCTCTCACGGGGTGCCGAACGCACCATGGAGACGACCGGATTTTCCCTAGGGATCCTCTGAATAGTCCCTCGAACCGGCGCGCCACGGAACGGGATGCAGGGACTTGTACAGAGGATCCCCAGGTCAGTCGCCTGTTCCGTCAGTCTCATCATCCAGCCGAACCCGCCAGTAGGGCGCACCATCGATCCGACTGCGCGTGACCTGCGGCACCTGTCCCTGACGCAGCACGATGCGCACCGCACCATCCCGATCCGTACGCAACAGCCGTGTGCCCTGGTTCTCCAGACGTTCCACCAGCGCGGCATCCGGCCTTCCATGCTGCTGGCGATGCGTCGTCTGCACCACCGCCAGCGCGGGCCGCACAGCCTCCAGCAGGTGCTTGCCCGTTCCCTGGCGGCCGCCTTCCTGCGGAACCACCAGCACGTCCGCCGGCAGACGATCCCCCTGCCCCTTCACCAGCGCCGCCTCGGCCCGTGCCGGCAGGTCACCAGCCAGCAGCACGCTGCCTGCCGAACTGCGCACCCGGATCACGCAACTGTTCTGGTCCTGGCGTGCATCCTCCGTCGTATGGGCCATCTGCTGCGGCTGCAACACCTCGATAGCGCCATCGGCCCATGGCAATGTCGAACCTGCCAGGCAGGGCTGGAATCGTCCATCCACCGAATCGTCCATCCCCAGCAGCCGCGAGTCCATGGCCGTCAGCAGCACCGATGGATTCAACGCCGCCATTGCACGCGCTGCGCCGCCCGCATGGTGCGCATCCAGATGCGACACCACCAGCACATCCACCCCGTTCAGCCCCCGGCTGTTCAGCCACGGCACCAGGGTCGCGTCGATGGCGCTGCGCCCGCCAAGGCGGGACGCCCCCGTGTCGTACAGCAGGCGTTTATCGCCCTGCTCCACCACAATCATGCTGCCCTGGCCAATGTCCAGTGCCGTCACCACCAGCGCATCCGGCGGTGCGTGCCTAGGACTGGCCAGCAGCAGCGGCAGCAGGCACAGCACACCCAGCCTCGGGCGGCGCAACCCCACGGGCGCCAGCATCAGCACCGCCCCCAGCAGCGCACACCCCAGCGCGAACACCCCGGGCCGGGGCAGCTGGATACTGGCCAGCGGCAAGGCATCCAGACTGCGCAGAAACGCCATCAGCCAGCCCAGCTGCAGCAACAGCGCCTTCAGCAGCCAGCCGGCCAGCCATGGAAAGACGGGGGCCAGCAGCATCACGCCAATGGCCATCGGCGTCAGCACCAGCCCCACCCACGGAATGGCCAGCACATTGGCCACCGGACCGATCAACGACCAGGTGGAAAAGAAAGCAATCGTCAGCGGCGTGAGCAGCACCGTCGCCGCCCACTGGTTGCGGGCCCCGTCACGCAGTGCCGCCCACCATTGCCCCACGCGGCCCTGCTGCCACCATCGGGTCCCGAAGAGCGCATCGCCTTCTTCCATCCCCCCGCCCAGCGGCTGCTGCGCACACCAGACCAGCGCCAGCACCGCACAGAACGAAAGCCAGAACCCCGCCTGCGCCACCGACCACGGGTCCAGCGCCACAATGGCAGCCGCTGCCAGCAGCACCGGCGTCACCGCATTCTGGCTGCGCCCTCCCACACTCAGCACCGCAGCTGCCAGCAGCATGAAGCAGGTCCGCTGCGACGGCACGCCCCACCCCGAGAGCAGCGCGTAGCCGAAGGCCGTCAGCACACCAGGCACCAGCACCAGCCACTGACGCGGAACGCGCGACATCCACGCCAGCCACCGTCCGCTCGCACGCCGCGCCAGCGCGCGATGCAGCCCCAGGCAGCCCGCCGACACGACCATGGCCAGCAAGGTCACATGCATGCCGGAAATCGCCATCAGGTGACTCACGCCGGTCCGGCTGAAGAGCCCCCACTGCTCTGCCCCCATGGCGGCCTGATCCCCCAGCGACAGCCCCGTGACGATGCCCATCAGGGCCCAGCGCCCTTCATCCTGTCCCCGTGCCGGATCGATGCGTGCCTGCAGCGTTTCCAGATGCTGCCTCAACACCGCACGCACCGATTCGACCCAGCGCATCAGCCCCGCCATGCCCTGCTGCCAGGCGGGTTCATCCTGCAAGCGCTGCCGCTTCACGACCCTGCCCACGGCCCCGATGCCCTGCTGCAGCATGCGCTGTTCGGTATCGAAAGCGTCCGGATTCACCGCCGCCACCGGCCTGCGCAGCTTCACCAGCAGCCGCCAGCGCTGGCCCGGCTCGGGCCACACGTCATCCGCGGACGGCCCATCCGCATCATCCTGCGCCCCGGACTTCGGCGTACCCCACGATAGCGACACCTGCCCCAGACCCTCACAGCCAGGCAGGGATGCTGCCTCATCCAGCGGCCCGCAGGCCTGCACCGCAAACAGCACCCGGTCGCCAAAGCCCTGACGCGACGGCAGGCTGCTGACCGTGCCCTCCACCACCAGCGGCACATCCTCCAGCGACGGATCCAGCCGCGTCTGAAGCGCCTGATGGATGGACAGCGCCAGCGCAGCACTGACCATCAACCCCATGCCCAGCGGTCGCAACCGCGCCGGCAGCACCAGCAGCGCCCCCAGCAATGCCCAGCCCGGCAGCCAGCCCACGGGCGGCAACCAGCCGGAGAACTCCAGCGCGCAGGCCGACGCCAGCAGGCAGCCGGCCAGCAGCGTCAGACGGGGAATGAAGGATGCAGGATGGATCACCCCGCAAGGCTAGGGCAAAGCGTCTGCCCGCAGGGCTTCAGGAAAGATGACGTGCCTAGGCTGGATGGCGGATTGCCCGATGCTCCGCAACCACGCTTACCGACCGGACGCCGTCGCCCCCGGGATCACGATACCTCTCAAGGGGGTTGTCGAGGGTTGGGACCGTCAAAGTGCCTTCGAGGGCTGTCCAGGCTGCCCAGGGGCGTCGAGAGGCGTCGAGAGGCTTCGAGGGGCCTCGGGGGGCGTCATGCAGGCGCTGCACAAGTCGTTCCGTGCGGTCCACCAGCACCCCAAAAAGCAGGCTTACCCCTGGTCTGAGGCGCCCTTCACCTCGTCCTTCTCGTGCAGCTCCACCAGATCAAGAGCTGGCGGTATCGGACGGTCATCGGCCTCGGCATCCGGCGGAGGGCGGCGCAAGTACAGCCGGTCCGACCACGTGGCCAGCCAGCTGGGCTTGAACGCCACGAAGATGGCCGTCCACATCCCGGTAAAGAACCCATCGCCCCAGGCCAGCAGCCATCGCGCCACCATGGACGAGAACTCGTCGCTGCCATGCCCCAGCCGCATGCCGGCCCACTGTGCCAGCGCCCCGCTCAGGAACAGGCAGATCACCGTCGTGAGAAAGCCTCGGCCCAGAATGTAGACAAACAGATGCTCGCCCAGCAGACGGCGCACCAGCGCCCCCAGCAGCATGGCAAAGGTGGCCGGTGCCACGCCCAGCCACAGGATGCTGTCGAACACGTCTGGCCACGGCTGCGGTACGAACCATCCCGACAGCACGCCCACCAGGCACAGCACCGGGATGGCCAGCGGCCAGCCCAGCATCAGCAGCACCAGACAGGCCCCCGACCATTGCAGCTGCACCGGCGCAATGTGCAGGCGCGGCAGCGCCCACATCCAGGGCAGGAGCACCAGCGTTGCCAGCACCGGGGTCAGCAGTGCGCCCCCCCGCAGCATCCGCCAGGGGCGCAGAGCCAGCGAGATGCCCAGCGCAATCAGAACGATGTAGAAAGATCCGTGCATCCCGTTATTGTCCGAGTATGGTCAGCGCCACACAAGCGGCCTCCAGCCCGCCCCGGCCGCGCCAACCGCATGAGCCTCCCTGCCCCTGCTGCAACAGCGGCCCACCCTTCCCCAGCTTGCTCGTTGACATACGGGCAAGTTCTGGCATAATCCGGTGTCTTGACCGCTAGGACACGGAGAGGTGGCAGAGTGGTCGAATGTACCTGACTCGAAATCAGGCGTACCGGTAACGGTACCGTGGGTTCGAATCCCACCCTCTCCGCCAGAACATGAAAACGGCCCCGATGGGGCCGTTTTTGTTTTCGCGGCTTCGATGGATGAACGTGTCAGCCGGACTGGGGTTCTCTGCCAGTGTGGCCGTTCATGACGACAAGCCTTCCACGAGGATTTTGCCATATTGTGTGCGCTTGTTATCGCTACCACCATATACCGAAGAGCAGAGCGCCGGTCATGCCGCAGCAAGCAAGAAACCAAACGAACTTGAGAATGACGCCCATATGATGGCGGAAGAGCGTACGGTCGGCATCTTCGATGGCTTTCTGCGCAAGATCGATCTTGGCGTAGATCTCCCGGTCAGCCTCCGATAGTTCTTCTTTCTTGCCGTATTCCACGCCGCTTTCCCATCAAATTCCTTACTTTCATGCTCTCCCTCCATCAGCCCTCGCGGCCGCTCTGTTACCGGCCTCTCCGGTAGTCTTCCCGGGCCTTGTCCATGCACTTCCAGCTCGTATCGTGCTTGCAGGCATCGATGACGGCCATGCTCTCGTCGTAATCGGCTTTGAGCGCACAAACGAAGTAAGCCAGAACGAGTGCAAGAATTGCATGGGCGATGAAAGATATCCTCCGTTGAATCCTATCCGCTCGCTCGAAGCGGGAGAGGCCATTTGGATTATCGTCTGTGGGTTGCCGGTCGCCCATGAGCACGCTCCGCAAGTCCAGTACCCCGAGTATCCCTCATCAGGCATCAGGTCGCGCATGAACAGCATCACACCTTCCGCCATAAACCGGCATGCAGTCTCAGCGACCTCAATAAGCGACTGCATGATCATATAGAGCTCCCCGATTGCGCATGACAGACGCATGCGCCTCGGCTTCTTACTTGCGCACACCGGCCGGTCGCGCCGACATCTCCACGCCCAGCGCTTTCATCACAGCCGGCAGGGTACGCAACGTGGGGTTGTTGCATTCCTCGCTGAAGAAGCGGTAGAGCTGCTCACATGACAGCCCGGTCTGGCGCGCCAGCTCATTCATGCCCTTGGCACGCGCCACCACGCCCACCGCGTGCGCAATGTAGGCCGCGTCCCCGGTCTCGAAGGCATCAGCCATGAAGTAGGCGATCCCCTCATCCGTCGTCAGGTACTCGGCCGGGTCAAAGGTCGTCAACTTCTCTTTCATTCTGAAAGCCCTCGTCTTGCGCCAGCGTGATGGCACCCCGGATATCGTCCATCGGTTCTTCCCGATGGCGCAGTGCCGTTGGCGGGCGGCACTGGCCACGCTGCTCTGTACCGGAAAGACTCAAAACAGGAACGGCCCCATCAGGGGCCGTTCCCGCTTCTATGATGCTGCGCATCAGGGCTTCAGCACTTCCACCCCGCCCATGTAGGGCTGCAGCGCCTTCGGAATGCGCACCGAGCCATCGGCCTGCTGGTGGTTTTCCAGCACGGCCACCAGCGTGCGGCCCACGGCCAGGCCGGAACCGTTCAGCGTGTGCACATGCTCAGGCTTCGCCTTGCCCTTGCCACCCTTGCCTTCGGCATCGGCCGGGCGGAAGCGCGCCTGCATCCGTCGGGCCTGGAAGGCCTCGGTATTGGAAATGGACGAGATCTCCCGATAGGCCGACTGCCCCGGCAGCCACACCTCCAGGTCATAGGTCTTGGCGGCCGAAAAGCCCATGTCACCGGTGCACAGGGCCACCACCCGATACGGCAGCTCCAGCGCCTGCAGGATGGCTTCGGCATGGCCCACCATCGATTCCAGCGTCGCGTAGGAGTCCTCGGGGCGTGTCACCTGCACCATTTCCACCTTGTCGAACTGGTGCTGGCGGATCATCCCGCGCGTGTCACGGCCATACGAGCCCGCCTCGGAGCGGAAGCACGGCGTATGCGCCGTCAGCCGCAGCGGCAGCGCCTCGCCCGGCAGGATCTCGCCCGCCACCAGGTTCGTCAGCGACACCTCGCTGGTCGGAATCAGGTACATCGTGGCCGGCACCGCCTGACCCGAAGCCTCCTGCCCGGCCTCCGTCCCGGCCGCCGGTCCCTGGTCGCCCAGCTTCTGCACCCGGAACAGGTCTTCCTCGAACTTGGGCAGCTGCCCGGTGCCGAACAGTGCGGAAGCATTCACCAGATACGGCGTGTAGCACTCGGTATAGCCATGCCGCGTGGTGTGCATGTCCAGCATGAACTGGGCCAGTGCCCGGTGCAGGCGCGCCACGCCACCGCGCATCACGGTGAACCGTGCACCCGAGAGCTTGGCCCCAGCGGCCGCGTCCAGCCCCAGCGGCTCGCCCACGTCCAGGTGGTCCTTCACCGCGAAGTCGAAGGTGGCCGGCGTGCCCCAGCGGCGCACCTCCACGTTGTCGGCCTCGCTGCGGCCCACCGGCACCGACTCGTGCGGCAGGTTGGGCAGGCTGGCCAGCAGCGCATCCAGCGATGCCTGCACCGACTCCAGCTCGGCCGGAATGCCGGCCTGCTCCTGCGTCACGGCGTTGACCTCGGCCAGCAGCGCACTGGCATCCTCACCCTTGCCCTTGGCCTGGCCAATCTGCTTGGACAGCGCATTGCGCTGCGCCTGCAGCGCCTCGGCACGCGTCTGCAGCGCCTTGCGACGGGCCTCCAGGGCCTCGTAGCCGGCGCGGTCAAAGACGAACCCGCGGGTCTTGAGACGACTTTCCACTTGTGCGGCGTCTCGGCGCAATGTTTGAATATCGATCATCCCGCCATTCTAGTCGCTTGTCGGCCCATTCAGGCGCTGCCGCTGCCCGTCGGCTGCGCCCAACGTATCATCTTCACCAAGGAAAGACCCGCCGGGTCCGGCCATTCCGGAGTCACGCTCCGGAATGGCGGATATCCGTGCCGCCCAGCCGCGCCAGTGCATGGCGCTGCCAGGACGGATCAGCGCCTTTCCGAGGGCTTGTCCGTATCCCCCGAGGGGATCGGGCATAATGCCCGCAGCGCCGCCGGCCGGGACCGGCAGGTGCTGGTCTGCGCCCCTGCATCACCCGAATGCCCGATCCGGAGGAAACCGTGTCATCGAAACCCCAGTTTCGAGCCCCGAAACGCCGAACCCTGCAAGCAGCGGGTCTCGGCGTCCTGCTGCTGGCAGGCTGCAACGTCATCAGGCCCGCAGCCCTCGATACACACCCGTCCATCCTGTTCGTGCACGACAACGGCGAAAGCGCCGCCAGCTGGCAGACCATGCTGTGGCGCTTCGAGTCCAACGGCTGGCCCACCGCCAAGCTGCACACGCTGAATCTGCCCTACCCCTACGCGCGTGACGACGACACCCAGCCCCAGGCCGGCCGCAGCAGCAGCGCCGACTACATGGCCTACCTGAGAGCCGAAGTCGCCGCCATCAAGGCCCGGGACAAGACCGACAAGGTCATCCTCATCGGCAGCGGCCGCGGCGGCAACGCCATCCGCAACTACATCCAGAACGGCGATGGCCAGGCCAGCGTCAGCCACGCCATTCTGGCCGGCACGCCCGCCCATGGCGTCTGGGCCGTCAAGGGCCTGCGCGAACAGAGCGAATTCTCGGGCCTGTCCAACTTCCTGAAGGGCCTGAACCGGCCCAAGGACGCCCAAGGCAACGAAGTGCCCACCGGCATCCAGTGGCTCACCCTGCGTTCCGACAACAACGACAAGTACGCCCAGCCCACCGGCGAGTGGATCGGCAACCCGCTGCTCAGCACCAACATCCGCCCTGAAAGCCAGGCGCTCAAGGGCGCCCGGAACCAGGTCCTGCCCGGCGCCGACCACCGTGAAGTGGCCCATTCCGCGGCAGCCTTCGGCGTCATGCATCAGTTCATCACCGGCAAGGCGCCTGCCCAGCCCGAGATCGTGGCCGAACAGGACGTCACGCTGGATGGCATGGTCAGCGGCGTGGAAGGCCAGAACGGCGGCTTTCCCACCAACCTGCCGCTCAAGGGTGCGCAGGTCGAGGTCTACGCTGTCGATGCCAACACCGGCATCCGCACCAGCCAGACCCCGGTCCACAGCCAGCGCACCGGCACCAACGGTCGCTGGGGCGGCTTCCAGGCCAGCGGCAGCCAGACCTATGAATTCGTGATCAGTGCGCCGGGCTACCCCACGCACCACATCTACCGAAGCGCCTTCCCGCGCAGCAGCGACATCGTCAACTTCCGCCTGCAGCGCATCGTGCATGCCGACCCGGACGCCCGGGCCATGGTCATCATGAGCCGGCCGCGCGGCTATTTCGACGTGCGCCGCGACACCATGTCCTTCGGCCGCGCGGTCCCGCCCCCGGGCATTCCGCCCCGTGGCGCTGCGGGTGTCTCCACCTCGCGCATGAAGTCGCTCAGCGACACGCCCGAGACCGTCGTCGCCCGCTTCAACAACGAGCGTATCGCCGGCCGCACCTGGCCGCTGGCCGACAAGCACGTCGTCATTCTCGAACTGACCGACTGAACCGTTTCCGACCTGCACGCCCGGGCCATTCCTCATGCCCGGGCAGGACACGTCGTAAGGCCAAAGGCGGGCGGCCCATGCCCGCCCGGATCTCACCTTCGGTCATGGCCTGCCCAGCCCTTCCTTGGCTCCCCGCGCCAGCGCCCTCCCTGGGCGCCATGCGCCCGAGTCGCCACCCCCAAGGGTTAACCCTTCCTCGCACCCTTCGAGGCGGGCGATAGCTGCTGCAGAGCAATATACTGGAAGCAAAACGACATCCAGGGCTTCCAGACCATGACCACCGCAGCACGCACGGCCACCCCACTCGACCCCAGCAGCACCCGCCGGGTGGACGACACCCGCATGAAGGCAATACGTCCCCTCATCACCCCGGCCCTGCTGCAGGAATGGCTGCCCGCCCCCGACACCACCACCCAGCTGGTCGAGGACAGCCGTGCAGCCGTCTGCCGCATCCTCTCCGGCCAGGATGATCGCCTGCTGGTCGTTGTCGGCCCCTGCTCCATCCATGACCACGCCCAGGCCATGGAGTACGCCCGCCAGCTCAAGGCGCAGGCCGACGCCCTCTCCGACGACCTGCTCATCCTGATGCGCGTCTACTTCGAGAAGCCCCGCACCACCGTCGGCTGGAAGGGCTACATCAACGACCCGCACATGGACGACAGCTACGCCATCAACCAGGGTCTGGAAATGGCCCGCAGGCTGCTGCTGGACGTGCTGCAGCTTGGCATGCCCGTCGCCACCGAATTCCTCGACCTGCTCTCGCCCCAGTTCATCAGCGAACTCATCAGCTGGGGCGCCATCGGCGCACGCACCACCGAAAGCCAGAGCCACCGCCAGCTGGCCAGTGGCCTGTCCTGCCCCGTGGGCTTCAAGAATGGCACCGACGGCGGCGTGAAAGTGGCGGCCGACGCCATTCTGGCTGCCCAGGCCTCACACGCCTTCATGGGCATCACCAAGATGGGCGTGGCCGCCATCTTCGAGACCCACGGCAACCCCTACTGCCACATCATCCTGCGCGGCGGCAAGGCCCCCAACTACAGCGCGGCCGATGTGAATGCTGCCTGCCAGCTGCTGGCGAAGAACGGCCTGCGCGAACAGGTGATGATCGACTTCTCGCACGCCAACAGCAGCAAGCAGCACCGCCGCCAGATCGAGGTGGCCCAGGACGTGGCCGGCCAGATCGCCGCAGGCGATGCCCGCATCACCGGCGTGATGATCGAGAGCCACCTGAACGAAGGCCGCCAGGACATTCAGCCTGGTCAGCCGCTGCAGTACGGCGTCTCCGTCACCGACGCCTGCCTGAGCATGGAACAGACCATTCCCGTGCTGCAGACACTGGCGCAGGCGGTGCGCAAGCGGCGTCAGACACAGGGACGGTAAAGCGGTTCAGGCCCTTTCAGTCACGACAGGCCGCGCAGGGGCAACGCAGCCCCTGCAGCACCAAAAGGCTCCTGAAACAAGCTGCACTACTGCTTGCTCTACTGCTCTCCCTGGTTCGGCACCGTATCATGAGGCGACGCAGTGCTTTTTGCCTTGCTTCTTTCACGCCGCCGAGCCTCCGCATCCCACGCCCGCAGCTGCGTCAGCTTCTCGCCAATCTTCAGCTCCAGCCCGCGCGGCACGGGCTTGTACCAACCCGGCTCACGCATCCCTTCCGGCAGATAGGTCTCACCGGCGGCATAGGCATTGGGCTCGTCAT
>ERZ773010.337-NODE-337-length-34185-cov-5.644301_pt1 | contig 34185 bp, 30 predicted proteins | sample MGYA00580842_ERZ773010 | MGnify/ENA primary metagenome ERZ773010 (study PRJEB29015, sample SAMEA2737982) | human oral metagenome | biome: human oral; feature: human-associated habitat; material: dental | place: China | collected 2107 ... | reverse complement strand
AATCTATCACAAACCTCTATGAATAGGAGAAAAATTGTTTTTATATTTTATGTGTTACTCTGTTATTTATTATATTTTATCATCAGGAATAGAAATGTTTTTGGAATGGGCAGAATATATTGCGATATTTGAACTCAAATTTTCAAATAATGCTTAACCAAATCTTTACCAACCAGCGAACAGGCAACAGCGAAAGCCCAAAGGCTTCCAGAACTGATTTTCAGAGGGATTTTGACCGAATTATTTTCTCCACCTCTTTCCGAAGACTGCAGAATAAAACGCAGGTTTTCCCTCTCCCAGGGAGCGTTTTTGTGCATAACAGGCTTACCCATTCGCTGGAAGTTGCTTCGGTGGGCAGGAGCTTGGGGACTCTTGCAGGGGAGTTTATTGTGGAGAAATTTGCTCAAGAATTAAACGAGAATTCAAAGAATTTTTATCTGCATAATTTACATAATGTGATAGCGGCGGCGTGTCTCTGCCATGATATAGGAAACCCTGCTTTCGGGCATTCTGGGGAAGATGCCATCGCAAGTTATTTTGAGAAAAATGAAGATTTAAAATCTCTGATGACCGAGAAACAATGGGCAGATTTCATTAATTTTGAAGGAAATGCCAATGCCATCCGTGTGCTTACCCACCAGCAGAGAGGCAAGGATAAAGGCGGGCTTCAGCTGACCATGGCGACTTTGGCGAGTATTGCTAAATATCCCTGCGAATCCATCGCAAAGGACAAAAAACAGCTTCACAGAAAGAAATTCGGTTTTTTCCAAAGCGAAAAAGAGACTTTCAGAGAAATAGCCAAAGCTACAGATTTTATCACAGAACAGGAAGAACCGCTGGTGTATAAAAGGCATCCCTTCGTATGGCTGGTAGAGGCGGCGGACGATATCTGCTACAATATCATAGACATAGAAGATGCCCACAGGCTGAAAATCATCTCTTCTTCCGACTGCGAAAACCTCATCTTAGAACTCATCAAAACCACGGATGAAAACATAAAACGAGTAGAGGACAAACTATCCGTGATTTCTGATAAAAATGATAGAATATCTTACCTCCGTGCAAAGGTTATCAATTCTCTAATCAATGTTTCCATAAGGCTTTACAAGGAAAAAATAGATGATATTCTTACAGGAAATTTAGACCAGTCGCTGCTTTCTATTTTTAAAAAAGAGAATAAAACTTTGCAGGATATAGAGCAGTTTTCCATTGATGAAATCTACAATCACCGAGCGGTAGTAGAGATAGAAAATGCAGGGTATAATGTGATGTATGAGCTTCTCAATCATTTTATTCCATCGGCGATAAAAGAAAATCCTAAAAATTACGACAAAAAAGCCCTTCAATTACTGCCCGAACAGTTTAGGTATGATGGCGAACCTTATGAAAAGATAATGGGCGTTTTGGACTTTGTTTCTGGGATGACGGATAACTACGCTACAGACCTTTATCGAAAAATAAAAGGAATAGATATCGGTATGACGATGTAATTTTTTTACATTTTTTGTAACATTTCGTTAGACATTGATACTAATAAATTGAAATTAAATTTTATAATTATGGATACACTTATTTATAGTTTTTTTGCATTTGTTGCTGTATCGTTTTTTATGGCATCATTATTTACTGTGAAGCAGGAGACTGCGGCAATCGTAGAGCGTTTGGGAAAATTCCATTCTGTTCGCCACGCGGGGCTTCACCTCAAAATTCCATTTATTGATAATATTACCAAAAGATTAACACTAAAAATCCAACAACTTGATGTATTGATAGACACCAAAACCCTTGATAATGTGTTTATTAAGATGAGAGTTTCGGTTCAGTATCAAGTGATTAGAAATCAAGTAAGTGATGCTTACTATAAACTAGAAGATCCTCATAATCAGATAACTTCATATGTTTTTGATGTGGTGAGAGCCGAAGTTCCAAAACTGAAACTAGATGATGTTTTCGTGAAGAAAGATGATATCGCTATTGCTGTAAAAGCTGAAATTCAGGAGGCAATGCAGAGTTATGGATACGATATTATAAAGGCTTTGGTGACTGATATAGACCCAGATGAGCAGGTAAAACAAGCGATGAACCGAATCAATGCGGCGGAAAGAGAAAAAACCGCAGCAGAATACGAGTCTGAAGCGGAAAGAATCCGTATCGTAGCTGTAGCCAAAGCAGAAGCTGAGTCTAAAAAGCTACAAGGGCAGGGGATCGCAGACCAAAGAAGGGAAATCGCGAAAGGTCTGGAAGAATCCGTAAAAATGCTTAATAGCGTGAATATCAATGCACAGGAAGCATCAGCGCTGATAGTAGTTACCCAGCATTATGACACGCTTCATTCCATAGGGGCTAACAACCGTTCTAATTTGGTTCTTCTTCCAAATTCGCCAATGGCAGCAAATTCCATGCTGAACGACCTGATAGTTGCTATGAACACCGCGCACAAAGTGGAGGAAGCAGATAAAGGACACTATCCTAATCCACCAAAAGAACACAGACACTAATTTTCCAATTTAAACTAAATAAAACCCGCCTCTTTTCATCACGAAAGGAGGCGGACTATTTTTGGGTTTTATCTTTCAAATTTTACATTGGGCAGAAGTCTTGGTCTTTGTGGCTCGTTGGCTACTTTCCAAGAAGTTCTGTACATCCATTCGGTCATTTTGTAAAGTTTCTTGAAATCTATGTTTTCTGATTCGTCCTGCGGCTGGTGGTATTGGTGGTGCAGTACACTTGTGAAGAATACTGCTGGAATACCAAGCCTTGCGTAAGGTAGGTGGTCGCTTCGGAAATAGAAAAACTCTGGATGTTCGGGTAAATCCCAGTCTTTTAAAAACTTAAATTTAGTGCTTTCTTGGTTGGCTTCTTCCGCCATTCTTACTAAATCATCAGAATTCTTGTGCGGAGACTGACCACCGAGAAGAGCAGCTTCGTTGATATCATTTCTTCCAATCATATCGCCGTTCAGCACAGCTACGATGTTTTCTCTCGGAACTACAGGATGTGCAGAATGCCATCTTGACCCTAAAAGACCTCTTTCCTCAGCGCCATGAATTACAAACAAGATGCTTCGTTTCGCAGGTTGTTTGCTGTAAGCTCTTCCCATCGCAAGTAGAGCCACACAGGTGCTGGCATTGTCATCGGCACCGTTGTAGATGGTGTCGTTTTTCACAGGGTGGCGGATACCATCATGGTCCTGATGTCCGCTGAGCAAGACATATTCATTTTTTAGTTTTGGGTCTGTTCCTTCTATCTTTCCGATGATATTTACAGAAGGATATTTATAAGTTTCTGTCTGTAAATTTACGGTAATCTGTGGGTTTCCTTTCAGCCAGTTTTGGTTTTCTTTTTTTACCCAAAAGACAGGAATATCTTCTTTGATGTTTTCATTCAGTCCTTCCACTCCATAGACACCTCTTTTCATCATTGGTTCTACTTCTATCCAGCTTTTGTCAGAGATTTCATCCGTAATGAAAACAATGCCTTTTGCACCTAATTTTTTAACTGAATCAAGGTATTTAGCTTTGATGAATCTTGGGTATCTTCTCTCGAAAAGTGTCATTTCCTGCTCGATGCCTTTTTTAGAAACATTGATGGCAACTACTTTTCCTGCAATCTGGGAAGTCAGCTGCTCTGGTTCCACCTCGCCTACACTGATGATGGGCAGAGAGAAATGAGCATTTACCACATCAGAAACCAAAATATCTTTCCAGATTTTTAGGTTTTTATCACCGATTTTCACCGAACTGAGCGGAGAAATCTGGTGGCGGTACATATCAAAAAACTGGAAATAAGTGCCGTTGTCCCCAGCGGGTTTTATCCCTGCTTCTTTCATTTTGTCTGCGAACCATACGGAAACTTTGAGCTCATCAAGGGTTCCTGCCTCTCTTCCCCAGAACTGGTCTGCCGCCATCTGGTACATGTCTGTACGAAGGTCTTTTTCCTTAATAGCCGAAACCAAAGGCTTCTTGTAGCTCTGCGCACCCAGCGAAGGACAGAGAATTCCCATGAGGAGAGTAAATACGATTTTTTTCATAGGTTTATAATTTAATTGATTTTTGTCCAAAAGTATCGTTTTATTAGAAAAAATACAAGTATTTTCAAGTATTTTTATTTTGGTTGAAAATAAATTTAATATTTTTGTACAGATTTTAATTTAGTAAATGAATGAAAATAACCGAAGGATTATTAACTAAAGATAAACAAGATATCATACTTTGGACAAACAGCAAAGGAGCTGATTTCCTGCAGCAATGGGCAGGAGATACACTGCAGTATCCTCTTACGATGGAGCAGCTCGATGCGCTGTCTCACTGTTTTCGTATTGAGGAAGACGGCCATTTTGTAGGAATGATTCAGAAAATAAGAGCTGAGGGAGGCAATATACACATTGGCAGGTTCCTCATCAATCCTTCCCTTACAGGAAAAGGCTTGGGCACCTCAGCAATGCGCTTATTTATTTCAATGCTTTTTGAAAAAGAGGGCGTTCATTCCATTAGTTTAAATGTTTTTGATGATAATCCCGCAGCCAAAAGCCTTTATGCAAAACTTGATTTTAAAACAATAGAAACTATTGAAGGTGAAAGAAAAAAATACAAAATGATGAGAAATGCTCCGCTTGAAAATTAACAAATCGGGCATAATAAAGATAAAACTTAACGACATTTCTTCAAAAATCAGATACAAACCATCTTGTTTAAAGCTAAAAATCACTGATTTTAAGTTAAAACAAAGCAATTTAAACTTCGTACAATGCAATTTAAACTTGGTACAATACAACTTGAAGTCAGTACAGAACAATTTGAAGTCAGTACAATACGATTTTAACTTGATACAATACAATTTGAACTCGGTACAATACTATTTTAACTTGATACAATACAATTTGAAGTCGCTACAAAGGAAAAATATCCTGCAACTATTCATCATTTTTAAAAATGATTATTATTTTGCCAAAAACTAAAAAATCCAGCCATTATTCTCATTTTTTTCAGAAGTTTTTTATTAATTTAGCACCATATTATTTAGAAATGGACATCAAAACCAACCAATCTCTTAAGCCTTACCACACTTTTGGTGTAGAAGCGGAGGCAAAGTATTTTGCAGAAATCAATACCGAACAGGAACTTACCGAACTGCTTAAAAATAAAGCCTTTTCCGGGCTTCCGGTCTTGTTCCTCGGGGGCGGGAGCAACTTGTTTTTCACCAAAAACTTTGATGGATTGGTCGTAAAGATAAACACCAAAGGCATCCGCGAAGAAATTTTAAACGAAAACGAAGTCCTCGTTACTGCAAAAGCAGGAGAAAACTGGCATAAGTTCGTTCAGTATTGCCTTACAAAGGATTATGGCGGTCTGGAAAACCTATCGCTTATCCCTGGCAATGTGGGCACCTGCCCTATCCAAAACATCGGAGCTTATGGCGTAGAGATTAAAGACAATTTTGAGTCCTGCAAAGCACTGGACTTGGAAACTTTTGAGGTAAAAACCTTTGATAAAGAAGAATGCAGGTTCGGCTACCGCGATTCTTTTTTCAAGCGTGAAGGAAAAGGGAAATTTGTGATTTTAGAGGTTACATTCCGCCTCAGTAGAAAGCTCCATAACTTAAAAACAGAGTATGGCGCGATACAAAACGAGCTGAAAAATTTAGGAATCACAGAACCTACGATTCAAGATGTAGCCAAAGCGGTGATAAACATCCGCCAAAGCAAACTACCCGACCCAAAAGTAACAGGAAATGCCGGAAGTTTCTTCAAAAACCCTGTAATTCAGGCTTCGGCATATGAAACTTTAAAGAAATCTTACCCCGAAATCCACGGATACACCGCCCAAGACGGCATAAAAATCTCCGCCGCATGGCTGATAGAGAATACCGGCTGGAAAGGCAAGCAAATAGGGAATGTAGCCACGCACAAACAGCAGGCATTGGTCATCATCAACGCCACAGGAAACGCCACAGGGCAGGAAATATACGATTTCTCCGAGGAAATCATCAATTCGGTGAAAGAAAAATTCGGAATCGTGCTGGAACGCGAGGTAAATATCATCTAACAAAACGATTTTAACATGAAAACAAAGGCCATTTTATTATTTTCAACCCTTTTTGTCAATTTTTTATTCTCCCAAAAGGTCAATGTGGAGTTCATCACCAAAACGGATTCCATTTACAAGAAAGAAAAAAGGGATTTTATTTATTTAAATGAAAAAACCGACCTCTCAGCAGCGAAAATCATCGGTAAAATAAAGGCCAATGGAAAGGCAGACTGGTATATGCTCTTCTATTCTATCATGACTAAGGCACAAAAACTCGGCGCAAATGCCTTTAAATACAGCAGTTCCTCCGAGAAAGGCGATATCAGCGAGCTAATAATAGACAATTACCTCATATCAGAGGAAATTAAGGCTGATAACGAGCTAATAATAGACACTTACCTCATATCAGAGGAAATTAAGGCTGATAATAAGGAGTTTCTCCCGAAAAACAAAATCTATTTCTTCGGAAGACACAACAAAAAAGGCACTACGGAAGAATTTAAGCTAAACGGAAAGAAAACCCCGCTGAAAGCCTTTCATTACGCGGTCTATAACTTGGACAAAGACACGCAAATAAACAAAGGAGGCTTCTTGGGAACAACCTTGAACATCAGCCCAAACCCCAGCGGGCGTTCTTACTACATGAATTTCTCGGGATTTGGTCCTTCAGCTGTCATGACAGGGAGTTTGAGCTTCACGGCAGGGAACATCATCCAGATGGACGAAAACTATTCCCTGCTACTTACCCATATCTACCAGCTACAAGAGTAAAAGATTACTTATCGTAATGATTAGGATAATGTTTCTGCACTTCTTGGGCGGTATCCAGCACTTTTTGGGTCAGTGATTTTTGATATTTATCTAATTTCTGGTGAATGGCTTCATCAGAAACAGCTAAAATCTTTGCTGCTAAGATAGCTGCGTTTGTAGCGCCATTCAATGCAACCGTAGCCACAGGAATCCCCGAAGGCATCTGAAGAATAGACAAAACGCTATCCCACCCGTCGATAGAATTACTGCTCAAAACAGGAACTCCTATCACTGGTAAAGTAGTGCAGCTCGCCACCATTCCTGGTAAATGTGCTGCTCCGCCTGCTCCTGCTATAATCACCTGAACTCCTCTGCTTTTAGCGGTTTCTGCATAGTCCAACATTCTCTGTGGCGTCCTATGCGCAGAGACTATCGTAAGTTCATAAGGGATTTCCAAAGATTCTAAAAACGCTACAGCTTGTTTCATAATGGGTAAATCACTCTGGCTTCCCATAATTATTCCTATCATAGTTTATTGTTTTAATTTAGAAATGATAAATTTATAATTTTTTTTCGTTTTTTTATAAAAATTAAATTATTTTTACACAATCAAAATAAAAACTAAATCCATATTTCTAAAAAATGAAGAATATCTATCTCACCTTATCTATAATAGCCATTGCCGTTATCTGGGGAACTTCATTCTTGGGAATTAGATTTGCCGTTGAGACCATTCCACCACTGTATGTTGCGGGAATCAGGCATGTTTTATCAGCTTTTATTTTATTTATCTTATTAATGTTCCAAGGCGGGATACGCTGGATTGGCTCGGAGAAGCTCAAAGTCCAGCTTATTTTATCTACCTGTATTCTTATATTGACCAACGGACTTGTTACCATCGCCGAGAAGTTCGTATCCAGCAGTTTAGCTTCGCTTATCAGTGCATGTTCGCCTATTTTGGTTTTCATAGGAAGTGTTGCCCTGAATATGCAGAAATTTACTTTAAAATCTATGCTGGGAATACTCCTTGGATTTACAGGAATAATATTTATTTTCTGGGATGGAATTGCAGATTTTGCCAATCCTGATTACACCAGAGGCATTCTTTATCTCTTCTTGGGTATTTCTGCGAATGCAGCGGGGGCTCTTTATATCAAAAAGACGGGCTATACAAATGATAATATGCTGCTGAATCTCTTCTATCAGTTTACTTTTGCTGGAATTATCCAAATAGGAACTGCCGTTTTCCTTGGGGAAGAGTTTCAGCCGAGTTCTTGGAGCCTGTCAAGCATTATTGCACTGCTCTTTCTCACTATATTTGCCTCTATTATCGCTTATTTATCTTATATTTACGCCCTTACAAAGGTGTCCGCGGTGAAGGTTTCTCTTCTTTCCTACATCAATACCATTATCGCGATCTTCTTAGGATGGCTGGTGGCGGGCGAAAAGGTGGACAGCAAGTTCGTTATAGCAACAGCGCTGATAATCACAGGGATATTCATCACGAATTACAAACCAGGCATGTTCCAAGCAAGAAAAAAGCTGTAAATTTCCCTACCGAGACACTACTTTTACCATTCCTTTTACTTCGCTTAACCTTTGGAGGAGTTCTTCACGGGTATCAGCGAGAATATTGATATGTCCCATCTTTCTGCCAGGCTTTGTCTGGGCTTTTCCATAGAGATGAACATATACATCAGGTAGGCGGAGGACTTCTTCTAAGCCCTGATACTCTACTTTACCGGTATATCCCTCCTCTCCTACTAGATTGAGCATTCCAGAGAACCGCCGAGCCTCTGTATCTGCCAGCGGAAGGTCTTTTATAACTCTATAAAGCTGTTCAAACTGGGAATTAGCGTTTCCTTCTTGGCTCTGATGCCCTGAATTATGCAGACGAGGCGCTGTTTCATTCACCCAGACCTTTCCTTTTCTATCCAAAAATAGTTCAATGGCGAACAGCCCCGCTCCTTCTATGCTTTGGAGGAATTTAGAGCAGATTTCTTGGATTTGTTTTTCGGTTTGTCCCTCTATTTCAGCGGGACAGATGTTAAAATCTAAGAGATTGAGCCTCTCATCTGCCACCATTTCCGTTACGGGAAAGGTTTTTACCTCTCCACTGCTGTTTTTGGCTACTATTATGGAGAGTTCTTTCTCTATATCTACCAATTTTTCTATTACAGAAGGCTCTTGCCACAGCTTAGTGCAGTCTTTTGGGTCTTTGATGACCTGCACGCCCTTTCCATCATAGCCTCCTTTGTTTAGTTTTTGGACAAAAGGCAGTTCAAAACAGCGCTGTCCCTCCATTTCCCATACTGCGGTAAATTCCGGACTGGGAATGCCATGTTTTTTATAGAATTCTTTCTGTAAAATTTTCTGCTGGATTATCTTTATAATGCTCGGGCTGGGTATTACGCTTACTCCGCGCTGTTCCAAAGTCTCCAGAGCCTCTACATTTACATTTTCTATCTCTATAGTTATGATATCTTTGTATAATCCAAAGTTTAAAACCTCTTCATAGCTGTTATAATCGCCTTTTGTGAAACGAGAAATCTGCGAACAAGGGCAGTTTTGGTCTGGGTCTAAGACATAGAGCTCATCATCATACTTCAATGCCTCTTGGATAAACATTCTGCCGAGTTGTCCGCCCCCTAAAATCCCTATTTTCATGGTTTTGTTATTTTATTTAATGGATTGATAAGCAAATTTAAACAATATTTTCTCTTGTTAAATGCTTTTTTTGTGTTTTTATCAGAGATAAAGTTCCTTTTTTCATCATTAAAGTAGAAATTCACATAAAAAATGCTGTATATTAAAAATATTTATTACCTTAGCACATAATTAAAACATAAAAAGTCATGGCTATTAACAACTTAAAGAACGCTCACTTCAAAGAAGACAAAGTTCAAAAGGTAAATTTACTCTTAAACGACATTGAAGAGAACATCAAAGATATCGTGGTGAACCTCAGCGCTGAGGAAAGGAAGAAATACAGCCGTATAAACGAGCAGAACAAGCTATTTGTAAACCGCGTTCATGATTTTTGCAAGAATGAACCTAATCTGCAGTCCCCTCAAGTAGACTGGATGGAGTTTGAACAAGATTTTGAGAGCAGAAAAAACATCGGATACTGCATAGACCGCTTAGAAAGCCTAATCCAAGGTCTTAAAAATGCAAAAATCCTTTATGATTATGACAATTATCAGAATGCCCTCACCGATTATTCCTATACCAACTACATGGCAGGGACTTCGGCACCCGGTTTTGAGGCAAAACAGAGAGAGCTAAAGCAGTTTTTCACACACAAAGCTAAAAAAGACAAAGGAAACGCTCCTGAGAAGAAGCCGGACGCCCTTGAAAAGAAACCAGAAGCTCCTGAAAACCCATCAGAAGCAGGACAATAATGCTTAAATACTTATAATGAAACCCCCGCTGATGCTTTTTGCACCTGCGGGGTATTTTTTTTGACCTCCGGAGTAGTTATTTAGACCTTCATCGGTCTTGTTTTGACCTTTGTCGGGACAAACCAGACCTTTGTCGCGGTTATTTTGACCTACAACGCGGTTGTTTTGACCTCCACCGGTCTTATTTTGACCTCCGGAGGTGTAAATAAGACCTCCGGCGCGGTTATTTAGAGGTATTTTGGCGTCTTTTAAGCCTACTTGTCAGTATTTTAGTCCATCATCGTTCTTAAAAACAGCTTTTGGCTTTCATTTAAGTGCTTTATCGCTCTTTTAAAACTTCATAAAGTCCTTTACCACACCTCCACTCTGTGTATAAGCAAGAAGTTCGGTTTCTATAAAAGCTTTTACCCTCTCCTGCTGACCATCATTAGGGAACATAAGATGGACATTTGCCCCTGCATCAAGGGTGAAGAAGAGCGGAAGACCGGTCTCCCTGCGGAAATCCCACACCTTGTGTATGGTTTCTAATGTGCCGGTCTGCATGAGGATAAAAGCGGGGTCGCTTACCATCATCATGGCGTGCAGAGTAAGGGCTTCGTGCTCCACAAGCTTTATGAAGCCGTCCATATCGCCATTTTTTAGGATTTCTTGAAGTGTGAAGAAGTTTTTTGCAGCTTCCGCGAAGCGCACTTGGGCGTAAGGGTTGCCATTCATCAGTCCGTGCCCCACCGTAGAAGAAACGGACTTCTGCCCTTCATGGATGAGCATCACCCAGTCATTAAAATCTCTGAAAATAGGATGAATTTCGCTCACTGGATACGGAACGGCGTATTCATCAGCACTGCCGGAGACCACCGGAGTAGCACCCCAGACCACCAGACCATTGTAGAGGCTCCTGCATGCACTGCCGCTCCCCAGCCGAGCAAGTAAGGATGCCTTTTGGAGAGTTTCCTCGGGGCTTTTTTCACCGCTGATTTCCTTGTCTAATGCCATGAGGCACTTCGCCAGAGCTCCAAACCCCGAAGCAGAACTGGCAATGCCCGAACTATGAGGGAAAGTGTTTTCGGTTTTAATAACGAAGCTCCCCTGAAGCACCCACGGCAGGTATTTTTCTATGCCGGCAAGATATTTTGCAGTCTTCTCGGCGAATTTAGGCTCTTCTTTTCCACTAAGAAATAGTTTCACGGAGAAATTTTCACCTTCCGCGAACTCCATTTCAGTGATGGTTCTGCATTGGCTCAGGGTGTAGCTTATACTTGGGTTGGCAGGTATCTGGTTTTCATATTTGCCCCAGTATTTTATAAGGGCGATATTAGAAGGACACACCTCCGCAGCTGTTCTTTTCATATTTTAGGGTCTATTTTTAGTTATTTTATGGTTAATTTAATCCGTTTTTGGTCTTATCAGCAAGATAATTGCTCAAATGAAAGTCTATGCTCTCGTTAATAGGGATAAAATCCCAGCCGAGAAGCTCTTTTACCTTCTTATTAGAAAGGGGGACGAAGTCCGTAGCAGCGCTGATGTTGGCTTTATTAACGATTTTGAGGCTCGGAACCAGCCAGCCCAGCAAAAGATTAAGAATGTAGCCTATTTTAAGAGCAACGGCGGGGACTAACAGTGTTTCCGACCTGCCCAAAGCCTTTCTTATCCTGTCGGCAAGGTCTTTGAACCTCCTGTTTTCAGCCACGAGGATGAAGCGCTCACCAAAGAAGCTCTTTTCCATAAGTTCTACGGCGATTTTTGCAGTGTCGCGCACATCTATGTAGGCCGTCCCACCACTGAAAGTGAAGGCGTTATCTCCTAATTGGGAAAACAGAGTGCCGCTGCTGGCGTTCCAATTTCCACTGCCGATGATGATACCTGGGTTGATGATGATGACACCCATTCCCTCAGCCGCCGCCCGCCAAACTTCCATCTCCGAAAGGTATTTGGAGAGGGCGTAACCTGAATGACTGACCGACGAATCATATTCCGAACTCTCATCTACCTCTCCCGAAGCGTTCTGGGTGTCCAAAGCAGCGATAGAACTCACAAAAAGAAACCGCTGGATGCCCATTTCATCAGCAGCGAGGAGTAAATTTCGGGTTCCCTGCACATTGGTGCGGAGCATTTCCTCCTTATCTCTGGGATGAAAGCTTACTTTAGCGGCACAATGGTATATTTCTGAGACTCCACGCAGTGCAGAGCGGAGAGAATCTTCATCAAAAAGATCTAAATCTACCCATTCTACCCTGCTGAGGAGTTCATCAGCGGTTGGGTCATAAAATTTAAGGGAATGCCGCACTTCAGTTAAGTTACTGCTGGGTCTTTTAGCGGCACGAACGGGCTTGCCACGCTTCAGAAGCTCTAAAATAAGCACCCGCCCAAGTATTCCAGTGGCTCCAGTTACTAAAATCATGGTTTTAAGGTTAAAAAGTTAGCTAAAATGCTCTTCCCAAGAGGAGTAAGCACGCTCTCCGGATGAAACTGCACGCCGTGAACATCGTATTCCCTGTGCTGAAGAGCCATAATTCTGCCTTGTTCATCTACAGCGGTGATTTCCAGCACTTCGGGGAAGTTATCTGCATCTACCGACCAAGAATGATAGCGCCCCACGGAGATTTTTGGAGGAAGCCCCCTGAAAAGAAGAGCTTCCGAGCTGATGATTTCAGCTTCTGAGCTCACCCCATGGAAAACCTCGGGCAGATGAACAAGACTCCCCCCGAAGACTTCAGCTATCGCCTGATGCCCGAGACAAACGCCCAAGATAGATTTCCTGCCGGCATACTCCCGAACAGCTTCCATGAGGATTCCTGCATCGCGTGGCAGCCCCGGACCAGGGGAAAGGATGATTTTGTCATACTGCTCTATGTTTTCCAGAGCAATCTCGTCGTTCCGAAGAACATCTACCCTGCTCCTAGCAGCTTGTTCCACCATTTGAACCAAATTGTAAGTGAAACTATCATAATTATCAAGCACCAATATTTTCATGCAATTTTTAAATAAAAAGACTTTGGCAAAGATAAGCCAAAGTCTCTTTTAATATGGTTAAAAAAAGTAATTTTTATGGATTTGTAGACCAAAGAGCCGCCGAAGCCAGCATTGCTCTCTTGTTTAGTTTCAATAAATCTACTACCAGCTCTGCGAAATCCTCTGGCTGAAGCACCTTTTCAGGGTTTCCATCCGTGATTTTCAGGTCTGTTTTAGCCATATCCGTTGAAATCGTACTTGGTGTAAGAGTTGTCACACGAATGTTCTGCTTACGAAGTTCAAACATCATAGATTCTGACATTCCTATCAATCCAAATTTAGATGCAGAATATGCCGAAGTAAGCGCATTTCCTTTCAGACCTGCCGTTGAAGAAATATTCACCACATCGCCTGATTTTTTCTCCACCATCCCTGGCACCACAGCTTTCACTACATAGTAAGGCCCAAAAAGATTGGTCTTTACTATATCTTCCCACTGCTCATCATCCATATCTAAAATTCCTCCGAAAGCCGCTATTCCAGCATTATTGATAAGAATATCAAACTTCCCGAAATCATTTTGTAATTTTTCTAACGAAGCAAAAACTTGCTTTTTATCAGTTACATCAAAAACTGAATAAGATGATTTCACGCCTTTGCTCTCTATCTCAGCAACTACGGATTTTAGATTGTTTTCATTTCTACCCGTAATGGCTACATTTACACCTTCTGCCGCCAGAGCCAAAGCTACGGCTTTACCTAATCCTCGCCCTCCACCTGTTACAAGGGCTGTTTTTCCTTTTAAATTTTGCATAATATTAATAAGCTGCATCAGGAGTAGTTACCCTGATTAGTTTAGAATTAACGAACTCATATATTCCCTCTATGGACTGCTCTCTACCATATCCAGAGTTTTTGGTTCCTCCGAATGGAAGTTCTGGAGAAATCCCTGTCACATGGTTTATATAGACCATTCCTGTATCTATTCTTCGTGCGATTTTCACTGCTTCTTCTACATCTGTTCCGAAAACCGTTCCACCAAGACCGTATTTAGTATCATTAGCCAAATCTACGGCTTCGTCCATATTTTTCACAGAATAAATCATCAGTACTGGCCCAAATATTTCATCTGAATAAGCATCCATCCCTTTCTTTATATCTGTCAAAATAGTAGGCTGCATAAATGCTCCTGGGCCTTCTATTTTTTTACCTCCTGTCACTAGTTTCGCTCCTTGCGCTACGGCTTTTTCTACTTGAGATAAAACATCTTCTCTTGCTTTCACACTACTTAAAGGAGCCAACTGAGTTTCTGGATCAAGAGGGTCTCCCACTTTAGCATTTCCAAATAGTTGAGTGGCTTTTTCAAGGAACGCTGGATAAAGGCTTTCAGGAACGATAACTCTCTTTGGAGAAACGCACACCTGCCCTGCATTCCATAGTCTGCCATTCACAGCAGTTTCTACAGCTTTATCTAAATTAGCATCTGGCATAACGATGAAAGCATCACTTCCACCAAGTTCCAAGATTGATTTTTTCACATTTTTCCCTGCTGCAGATGCGAAACTCGCTCCTGCTGGTTCGCTTCCTGTAAGAGCAGCACCTTTTACTCTTGGGTCGTCCAATATTTCTGACACTTTAGAACCAGGAACAAAAATATTAGTATAAGCACCCTTAGGCGCTCCCGCTTCTAAAAGAATTTTTTCCATCATTTCTCCCGCCTGCGGCACATTAGATGCGTGTTTCAGCACTATTGTATTTCCTACGATAAGGTTAGGCGCAGCAGAACGAGTAGTCTGATAGAAAGGGAAATTCCAAGGCTGAACGCTCAGAATCACTCCTATCGGCTCATAAGACAAGAAAGCCTTTCCGTGCGGCGTTTCCAAAGGTTTATCAGCCAATAGTTTTTCTCCATTTTCTGCATAATATTCAAAAATCCCAGCACAAAGTTCCACCTCTGCGATACCTTCTCTGTGAAGTTTTCCCATCTCGATAGAACATAATTTACCCAATTCTTCTTTGCGCTCACGCATGATTTTTGCGGCGTTATAGAGTACTTTTGCTCTTTCTGAAAAAGATTTTTTACGCCATTCTTTAAAGGTTGCATCAGCTTGTGCGATAATTTCTGAAACCTCGCCAGATGTCATTTCTGGATATTCTTTTAATACCTCGCCTGTGGCAGGATTTATAGTTTTAATACTTGACATAATCTTAAAATTTTAAATTTTTGTAAATATAAAACTTTTTATTTACATGAAAATTGATCTATGTTATGATTAGCCTTTTATTAAAAAATCTTTAACAGAATTGTTAAAATCTTGCGAATTATCTACTTGAAGCCAATGCCCTGCATTTTTAATTTTAACAATCTGGCTGTCAGTGAATTTCTCACGAATTAGGGTTTCATCTTCTGGAAGGATGTAATTAGATTTTTCACCAGCGAGAAATAAAGTTTTCCCTCCGAAAACTCCTTTCGCTTCTATATTTCCGACCAAATCAGCATATTTTTCGGAAAGAGTTTTTAGGTTAAATCTCCAGCTCAGTTTGTTTTCTTGTTCCCAATAGAGATTTTTGAGAAGGAATAAAAGCATGGCTCTGTCCGTAATGTATTTTTCCAGCTGAAGTTCCACATCTTTACGAGCAGAAACAGCAGAAAAATCCACACTTTGCAAAGCTTCAAATGCGGTCTGATGATGCGGTCTATAAGCCCTTGGCGCTATGTCTGCTACGATAAGTTTATTTACCCTTTCTGGATAAGAAATCGCAAACTGCATCACTGCCTTGCCGCCAAGCGAATGCCCCAGAAGATTAACCCTATCTAATTGATAATGACTGATATAGCTTAAAATATCCTCCGCCATTATCTGGTGAGACATTTCAGCTGAGTGAAAACTTTTTCCGTGATTACGCAAATCCACCAAATGACAAGGCATCCACTGACCAAATTCCCTTCCGAAAGTCCCCCAATTATCTGATATTCCGAACAATCCATGAAAAACCAACAGAGGAATTTCCTGAATTTCCTGTCCGTAAATTTTTGAGTTTAAAATCATTTTTCTTCTTTTTCAAAAATTGATTACAAAGCAAAAACCTTGTAAATCAACCTTATTCGGCTGGTTCTATTTTATTTTTCTTGGAATAAATCATAATAACCACACCTGCCAGCATAAATGGAATGCTCAGAACCTGCCCAGTATTGAGCCCTGCAAATGTGATAACCTCATCTCCCTGCGGCTCTTTCAAGAATTCTACAAAGAAACGAATACTCCAAAGTATCACAAAAAACATCCCAAATAACCATCCCTGTTGATATTTTTTACGAGTAAATTTATACAAAACAGCCAATAAAATAAATAAACAAACATACCCAAAAGCCTCAAAAAGCTGAGTAGGATATCTCGGAACTATGGCTCCGTATTCCATACTTTGCTGTGGAAAAAGTATCGCAAACGGCGAAGTTTCGCTCGCTGGTTTTCCGATAATTTCCGAATTGAAAAAATTCCCCATTCGCACAAAAGCCCCTCCTAAGGCGATGACAATACCTAATCTGTCATAAACCCAAAAAGGATTTTTCTTAATAATTCTATAACTATAGTATAAAGTCGTCAAAATCAATGCGATAGTAGCACCATGGCTCGCCAGCCCAGAAAAACCTGTAAACTCCAGCGTAGGTTTCGTCCTGATGGGCAGGAAAACACTCCAAAAATCATTTACAAACAAACTCGGCTCATAGAAAACCACATGTCCTATTCTTGCCCCAAAAATAGTCCCCAGCAGTGTCCATGTAAAAAGCGGGTCTATGAACTTATCATCTACATTGTCAATTTTGAAAATTTGTCTCATTATCAAAATTCCAAATCCAAAAGCAAAAACAAACATCAGTCCGTAATATCTCAGCTTAAAACCAAAAATATCTATGCCTTCATTTGGATTCCAAATGCTAAACTCGGTATTTAGCCATACCATTTTACTCATCTGAAAATCCTGCTCTGTCAGCTGATTGGACTTCAAAATATATTTGTAGCTTTTGAGGGATTCCGCGGACATTCCTTCCTCGCCAACAGGTACAAAATTTTCATTGAGAATAAAATAGCCTTTCTTTTTAAATTCCTCATAATATGGAGCCAAATATTCATATTCTCTCTGACCAGACAGCTCTGTATTGTATTTATTAAGAATAACCAAAACATCTGCATTCTCTGAGCCAAGAGCATCATAAACCTGCTTCATATCAGGGCTTACAAATATTTTTACGGGAGTGCTTCCCTTTTTAGTTACTATACTTCCGTCAGAAAAACCATTTTTGTATTCTTGTGAAAAGAACAACTGAAACGGCAACAATGCAAACAGAATAAAAAATCTTATTTTATCTTTCATTTTAAATTTACTTTCTTTTTTTAGGTGGAACTGGGTCATAGCCGCTGCCTCCCCATGGATGACAGCTCAAAATTCTCTTTGTTCCTAAAAATAATCCTTTCAGAAGGCCGTGTGTTTTCAGGGCTTCCAGCATATACTGAGAACATGTGGGCTGATAACGGCAGTTGCTCCCCAGCCACGGCGAAATGGCGAGCTGATAAAAGCGAACCAGCATCACAAAAGGAAATATGATTATTTTCTGAAACAAAATTTTATTTTGGACAAAAATAAACTATTTTTCGCGAAATTTCTAAAGCAACTATAAAATAAAAATCCCTCAAAAATGCTATTTTTGAGGGAAAGTGGTTTCTCCAGGAATCGAACCAGGGACACACGGATTTTCAGTCCGTTGCTCTACCAACTGAGCTAAGAAACCTTTTTTGTTTAATTCGGTGGCAAATATATGAAGTTTTATCTTAACATGCAACTATATTACTTATTATCTTCATTATTTTTTTCGCAATTTTTCAACTGCTCGCTCATTTCTTCCAAAACGGGCTTTATTGTCCCTTCTGGTAAATCACTGATTCTGATATACATAAGCCCATCTATTGCATCATTAAAATTAGGATCAACATTAAAAGCAACAACCTTTGCATTTTGCTTAATGTATTTTTTTATCAAAACCGGCAGCCTCATTTCAGGCTCAAAATCATCTATAAGCTTATCAAATTTATTCAAATCATCATCCAAACCTTCAAAGAAAAGGCTTTTGTCCCTTTCGCTGAGATATACTTTATAGTCATTTTTAGGGTGAACATATTGTGCCACCACAGGGTCAAAATAATGAGAACGCATAAATTCTATCATCAGAGATTTAGAAAAATCCGAAAATCTATTGCTGATGCTTACCCCGCCCATGAGGAATTTATGTTCAGGATTTCTTAAACAAACATGAACAATCCCTCTCCATAAAAGGAAAAGCGGCAAAGGCTTCTGCTGATATTCTAACGAAATATAAGCCCGCCCCATTTCTATCACTTTTTTGAAGAAAGGCTGTAATTCTTGGTCAAAATCAAATAGTGAATTGGTATAAAAGCCCTTTATTCCGTAGTTTTTCATCACTTCTGAACCAAGCGCCATACGGTAGGCTCCTGCTATTTTTTGAGCTACATTATCCCAGAGAATTAAATGATGATAGTGTTTATCATATTCATCTAAATCAAAAGGGAGATTTGTTCCTTCTCCTACTGCCCTGAAAGTCAGCTCTCTCTGACGCCCAATTTCGCGCATCATGGCTGGGATTTCATCAAATTTTGTGAAATAAACCTCGTAATCGCCATTAGAAAAGAGCATTTTTCCTTCTTTTTTTCTAAGATTTTCTCTATCTGCTAAAATTTCCGCCAAAGGTGTTTCATCTATAATATTCTGAACCACAACTTCTTCCTTTGGTGAAATATTCAAGTTCTTTACTTTCAGGAATTCTGCAACAGATTTTCTATCCTCAAAATAAGATTTCATCATATAGACTTTCTTTCTCAGAAACTCTCCTAATTCCTTTGGAGTCTCGTATTCATTTAGGATTTTGGGTGTTACAGGTCTCCCTATTCTTATTTTGATTGGTTTTTCTCTTTTATTCACCATTTCAGAAGGAAGCAAAAGTGTCTGCAAATCTGGGTGAATTTTAGAAACATTATAAAACAACTTGCTGTTTTTCGCATGAAAATACATCGGAACGACAGGAACTTGTGCTTTTTTTATCAGTTTTAAAGCCGGTTCTTGCCATTCTTTGTCTAGTATCTCGTTGTATTCATTATTTTTATTCGAAACTTCTCCAGCAGGAAAAATCCCCAGACAACCTCCTTCCGAAAGGTGTTTCAGAGCTTCGCGCATTCCAGACATACTGCTGTAAGCCTCTTTTCTCTTTTCAAACGGATTGACAGAGATTACATAAGGCTCCATCGGCTTTATCTTTGTCAAAAGGAAATTCCCCATTACCTTAAAATCCGGCCGAATTTCCGTAAGTATTTTACACATAATAACCCCGTCCAATGCGCCCAGAGGATGATTGGAAACCAAAATAAAAGGACCTGTTTTTGGAATTTTAGCCAAATCCTCTTGGAATGCTAAATATTTGACATTCAACTCCTCGAGAAGTTTATCAAAAAACTCCTGCCCTTCCAAATCCTTTATCTTGTCATAGAGGTCGTTTACTTTATTAATTTTTGCCAACCTCATCACTGCCGAAACTATCGGATATTTCAATAATCCCCATTTTCCCAGCCCCGCTGCTGATACTAAATCGTTTTTAGAAATAAGACTCATTGCGTAAAATTAATTTATTACCATTTGTATGGTGGTTTTTGTTATTTGTTCCAGCAAGACATTTTTTGCTTTATAAATATTCTCTAATTTATGTAAATCCGCATTTCTCACTGTAAACAAAGAAACATTTTTCTGAATTTTTGTGTTAAAATTTTGTTCTAATTCTTGGTTAAGTTTTTCAATATTATCAAATTTATCTTCTAAACATAATGCCAAAGAAATCGCCGAATTCTGCATCAGAGAAACCTTAATTCTATATTTTGCCAGCTGTCCGAAAATATAACTCATATGGTCTTCTGCAATAAACGAAAAATCCCGTGTCGCTATGTTCATCAATGTTTGGTTTCCCTTCAAAATATAACTTTCCTTTCTCTGGTTTTCATCGCAAATTCCAATTTTTGTTCCTTGTTTTTCAGGATGAATAAAGGATTTCACAAAAAAAGGAATTTTCTTCTGCTGCAGCGGCTGAAGCGTTTTCGGATGGATAACCGATGCCCCGTAATATGCCATTTCTATCGCTTCCTCGTAAGAAATATTAGTCAGAAGCTCCACATTATCAAACTTTTGCGGGTCGCCTGTCATTACCCCTGGCACATCTTTCCAGATAGTTACATCACTGGCATTCAAGCAGTAAGCAAAAATTGCCGCGGAATAGTCAGAACCTTCCCGTCCAAGAGAAACCGTAAAATTATTATCATCCGAACCGATAAAACCCTGAGTAACATAGAATTTATCATTGTCTAATTTCAAAATATTTTTCTCCGTTATCTCCCAGTTAATCAAGCCTTCACGATAGTTTGCATCCGTTTTTATGAAATCACGGGCATCCAGCCATTCATTTGAAAATCCTGCTTCTTTCAAATAACTGCTCAATATTTTAGAGGAAATTATCTCTCCGCATGTTACAACTTGGTCATAGACAAAATTATAATTTGGCGATTTATTTATTTTAAAAAAAAATTCTGCTTCATCAAAAATAATCTTAATTTCCTCAAAAATCGGATGATTTTTTTCAAATAATTCTCCAGCTATGCCAATATGTTCTTCTTTTATTTTTTGTATCCACTGCTGATAGTCTCCTTCTTCAAAATACTCTTTCACCACTTTTTCTAAGGCATTGGTGGTCTTTCCCATTGCAGAAACAACGAGCATACAAGATTCAAACCCTTGATTTTCAAGAACTTTTGCTACATTCCTCACTCCTTCTGCATCTTTTACAGAAGCTCCACCAAATTTAAAAACTTTCATTCAAATTTTATTTCTTGACCTTTTTTGATACAAAAAGTATAATTTACAAAAATATTAAATAAGATTGATATAAAAAAGATTATTTTTCAACTTAAATTTCCGATTTTTGCGAATCTATAAATTTATTGAAAATATGACAGACCAGACTTTACAATCATTAGGCGAGTTTATCATCGATAAACAGGAGGATTTCAAATACTCCAGCGGAGAACTTTCAAGGCTTTTAAGTTCTATAAAAATTGCTTCAAAAATTGTAAACCGAGAAGTAAATAAAGCAGGAATTGCAGACATACTCGGAAAAGCAGGAAATGAAAATATACAGGGCGAAGAACAAATGAAATTAGATGTTTTTGCCAATGAAATATTTATAGAAGCTCTCTCTCACAGAGAAATAGTATGCGGTATAGCATCAGAAGAAAATGAGAATTTCATAGAAATAAAAGGAGGAGAAAACAACAAGATGAACAATTATGTTGTCCTCATAGACCCATTAGACGGCTCTTCTAATGTAGATGTAAATGTCTCCGTGGGAACTATCTTCTCTATTTATAGAAGAACTTCCCCTGAAGGAACTCCAGTAAAAATAGAAGATTTCCTACAAAAAGGCGAAAATCAGGTAGCTGCAGGATATGTTATATACGGGTCTTCTACCATGCTGGTTTACAGCACAGGAAACGGCGTAAATGGGTTTACCCTAGACCCTTCTATAGGAACCTACTACCTATCCCATCCAAATATGAAATATCCGAAAAAAGGGAAAATATATTCCATCAATGAGGGAAATTATGCTAAATTCCCACAGGGCGTGAAAGATTACATAAAATACTGCCAAAAAGAAGAAGGAGACAGACCTTACACATCAAGATACATAGGGTCTTTAGTAGCGGATTTCCATAGAAATATGATAAAAGGCGGCATATATATATATCCACCAACCTCTGCCGCTCCCAAAGGAAAATTACGCCTCCTCTACGAATGCAATCCCATCGCGTTTCTAACGGAACAGGCTGGAGGAAAAGCCTCTGATGGATACAGAAGAATCTTAGAAATAGAACCAACTGAACTCCACCAGCGGGTGCCGTTTTTCTGCGGAAGCTCTGAAATGGTAGAAAAAGCGGAAGAATTTATGTCCGCAAACAAAATTTAGTTAAAAAAACAGCACTAATCATTTAAAGTTTTATAATTCTTGTTAAACTTCGTTAAAATAAATGTTTTTCAGCGTTTGCAGATTCTTTTTTGCATTAAATTTGTATTAGCATTCAATAAATGATTAAGATTTAAGAATATGAAAAAACAATTGAAAAAATTAGCTCCTTTTGCTATTGTAGGAGTAATTTCAGGAGCAACTACATTTGGAGCGATTAATTATTTTAAGACCGAACAAGACAATACCGATTTTTCTTATTTTTCATCGGCAAGAAATGATGGGAAATTTGCAGGAATAAATGCAGCCGGAATAAGTGATGATTTCGTAAAAGCATCCAAAACCACTGTTCCTGCAGTAGTTACGATAAGAAACTACCAAAATAATGCTTACTCTGGAAGATCAATGGATCAAGATATTTTTGAATTTTTCTTCGGAGAAGGATTTAAAAATAATAGAAGCCAGCAAAGAGAAACTCCGAAAGACCTGCCGTCTGGTCTGGGTTCTGGTGTAATCATCTCTTCTGATGGGTACATCATTTCTAACAACCATGTGGTTGCAAATGCCAATAAGCTGGAAGTCGTTCTCAGCAACAAAAAAACTTATACCGCGAAGCTAATTGGCACAGACCCAAGCACAGACATCGCGTTGTTAAAAATAGAAGACAAAGGGCTGCCTTACCTTAATTTTGCAAATTCTGATTTGGTAGAAGTCGGGCAATGGGTGCTTGCTGTGGGAAATCCATTAGGGCTTAACTCCACAGTCACTGCTGGTATCGTTTCTGCAAAAGGAAGAAGCATAGACCTTTTAAGCCAACAGAGCCGTACTCCTATTGAGAGTTTTATACAGACAGATGCCGCCATCAATAGAGGAAACAGCGGCGGAGCTTTAGTTAATATTAATGGAGATTTAATTGGTATCAACTCTGCTATATCCTCATCATCAGGATATTACGAAGGTTATGGATTTGCCGTACCTTCCAACTTAGCGAAAAAAGTAGTGGAGGATATTAAAAAATTCGGATTAGTACAGAGAGGTTTCCTTGGAATCGGTTTATTAGACTTGTCTAACGACCTTCAAGTAAAAACTTACAACCAAAGAAATAGAACCAACCTAAAATCCGAAGAAGGAATCTATGTAACCGAAGTTGCTAGAAACAGCGGTGCAGAAGATGCAGGAATCAAACAAGGAGATATCATTAAAAAAGTAGATAATATCAAAATCGGAACATCTTCTGATTTAACACTGGCTATCGGAAGCAAAAGACCTGGCGATAAAGTAGCGATAACCTACATTAGAAATGGTAAAGAAAATAAAGTTACGGTTTCTCTAAAAGACCAAAAAGGAAATACTTCTCTGCGAAGTAAAGCCGATTTATCTGTTTCAGAAAAAATAGGCGGAGAGTTTGAAGTGCTGAGCGACAGGGTAAAAGTAAGCTATGGACTAAACAGCGGAGTAATCGCTAAAAACATCGTAGATGGCGGAGAACTTTCTAAAATAGGCGTGGTGGACAACTATATCATCATGGAAATCAATGGAAAACCCGTTAATTCCCAAAAAGATATAGAAAACATCCTTAAAAATTACAAAGGAACTGTTTCCGTAGTATATCTGGATGAATACGGAAGAATTACCCGAAAAGGCTTCATCATGCCATAAAAATTGAAATCTTATTTTTCTCATTTTATTATATCCGAAAAACTGCTTATATTAGTATAAGCAGTTTTTCTTTTACAGATTATTCATTTTTTTGCTTTTTTATTTCAATTTCTGCTTAAAAATATAATACCTTTGTAGTCATGGATTATAAAAAGCTTATCATAAGAGGAATTTCTTATAGCCAGACCCAGTCAGGGGCGTATGCTCTCCTGCTGGAACACCCAGAAACAGGCGTAAAACTCCCCGTAGTCATCGGCAGTTTCGAGGCGCAGTCTATCTCTATGGGATTGGAAAAAGATTTAAAACCGCCAAGACCTCTTACGCATGATTTATTCGCGGAATTTGTAGAAAATGCCCGCTATACATTGGAGTCCGTTGTGATATATAAGATAGTAGATGGTGTCTTTTTCTCCAATATCAATTTTGTGAACAGACTTCTCGGGGACAGTATCACCCTTGATGCCAGAACATCTGATGCTGTAGCTATGGCGGTGAGGTTTGACGCTCCAGTATACACCACAAAAGAAGTCCTGAACGAAGCTGGCATTCTCCTAAACTTAGACTTTCATGAAGAAGACAGCGATGATGCTGATGAAGAACCCGCCTACGCTCCATCCAAGAGCATCCAAGAACTACAGAGCGAACTGGATGACGCTGTGAAGAACGAAGATTTTGACTTAGCTATAAAAATCCAAGAAGAAATAAAAGCAAGAAATAAAAAAATCGACTAAATATTTCAATAATGAATATAAAACTCAGACTTATTATTCTTAGTTTCCTGCAATTTGCCGTTTGGGGCGCTTATCTTACCTCTATGGGGAACTATTTAGGCTCTATTGGGCTTGGTGAAAAGATCGGGCTGTTCTACGCAATGCAGGGATTCGTTTCTATACTGATGCCGGCCGTTATGGGAATCATCGCAGACCGCTGGATACCTGCCCAGAGGCTTCTCGGGATATGCCATCTCGTTGCGGCACTCTTCATTGGGGCTGCAGGATACTACGGAATGCTTCACGGAGAGGGCGTAGACTTTACCACACTGTTTTCTTTGTATTCTATAAGCGTCATGTTCTACATGCCGACCATCGCACTGTCCAATTCAGTGGCGTATTCGGTGCTTATTAACCATAATTTTGACCTCATTAAGACTTTTCCGCCCATCAGAACTTTTGGAACGGTGGGCTTTATCTTTGCGATGCTCTTCGTAAACTTTGCGGGGCTGAAAGATGGAGGTTTCTCATTCAACTTTACTCATGAAGCGGGCTTCATCAGCTTTCAGAACACCTATTCTCAGTTTTTTGTCTCTTCCATTTTAGGGATTTCGCTGTCTTTGTACTCTTTCACGCTGCCGCATTGTGCGGTAAACAAGTCCGAAGAGAAGCAGACGCTCTACGATGCACTGGGGCTGAAGGCTTTCAGCCTGTTCAAGGACAGAAAGATGGCGGTGTTCTTCATCTTTTCTATGCTGCTGGGGGTTTCTTTACAAATCACGAATGGATATGCTAATCCGTTCATCGCCAGTTTCAAAGACATCCCGCAATATGCAGATTCGTGGGGGGCAAATAACGCGAACGCCCTCATCTCTTTATCTCAGGTGTCGGAAACTTTATGTATTTTGCTCATCCCTTTCTGTCTAAAGAAGTTCGGGATAAAGCAGGTGATGATTATGGCAATGGTGTCGTGGTTCTTAAGGTTTGGGCTGTTCGCCATAGGAGATCCGGGGAGCGGCGTTTGGATGTTCATCCTCTCCATGATAGTGTACGGGGTGGCTTTTGACTTTTTCAATGTGTCCGGCTCACTGTTCGTGGATCAAGAAACAGGTCAGAGCATGCGTTCTTCGGCGCAGGGGGTGTTTATGATGATGACCAACGGCTTCGGAGCAACGATAGGGATGCTCGTAGCAGGGGAAATTGTGAATTATTATGGTATATTCTCCAATTCAGATCCGGTGGCGAAGCTCAGCGGATGGCAGTCGGCGTGGGAGATATTCTCCGCCTATGCTCTGGTAGTTACCATTCTATTTATTTTCGCGTTCAAATATAAACACGAGCCCGAGAAAGCAGAAAAAAGCACAGATTAACATCTTTCATACAGCACTAAAGCTGTCTTAAAGACCTACAAAAATGCAAAAGACCTCTATGAGGTCTTTATTATTACCTTTGATTGTGAATTAAACAACAGCAATGATGCAAAATACTGACAAATCGGCTTAAAAGATGACAAAATACCTCAAAATAACCACAAAAAAGGTCTAACTTACCACGAAAAACCATTAAATAACCTCGCCAGAGGTCTTATTTATACCTCTATTGGTCTAAATTACCACGACAAAGGTCTAAAATACCGAAACAAACCTCTAAATAACTACGACAAAGGTCAAAATAACCAAGAAAAAGCAGTAATTTTTTATGAAAAAGGTCAAAATAATCGCGACAGACCTCTAAACAACCACGCCGAAGGTCAAAACAACCACGATGACGCAGTAATTTATCACGATAAAAGTCTTATTTATTCCGAAAAACATCAAAATAACTAAGACAAAACACTAAATAATATAAATATTTGTCCTATTAACAGCGATGAAGCATTAATTTTCTTTAACGAAAATCAAATTAACATTAACAAAGCATTAAAAAAATAAAACATTTATCTTATTAACAAAGATGATTTGCTTATTTTGACCTATCAATATCATAAAAAGACCTTTTTAATATTTATTAAATACTTCATCAATCTAAAATAACCAACCGAACATGATAAAAACAGGTTCGGTTGATTTATTTAATAACATTAACCTTTATTTTACTTCTTTTATCACTTTTATTAAAGATAAAATTTAACTTAATAATAGTTTGTCCTTATTATTTTAACCTTTATTGTTCAAAAATAGAATAAAATACATCAGCAATAGCTATCTATATTTGTTCTTAACAGCTTACATGATGTAAAAAGCAAATCCACCGCAGTAAAATACTACGGTGGATTGGTTATGATGAGTTTAAAACCTCTTTATCAGTCTTTTATTTCTGAATTGTAGAGTTTTATAGGTGCTTAATTCAGAATTTATGCTCTTTAATACTTATAAAGTCTCCAAATAAGCCTCCCAGCCTCTGTTTTTGTAAGCGAGCGCTGCCTTTTCTGGGTCTTCGGCTCTGTAAATTCCTCTGCCGACAATCATAAAATCTGTATGCAGGGTGCAGAAAACATGTTCAGGCGTGTTATACTGCTGTCCCTTGCTGTCTCCCTCATCATCGGCATTCACACCAGGGGTAAAGAGCAAGAGCTGTTCAGGTATTTTGGTCTGAGACACACATCCTATCACGCTCGGATGCTCTTGGGCTATCTTCACAGCCTCTTTGTGGTAGTTTGCATCGGTAAGCGCGCCCTTAGAAGACATGCCGGCGATGACCACCACACCTACATTCCTGAAACAATCTAAGGACTGCGCTCCCGCGATGACATGGGAGGTCACCATATCTGCCCAGTTGGAGATTTTATAAAGTCCCTCGGTGAACTGAAGCTCCTGCGTGTTGCCTATATCAGCAAACTTCCTGTCTTCAAGGAGGAGGAAGTTGTGTTTTTTAGCTAAATCGATGAGCGGAAGGATGGTTTTGTCCTGATGGAAGTCGCGGAGGATGTCTATATGAGTTTTGAGCGCCGCGATATAAGGTCCGACGCTGTCCGCAAGGCGGAGAAGCTCCTCCGTAGACATCACATCGGCGGAAGCTATCAGATTGGTCTTCTTCTCTAAGGCGATGGAGAGGAGTTTTTGAGCGGCAGGGTGCTCCGCAGCAGCGAGTTTCTCTTCGTAAGAAAGTCTCTTGGGCTGTTCAAACTTTATAGTGCTGCCTTTTAGGAAATCGGCAATTCTCTGAGCAGATTCGGCGGAGATTTTCTGAGCTTCTTTCAAGATAGAAACCACCTCCGAGATGGTAAAAAGAGCATGAACGCGGTATCCCTGAGCTTCCAAGAGCTGCTTACCACCCTGCTCCCTGTCCAAAATAACAACAATTTCCTTCACCTGAAGTCCCTCCCGCTCTACTTCGGCAATGGTCTCCAGCAGAGACTTTCCAGAGGTGATTACATCTTCTACGAGCAGGCAGTTTTGACCTTTTTTGTAGATGCCTTCTATCAGTTTCTTAGTTCCGTAGGCCTTTGCCTCCTTCCTTTTGATGATGAGAGGTGTTCCGCTCTGCAAAGACATAGCCGTAGCCACCGGAAGCGCCGCATAAGGCACCCCGCAGAGTAAATCTACCCCCTCCGAAGGTGTTAAATGCAGCATGTGAGCTGCTAAATGCTTCAAAATATGCGGGTCTGAGGCCAAAGGACGCAAATCAACATAAAAAGGGCTTTCTATGCCGCTCTTTAAAGTAAACCTGCCAAACTTGATGATTTCTAATTTGTAAGCCTCCAAGAAGAATTGCTTTTTGTTTTCCATAGATTTCATTTTTTTGGACAAATTTAAGTTTTTTAGCAGAAATATTTACATGTTTATTTTAAAATAAAAACACTGAAATTTCTCTAATTTTATATTAAATTTGCATTTCTGATTATGGAAAATTTTAATAAAAATACAAAAACTATATCTAAATACAGAATTGCTTCTGGGCTGTTGTGCTTAGCAGTATCCGCGGTGCTTTTTATTTCTTTTGCCTCCTACCTCTCGAATTGGAAGGCAGACCAAAGCCAAATAGGACACATGCTGGATAAAAGCGTAAAATCTTCTAATGTTTTTGGGAAATTAGGAGACTGGCTGGGAAATATTTTCATCTTTAAAAGTATAGGAATAGCCGCATTTATAATTACTTTTCTGCTTTTGGTTTTGGGATTGGTTATTTTGAAGAAAAATTATTTCAAACCATGGAAAACCTTTTCGCATAGTTTATTTTTCATTTGCTGGATTCCTGTGTTTTTGGGAGCTGTCACTAAAGGAAACAGCGTAATAAGCGGGGTTTTTGGATACGAAATTTATGACTATGGCAGCTCTATTATTGGGACTTTTGGGCTATGGCTGGTTTTATTTTTAAGCCTTCTGCTTTATTTTATTTTAGAGTTTAATCTCAGCCCAGAACATTTGGCTTCAAAATTTAATGAAGTTAAAGATAAAGTAGCTTCTTTAAAACCAGAAAACGAAGAAGATAATACTGAAAATCAAGAAGATACAGCAGAAGAAAAAATTGAAGAAGAGCCTGTTATTTCTAATTTCGGTCAAACAATAGAAATAAATTCTGAAACGCCATCAATTACAGAAGTTATTACAAATGAAACAGATACATCTTTCACAGAAATTATCTCTCCTACGCCTGATTATGCTGAAGAAAAAGAACCTCTAAAACAAGAAGAACAAGAAAAATCAGAGGAAATTGAAATAAAAATAGAGAAAACTCCTGCGACAGAAGTTGTGGATCCAGAGCATATTGGCAGTAATTTAGTAGAAAAACACGGTCTATACGACCATAAATTGGATTTAGCGAATTTCCAAATGCCAAGCATCAACCTACTAAAAGAATATGGTAATGAGGAAATTACGATTAACAAAGATGAACTTGAAGAAAACAAGAACAAAATCGTAGGGCTTCTCAAAACCTTCAATGTGGGTATAGCTCAGATAAAAGCCACCATAGGCCCTACCGTGACCCTCTATGAAATAGTTCCTGAGGCAGGTATCCGCGTTTCTGCCATCAAAAAACTGCAAGATGATATTGCCCTAAATTTATCCGCTTTAGGAATCCGTATCATAGCGCCGATGCCAGGGAAAGGCACCATCGGAATAGAAGTTCCGCGCAAAAATGCTACCATGGTCTCTATGCGTTCCGTAATTTCTTCGGCGAAGTTTCAAAATACAGAAATGGATCTGCCTGTAGTTTTTGGGAAAACTATTTCTAATGAAATTTTTATGGCTGACCTTGCTAAAATGCCTCATTTGCTGATGGCAGGAGCAACAGGACAAGGTAAATCTGTGGGAATCAATGCGATATTAGCATCTTTGCTTTACAAAAAACATCCGAGTGAACTAAAATTTGTAATGGTAGACCCTAAAAAAGTGGAACTTTCTCTTTATTCTAAAATAGAAAGGCATTATTTAGCAAAACTACCAGATACAGAAGATGCTATTTTAACCGATAACTCTAAGGTTATCAACACATTAAATTCACTCTGTATTGAAATGGACAATCGCTACGAATTGTTGAAAAATGCTTTCTGTAAAAACTTAAAAGAATATAATAAAAAATTCAGCGAGAGAAAACTTAATCCAGAGAACGGACATCACTATCTGCCTTATATCGTGTTAGTTGTAGATGAATTTGCAGACCTTATTATGACCGCTGGGAAGGAAGTAGAACATCCTATCGCCCGTTTAGCCCAATTGGCAAGGGCTGTAGGCATCCACCTTATCATTGCTACGCAGAGACCATCAGTAAATGTTATCACAGGGATGATTAAAGCTAACTTCCCTGCAAGAGCGGCTTTCCGAGTGATTTCAAGTGTTGATTCCCGAACTATTTTGGATTCTCCAGGGGCGGAACAGCTGATAGGGAAAGGAGATATGCTTTATTTCAATGGAAATGACCTGACTCGTATCCAGTGTGCATTCATAGACACACCAGAAGTTGAAAAAATTGCAGAGTTCATTGGCGAACAAAAGGGTTACCCAGACGCCTACCAACTACCTGAATATGTGGGAGAAAGCGAAAGCGGAGGAGGCGGAAGTTTTGACCCTAATGAAAGAGATGCCATGTTTGAGGAAGCCGCAAGAATCATTGTTGGAACTCAGCAGGGTTCAACATCTATGCTGCAAAGACAGCTAAAACTGGGCTACAACCGTGCTGGAAGAATTATGGATCAGCTGGAAGCCGCTGGTATTGTGGGAGGATTTAATGGAGCAAAAGCAAGAGAAGTGCTCATCAGTGATTTAAATGCTTTGGAACAATTTTTGGAGAGTCTGAAAAAATAAATGAAAAACAACTTATTATGAATTTTATTAATAAAATTATATTAATTACCGCTGTTGGAATTATCAATCTTATCCATGCACAAAAGATTGATAATAAGGCAAAAGGAATATTGGATGCCGTTTCTGCTAATTACAAATCTAAAAATACGCTGTTCTTCAAATTTTCTTACGGAACGGGCAGTGGGAAAACCAGCAAAAATCAAACAGGGAGTTTCTATGCATCAAAAGATAAATACAAGCTCAAAATCATGGGAAATGAGCAGATTTTTGACGGAAATAAAACATACAGCATCAACGAAGAAGAGCAGGAAATAACCATTGCTAAACAAAATTCGAAAGAAACATTGTCCCCTATAAATTATATTGATTCTTATAAAAAAGGCTACAACATCCATTACATCGGGAAAAATAAAAATCTGGATATCATCAAACTCACTCCCACCAAAAATAATGGGATAAAAGAGGTTTTTCTATATGTAAATACCTCAAAAAACAATGTTGAAAAAATAGAGCAATACTCTACGGATAAGCATATAACGACCATTACCATTACCGAGTATAAAGAAAATCCAAAAGTAGATTCTAAAATATTCACTTTTAATAAAAATCTTTACAAAAACTACCTAATCACCGAGCTGTAATGCCCAAAAAGATAGATTTATACATAATAAAAACCTTTTTAGGTCCTTTTTTCTTCATTTTCAGTATTCTATTCTTCATTTTTATGGTGAATATTGTCTGGATACAAATGTTCAATCTTGGAGGAAAAGGACTGACTACTTGGGAGTTAACCAAATTATTCTATTATCTGAGTGTCGGAATTGTAAAAATGGTGCTGCCACTCACTATCTTATTGGCATCCATCATGACTTTTGGGGGATTTGGGGAACGGTTCGAGCTAGCAGCAATGAAGGCTGCAGGGATTTCTCTATTCAGAATCATGCGTCCTCTTTTGTTTACAAACATATTTTTAGCTGTCATTTTATTTTTATTTTCTAATTACATCATCCCAGACTTTCAAAAAAAAGCCAAAAACATGATGTATAATATTCTTACTTCCAAACCTGCACTTAATTTTACACCAGGACAATTTATAACCTCTCTGCCAGGCACTTCCATAAGGTTTGATGAACTCTATGGCGAAAATAATAACCTAATGAATGGTGTTTTTATCCATAAAACGGCTGGTGCTTATGAAGACCAAAGAACCATTGTCGCTAAAAAAGGAAAAATAATCTCTGAACCTGGTAGTAACTATCTGAAATTCATCTTGTATGATGGATTTATCTTTGAAGATAATCTTGCTAAACCTAACTTCAATGACCGACTGAGACAAGAAAATCAAAGTATAAAATTTGATACTTTAGTTTCTTATTTTGACATCAGTGAACTTTTAGACAAAGCCATTGAAAGTGAGAAAATAACCAATGATTACGAGTTCCAGACCTACCATCAGCTTAATTCTACAATAGATAAATTAGCAGAAACTAATGAAAAAAACTTAAAAACAATATCAGAAGATTTGGTAAGACAGAGCAGCAATTATCTCTTAGAACCAACTAAAAAATCAGAAGAAAGTAAAATTACAGAGCCTTTCTCCATCGATACTTTAAAACAAGAAAAAAAGTTAGATGTCTTGTCCAATGCCTATTCTAAAATAGAAGGCTTGGAAATGTCTAAAAAATCACAAAACGAATCTATTTTGCATATGGCCAAAAGCTATGCAAAGGTTGTTATGTATCAGCAGCAGATTATAGCTTATTCCATTATGTGTTTTATTTTCTTTTTAATAGGCGCAAGCTTAGGCTCTATTGTGAGGAAAGGCGGGTTTGGGCTTCCCGTTATTTTTGCTATCATCATTTTTGTGATTTTCTTTGTTATCAATCTATCCGCTGAAAATGTGGCTTGGAAAGGAAAACTTAATCCATATCTGGCAGCATGGCTTCCTAATATTATATTTTTCCCTTTCAGTATATGGATTACTTACAAAGCCCTAACGGATTCGCAAATATTTGATATAGAGAAATATAAATCACTAATAAAACCTTTTACAAAAAGATTTTTAAAGAATAAAGAACACGAAAGATATCAATAATTTTAGTATTCTATTCTAAATCTTTTCAAAACGGAAATTCTCTCCAAGATAAGCTTGTCTTACCTGCAGATCATTCGCCAAATCTTCTGGAATGCCCTCTTTCAAGATTTTCCCTTCAAACATGATGTATGTTTTATTAGTAATCGCAAGGGTCTGCTGGACATTATGGTCGGTAATAAGCACCCCTATGTCCTTCTTTACAAGGGAACGGATGATTTTCTGAATATCCTCCACCGCGATAGGGTCTACCCCCGCAAAAGGCTCATCCAAAAGGATAAAATCTGGATCTGTTGCCAGACATCGGGCGATTTCCGTTCTTCTTCTCTCGCCACCCGAGAGCAGGTCTCCCCTATTTCTGCGCACATGCTGCAGGGAAAACTCATCCAAAAGCTCTTCGAGTCTGTTTTTTTGCTCACTTGCAGACTTATTGGTCAATTGTAAAACTGATAAAATATTATCCTCCACTGACAATTTTCTAAAAATAGAAGCCTCCTGTGCCAAATATCCCACGCCTTTCTGTGCTCTTTTATACATCGCATCCTGCGTGATGTCCTTTCCATCCAAGGTTATCTGCCCAGAGGTAGGCTTTACCAGCCCTACTATCATGTAGAAAGTAGTGGTTTTTCCAGCTCCATTCGGGCCTAGAAGCCCTACTATTTCGCCTTTTTTCACTTCTAAACTTACCCCTTTTACTACTTTTTTAGGGCCGTATTCTTTTATCAAATTGTCTCCTCGTAAAATCATGAAACAAAAGTAATATTTTTAATTTAATACCTCTTCTTTTTTGGAATGGTTTTTGTAAATTTATAGTTGAAATTTATTTTTAATTATTTTTTGTTTTTAGGATTTTTTGATTATTTTTGTAGAAATAAAAATTGATTTTGGGAGTATGAGGAAACTTTTATTTTTGTTTTTTTTCAGTATTATAGGTTTTGGGCAGATGGAGGCTCAGAGTTTTCAAACAGGAAAATCATCACAAACGGCGAATGATAAGGAACTTATTGCTTATCCGAACCCTGCTAAGGATTTTTTATACCTAAAAACTTCTGACCCTAATGTAAAAATAAAATCTGCTACATTTTATTCCATTTTGGGAAATGTAGTTGCAGATGTCCAAATCAACGCTAACTATTCGGAAATAAGAGTAGACAGGCTGAAACAAGGGAAATACCTAATGAGGTATGTGCTGAGCAACAACACACAGAAAATCATTCAAGTAATTAAACAATAAAAAAAAAAAACAAAAACTTCTCTTTAAAAGGAGAAGTTTTTGTTTCATA